>Ga0180435_10001640_pt1 | contig 23099 bp, 12 predicted proteins | sample SS_ome_3_FD_132467 | JGI IMG/M metagenome (GOLD analysis project Ga0180435, IMG submission 132467) | Hypersaline lake sediment archaeal communities from the Salton Sea, California, USA - SS_3_S_1 metaG | ecosystem: Environmental > Aquatic > Non-marine Saline and Alkaline > Hypersaline >... | reverse complement strand
CCTAAAGAACGCACGTGATGATGCTTACCTCCCATCAAAGTAAGCTAGCGTTGTATGCAGTTAGTATAGCATTAGTGGTTGTGTTTTTGTGCGAGCAAAGGAAAACAAAAATGTGGATAAGGGGGTGGCATATGCTTCGCCGGTGTAAGCACTCTAAGAAACTCACGCGTGGTGTCACATGCTACAGAGGCTAGCGCCAAGCTTCTTTGAGCGCTTCACCGGCTTTGCTATACACATGTTGGAGGGACTAAACGTACGCGCGAGGCGCATAGCCAATGAATCTTCCGGAGAGGCTTAGCGCTAGCCTCTGCCGTACGTGCTGCCACGCGTGAGTGTCTCCAGAAGATTCATTGGCTATGCGTACACCGCGCTCTGCCACCCTGATGCTAGCCGGTCCAGTAGTAGAGCATGATCGAGAAGTCCGGAAGGGAGACAATACCATCATCATTGATATCAGCGACCTCGCTTGCACTGTTCCAGTTGAACACCAGTATCGAGAAGTCGACCAGGTTCACAAAGCCATCACAGTTGAGGTCACCTGTACTGCCACAGTCGAGATCCTCTACTTGCACGCCAACCCCGATAGTTAGCCGTGCACTCTTATCACTTTCCACAACACTGTCTGGCATAGCACCTTGAGCGACAAGCTCATAGGTACCCTGCGAGAGTCCAGTTGTAGGTATAGAAAGCGACCACGCTCCATTTGTTGCAGCAGTGGTAGTCGAGACGATATCACCAGTTGTAACCTCGGCAAGTTTTGGTCGCAGCCACGTTGTGATCTCAGCATTTGGTGCACTGTAGCCCGCGGCAAGCACCGGGCTACCAGGCTGTACTGAGTTCTCTTCGACACGCACCGTTGGCGGCAACATGATGTTACTCAACGTGTTCAATGTTTCTGAGCGTAGCCACAGTGTTGTGGAAAACGTCGCGCTTCGAGTCCCACTACCATCGACAGCATACACACCAAACGTATAGGATCCACGATCAAGTCCCTCTGTGAGATGACTAAACTCTCCTCCTCCCTCAGCGGCATCATCATCTACAATGATTCCATCACGTAGGAACGAAACGGTTGCGCCGGGGTATGCCCAGCCGTCAATACGAATATCTGCCTGGGGTAGCTTCGTGCCGGTACCCGAGCTCCCAGAACCACCACTACCCGAGCCAGCACCGTCACCACCACTGTCGCTGCTCCCAGAGCCACTGCCTGAACCACCGGTGCCTGAACCCGTGCCTGTTCCCGTGCAGTCGGGCCCCACACACGTACTACTTGCCGTCGTCGAGGCCGTTCCGGTGCCACTTCCTGGTGTTGTGGTTGTTGCAGTCGTTGTTGAGCCCGGCGGAATACCGATTGTAAACTCCAGCACGTAATCAGGATCAATCTCATTTAAGCGGAAGTCGATACATCGTATGTAGTAGGTGTACGTTGTGTCGTCCACGAGACCCAGCTCTTGGGCAAAGTGCCATTCGACGAGTCCGGTGGAGGTACCAGCAAATGTATACGGCATGGACGCGTAGACCATGCTCGATGTGGCGTAGCGACACGAGGAAGGCTCATTGGTGATTACCCACAATTCAACGCCCGTCGTGCCAGATTGCAGCAAGCCCGTTGGCTCAGCAAAGGTTATGATTGGTGGTATCTGGTCAGTGGTATCGACTGGTCCGATGGTTACCTGTTCGACAACAGCAATCATGGTCCTACCATAGTCGAGCTCAACATCGCTCGCATCGTACGTGTAGATCGTGACCGGGTAGCTCCCTGTTGCCGCATTGAGTTGCATGGGAGTGTCACCTATAGCACCAAACGTTGCGTTGGTACCGATCTTCACCTGCACCTGATTCCCCGCTGGAATCCCAACAGTAGAATTGAGTTTGATGCGTATGTTTCCTGCTGTTCCGGTCGTGACGGTCACGCCGTCTGTGCCTGGTGTCGCAATGCTTGAAAGCGGTCGCTGCGTGTATGGTCCACCAGCTGCAGCCGAAAAACCGAGATCAATGTCACCAAAGTTGAAACCCGTAGCCGGCACAATAAAACCACCTTCGTCAAAGTACAGCTCTATCGCCCCTGAAGCAGGTACGGCTTGGTTGAGCGTAAACAGTATGGTCTGGTCGGCGCTAGCCGATGGAGCACTCGTTGAAAGCAGGTCTGAAACATATGTAAGGTAGCTTGCTCCATGCGCGACACCAAAAAGTGTTCCGAGGCTTGCACACAGTACTAAAATGAAGCGACTTGCTACCTTCATGCTACTCTTGCACATCAGTTACGCAGCGAAATCCTGTTGCTGCTCCGGTAAAGGTCGGTGGACTTGCTGCATACACAGCGTATAGCCCTGCATTACTCTTGCTGTCGTAGTACCCACCACGCATGATACCCGCATGCATACCCACATCTGACCAGAACCGATCGCTACTGTGCAGCGCATCCGCACCCGCGGCCGTGGTAACAGCCATGCCGTCATGACTTGCACTTTGTACATATCCACTATCAGGGACCACTTGTTCGTCATACATGCCATCAATGACCTCGCCGGCCACCCACTCCCACACGTTACCTATCATGTCATATGCCCCCACGTCCGAGACACATCGCATACCTGCTCCGGTCTCCGAAACACCATCGGCTCTATTGTGCGCTATGTTGCAATGGTCGAGGCCTAGGCCTTCGTTCACATCCGGCGTACCAAGTGCGGCACTGTGCCATTCCTGCATTGATGGCAACCGTTTACCAACACGTTCGCACGCACGAGCAGCTTGATCCCGGTCAATGTACCGCCACGGCACTGTATGTGACACAGACACCGGAACACACTCATCAACACCAAGGTTCAGTACCGTTTGATCTGTACCAGTCACATCTTCAAATACACAATTCTCACCTGGACTTGCTTCATATGCATCAATACAAAACGGCACTAGTGCATCTTCTACGAGCACCATGTTGTCTGGACATATACTAACCTCTGCTGGCATCACCGCGTCAAACAACGAAGCCAGAAATGAAGTCACCACATGTCCACGCATATCAACAGCGTTCACCGCGAGTGTTGTCAGGATGGTGGAACCCACAATGACCGCTGCGGTCTTGGCAAGTAGTGGGGTTTTCATACGGGGGCTGATGCCCGTACATTTATTGTAGCGCTTTTTGGCCTGCAACTGTGACACTTATCCACCCAAACAAAAACAGCGCCATGCGCTGTTTTTGGATACTCATCGAAGTGTTCTTCGTCTATGAGCATCAAGATAGAAGTTGAGCAAAATAAGGCCGAGTAAACCTGCACCGATAACCGAGATAAGCAGCAACATGTGTTGGTCAGCATCGACCTGTGCCTGTGCCTGCAGCAAGAGTGCTTCTTCGCGCGCGTCAAGTTCCTCCGCACGTTCATCTAGGGCAATGGCAAGCGAATTGTATTCGTTCTCCGGAACACCAGCAAGTACTCCAACGCTATTCGCTAATTGTCGTTCAGCAACTGCACTTGTCTGCCAGCTTGAAGCGATAAGCAAACCAAAACCTGCAAACACAAAGAGTGTCGCCACCAGAAGCACTTTCGTTTCTTGCTGCGTGTATTGCCACATCATGACTGTAGTGTAGGTCGATTACCCGAAGAACACAATCATACCTATGAACAGTACGGCCACCACAACCAAAATCATGCCTACCGTCTTGAGCATTTTTCGGGTCAGGCTCTGTGTGCGTGCCTTCACACGTTCTGCCGACGAGACTCCAGCACGGCGCAATGCACGACGTACGTATGCTCGAACCGCAAACATGAGAAGCAACACAACACCTGCAATGACACCCAGAACAATCCCGATCTCCTTTCCTGGGAGCACCCAGAACGTCACTTCACGCGTTATGGTCTGACTAACCTGCTCACCGTATGCCATGCTCAATAGTGCGCGATACTTTCCTAGCGTAAACTCATCAGTACTCCAAACTCCTTCGAAAATGCGCTCCTGGCGTGGCATAACACCTCCTGCCTGCTCATTCACTGCTAGCTGATCAACATCGTTGCCCAGCATGTCGGTAATACTAATAATGCCACGTGGCCGCTGATGAACAGTGCCTGTATTCTCAACACGTGTCGTGAAGGCAACGGTAGCACCGCCGTACAACACTTTGTCGGTAAAGAACTCACGTATCAAGAGCCCTTCCTGCGCATCGCCTGAGATGCGGATATTAAAGAGTGAGGCAACATGGAATCCGACTCCAGCACCACTTTCTTCAGTCGTTTCTGCCTCCCGGGTTACCCACACCGCCGCAAAATAGCTGCCAGGGCTTGCCTGTGCAGGCACCATTATCCGATACGGTATTGTTACACTCTTCCCTGCCGGCACCGTTGCTTCTTTCACCGTAGGCAAGATCCATGCAGCCGCTTCCATTTCGTCACTTGATGGAATATCAGAAAACTCAGGACGTCCTGCGTCGTTCATGCCAACGATATTGCGCGTTTCGATCTTATAGACTTCTTCGGTGTCACTCTGGTTCGTAATAGTAAGGTCACCCTCTGCTACTGCACCGGGGTCAAGCTGTTGCTCGACAGTCGACGGTTGAACTTTCACCGCAAGCCCCTGCGCGTTTGCAACAGCATATGTTGCAAAGAGGCTAGTGAGCAGCATTACAGCTACCGTGACCAGAATACTCAGTCTTTGTGTTCCTATGATCATACGTTTCTTTCTAAATATACAAACCTCCGTCGCAGTGCGCGCACGGAGGTTTGTAGTATAGCATTCGCTACCGCATGCTTTCCAGACTAGAAGACTGGTGTTGCGATGTACGTCAGCGTTGCTTGGTAATCCTTAGCAGCTTCCTGCAAGGCCATAATCTCAACTTTGTAAGCTACTGTTGTCGATCCGACACCAACTCCGGCGTCGTTTTCAACTGGGGTGTTGTGGTAGAAGACTTCAACAGGATTTCCAACGAAGTCACCACGATATGCTGCCTCACCAATACCCCACTGTGTTGAGGATGCGCCTGAGACTGCGTCGTCGTCCGTCGTCAAGCCCCAGTGACCATATGTGTCAGGGCTACCCATGGTACCTGCTGGCGAGGTCCACAGAGTTGTAGACGCTGTGTCCTGACCGTCGATGAAGGTGTCGATTGTTGCACCATTTCCTGCAGTCAGTGTAACGTCAGATTCAACTGTGACAGCAAAGCCGTTGTATGCGTTGGTGTCAACCTGTAGTTCTTGTGCCATCAGCTTGGCATTGGCACCTCCCGGTGCAATGGTGCCAAATGGTACAGTCGTTGCTGTGGAGGTACCAGTGGTTGCCACAATGTCGTCGTTCACGGTCACACCTTCGTCAACACCGTTGATGCTGAAGGTAAAGACTGTGTCAACTGCTGCGGTCACCGTTACGTCTTCAATAATTGCTACACGGGTATCACCTTCATCCGGGATTGGGGTTCCAGAAGTGTTGTCACCTTGGAGGCTAATGACATAGCTGTCGTTAGCGCTTGGGTTTGCAACAAAGTTTGTGTTTCCGATCTGGAAACCAAGTCTGCCGGCTGGAACCGTGTCGCCAGCACATACATTACCTTGAATGTATTCGCCAGGAACGTTCACTGACAGCTCGATTTCATCGGTTGGACCACCACAGGCGCCCGTGAGCACTGCAGTAAAGCCTGTGCTTGAAGCGACGATGTCCGCATCGGTCATACCTGCGAAGTCAAAAGCTGATGTTGCTTCATCGAAGTAAATACGGAAGTCCATGCCTGATGTCCAGGCATTAGAGGTTGTAAAAAAGATGTCGTGCTGAGCATCTACCCCCCATGCAGAGGTGCTCAACAGGTCGTACATCTGAGAAACGTTGGCTGCGTGCACAGTCTGAACCCACGAAGGCAAGCCGAGAGTCCACGCAAGCAGAGCCATAAGCGTGACCGCAGCTACAAGGCGGTACGTGCTTGGAATTGCGAATGCTACGTTATTCATGACAATTGAATAAAACTAATAAGGGGCTGATAAGTAATTACAGCTAAAACACATGCACACATAGTGCATACCAAAGTGATGGTTGAATGTAGGAAGGAAAAAGCCCTACCCGCGCATTCACTGTTTAGTATACCGATCTGGCTCCCTGGACCATAGCACCACCTTGTGGATAACCACGGCGCAACAAACCAGTTACGGAGTTGCGGCAGATGCATCCAAATCCCTGCTGCTGCCGTCGCGTCGCTCTTCGGTCACCTGATAGTCACGCTCAAAGGTGAGCACGTCCGCAAAAAACGCACTGGCAGCAAACCACGCAATAGCGACAACCACAACGAACACAAAGAAGAGCCGGTACTTGCGCAGGAGCGACGCACCAGGCTTCTGTGCTGCTACTGGCGGCCCAACACCAACCCCTGGTTCAGTCGCAACTTCAGCAGCGCTTCGGAGATCAACCATGCCTTCCTGCAACGGTCGCACCAGAGTCTCAATCTTGGTACGTGTTGTAGCAACAGGCTCTGCACGGACTGCTTGGTTCGTGTGGCTACTATCCGCTGCATCGTGCAACGCATCATCCCGAGCAGCCATCCGACGTAAGCTTTCCATGGCAAGTGCCCTGCGCACATATGTGCGCACAGCCCAACCAAAGAACCACACAAATGCTATGAGTGCGGTCAAAACCTGGAGTAACGGTACAAGCGGCAGCACCCAGAAGTACACCGTGCTCTGTGCGAACTGCTTGTCTTCTGCACCATAGCCCAGTGTTACTTCGGCGCGATACCGACCAATGTCCCACGAGCCAGTGTCTGACTTCCAGGTAAAGGCGAACGTGCGCATACTTCCGGGCAGTACGTTGCCATATCCGCTGGCATGGTTAACCGGAATGTATCCTCGTTTCTTTCCAAACATGTTAAAGATGGTGATGTCACCCTGCGGCTGCAAGTGTACGTTGCCCTGGTTTTCAAAACGAAGTGATAGGTATGCTTGCGCATCTTGGTAGAGAGACTTCGCCGTGACAAAGTCGCGGATCCGACCGCGCTCATCTATGTCTCCTGCAACGCGCAAGAAAATGAGTGACGCTATCGAGCTTGCGACATTGACAGTGCCTCCTTCGCTAGCGCCTTGTGGCGGCCTGTTTCCAATAAGGACAGCTGCATAGTGTCCGCCTGGTGCAGCGTCGAGGGGGACGTCTATTGCGATAGGGATAACGACTGTTTGCTCGCGTGGTATGGTGTGCGCGTTTCGTGGGACCGTGATCCAGCCAGCGAGGTTCGATCTATCCTCGAGCGATTCACCGGCAGCGGACTGGTCGGGTACGTAGAAATCTGGCCTCCCTTCTTCGCCACTTGGACGAAACAGCATTGGCTCGGCATACACCGTTATGTCGTATGGATTGCCATTGACGACCTGGATGCCGCTTGTCCAGTTTTCACCCTCTTGCAGGTTGAGATTGAAAAGTGGCGGTGTGACCGTAAACGTCAATCCTGACTGCGCATGAGCCTCAGTAACACCACCAACACCAAAGACAATCGCCAACAGCGACACCAGAGCTGCAACAAGCCGCCACATACTAGCGCCGAGGTGCAAGCTGCACCGTGTTGCCTGAAACGGCAGCATGTCCGCGTCCACGCGGTGCCACCTGCATCTGTTCTTGTTGCTGTCCTGGAATTGGTACATGGGTCCCCGGTGCACGCTTTGCGCGCCCTGCGAGTATGGTGGGTCCACCTGTTGACGGCTGAGAATACGTTGGCATTGAAGTCGAAGTTGGATCATATGTAGGTTCAGGGTCCGCAGACGGCACGTGTGACTGCGAACGAACAGGCACAGGCCGTGCGACTGTGCGCATGTGAATGATGAATGTACCAAATATACCAAGCAATATAACACCAACAAGGGCAGCCAGTATCTCCTTCCAAGGAAAGACCCAGAAATATAGTGTATCCTGCACACTCGCTAGCTGATTCTCTCCGTACTCAAGATCCAAAAAAGCCTTGTATTTGCCAAACCGACCCTGTGCGCTCCATGCCGCAGCAAGCTGTCGCTTGTTTTCTGGTGTTATCTCTGCTCCGTCAGCATTGAGCGGTACACTTCCCACTTCCTCGCCACGGCGATTGAATATACGAATCGATCCTCGTGGTTCAACGTCACGATTTCCTACATTTTCAAGAAGATACGAAAAGCCGATACTCTCTCCTAGAACAACCGAGTTGTCACTGGTGAAGTTGCCGAGACTCAGTCGCTCGTGGGCGTCATCGAGCACCTCGACACTAAGCATGAGTGTCGCATCGTCTTCCACACCCTCATCATATGCGCGATCCGCTCCTTTGTTGATTCCTATTTGTGCGAAGTAACTCCCCGGAGCAGCGCTGAGGTTGACGTGAATAAGGTATGGTATCTTGCGGCTTTCCTGTGGCCCAAGATCAATCTTGCCGCGCGTGATCTCGATCCAATTTGCAAGACTCGTTGACAAGTCGCTCACCGCCGGTGCCGCAAAGTCTTGTGCACCATCAGCGGGATCAATGTTCTCTACGGTTATGTACAAGTGGAGGCGTCGATCTGTGTTGTTGGTGAGCACGAGCTCCTTTTTTACAATGTCACGCGGCTTTACTTTTTCATTTGCCACCACTGGTGTCACGCTAAAATCACCCAGATCCGCAAGCACTTTCGTCCGCTCTTTTGGGTGCAGGTCTTCGTCGAGCACAGGATCAACCGGCGGCTCCTCCACCACCTCTTCTTGCGCATGTGCTGGGCCGCCAAGCGCAAACACGACGAACAAAAGGACACCAAAAAGCGTGACCTGTACGCCCAACAAGATCAGCGACATTGATCGCATGTGTATATTGTACCGTGCAGTCCAACAATAGTTGAGTAGCGAACCGTGGATAGCTTACACAACGGCAACAAAGAACGCTGCCACAAGGGGCAAAAGAAGGTTGTCGGAACCCTGTGGTGCATACGCTTCAACCATAGTCACGAGCAACGCGCCGACGGTGGCAAATGGAAGTCCGACAAAGGGCAAGAAAACAAGGGTGGACACCAAAAGACATGCAAACGAACCACCGTAGCTCCTTGTTTCCCCAAACACACGGTACGTTCTGGTGCGCCACGACATACCAATGAGACACGCTGCTGGATCAGCAAGGGCAAGCACAAGCAATCCGGCGACAAACGCTTCTAGACTGGCCGGCAAGAACACTAGTGCGGTCAGCAATACTCCGATGGCGTAGAAAAATGCACCGTGCGAAATGGCGTGTATATGCAGCGATGGTGACAGTACGCGCACCAGTTTTGCGCCCATAAAGGCAACAAGAAGTCCCATACCAACCAAAAGTACCGCTTCTTTCCCCACCATGATACCCGCCGCGGCCATGAGCAGAGCAAGCACCAGGTGTACTGTTTTTCGAACACGCTGCTGTGTCAATGAAAGCGACATGTTACGTTGTGCCACGCTCTTCGAGGAGCCGCAGCAGCAGTCGCACCGGCTCACCGGTAGCGCCTTGAGCCAAAAAGTCACTATCATCACTTACCATTCGTGGCGCCATGTCGATGTGCGCCCAGGGCAGTGTCTCGGCAAACTCGGCAAGAAATGTTCCTGCTGTTATCGTTCCAGCGTACCGGTCGTCCTTGACGGGAATGTTCGCCACATCTGCAAAACGTCCTTTCAGCAACGGTTTGTATTCGTCCCACAGCGGCAATGGCCAGCAGTAGTCGCCGCTTGCCTCACCGGCAGCACAGATGGATCGAGCGCGCTCATCATCAGGGGAGAGGACAGCGGAACACTTGGTACCAAGGGCAACGAGTGACGCACCAGTGAGCGTGGCAACGTCCACCACAAGCTGCGGCTTGTAGCGCTTGGCGTAGGTGAGTCCGTCAGCCAATACCAGCCGTCCTTCAGCATCTGTGTTGAGTACATCGATTGTTTTCCCGCTCATACTGGTCAACACGTCGCCGGGTCGATAACTCTCGCTACCTAGTGCGTTTTCTGCTGCTGGCACGAGCGCAACCGCGTTAACCGGCAGTTTCAGACGCGCAGCAGCGATCACCGCGTGCGCGACTGCTGCGCCGCCGGACATATCTAAGTGCATATCAAGCATGTATGGCGATGGCTTGAGTGAGAGCCCTCCGGTATCATACGTAATGCCTTTGCCCACAAACACAACAGGTGCCGCACCTTTCTTTCCCCCTCTATACTCTACGATCGTAAACGTTGGTGGATTCTTTGCGCCGCGCGCAACACCAAGGAGTGCCCCCATCTTGAGTTTCGTGATGTCTGCTTTCTGTAGAATACGCACACTGGCACCAGAACCTCGTGCTGCTTTCCGTATCTGTGTTGCCAACATCTGTGGCGTCATATCACCACCAGGTGTGTTACAAACCGTGCGACACTTATTGACTTCGTCTGCAACTATAGTCGCAAGCGCAAACTGCGCCTTTTCCGTACGTGTTGCATCCGCAAGCAGTACACAAGACGTCAGTCCTCGATACTTGTCGCTGGCACACGTTTTGTACACGTCGTAACGATACGCAGCCATGAGCATATTCTCAGCAAGGAGTCGTATCAGATCGCCTCGCTCACCGTCAGCGCCATCAAGCGTCTGTAGTACCCGTACATCGAGCGCAAGATGTTTGATTTCATTACGTTCAGCATCCTTGACGATTCTGCGGGCCAACAAACGTAAGCGGCGCGATGTTAACGGCACAACCGACTTCACGCCAATGGTGAGCATTCCGTCACTGCAGCGAGTGACATCAGTTTCGGCATTAAATGATACTTCCTGGTATTTCTTTGAAGTTTTGGGCGCTGATGTTCTTGCTAGTGAGATTTTCATACTATGAGTGTAGATACTGGGTGATATGCTCTGCGACAGTTGTGAGCATGGTAGTAAACGTTTTTCTGTCTGGTTCCAACAGCGTAAGCCGAAACCCATGCAAATCACTGTTCATACTCGAGAGCGGCACCATGGTGATACCGGTAGCACCCATAAGGTAGTACACGAACCGCTTGTCGAGCGAACCACCTGCAACGTGCTCTTCTATGTAGGCGCGAACATCATCACTTGGAAGAGGCAGGGTCTGCGTATCATTCAACACACCGTCCCTGAACACCACAGATGCATAGAATGCACCCGCAGGCTTGTTCACAATGATGCCCTCAACACCCGAGAACGCTTCTTCGAACATATCTGCTTTCTCCTTGTACTGCGCCGCCACATTCTCAAGATGCGGCTGATAACGCTCGTCGCTAAAGATCCGTGGAAGTGCGCGTTGAGGCAGCGTCGTCGAACACACTTCAAGCATCTTTGCATCTACGAGCGTCTTCACGTACCTGGCAAAGTGCGGGTCTGCGTCAGTATTGTAAAACTCAATCCAACCACACCGAGCCCCCGGCCAAGGTATTTCCTTTGAAAGTCCCTTCATGGCCATGCCAGGGACGCCGTTGAGAACCGCGGAGAGTGGCACCATGGTCCCATCAAACACAATGCTGCTGTAAATCTCATCACTTACCACAAAGAGATTGTACTCGCGTGCAAGATCAACAATAGCCTCGAGTGTTTCGCGCGTATACACCGTACCCGTCGGATTATCTGGATTAATGATTAGAATCCCGGTAATCTGCGGGTTGTAGCGCACCTTGTTGCGCATATCATGGAGATCAGGCTGCCAGTTGTTCTCTGGATCGAGTCGATAGGTCAAGTGTGGCGCATCGGCATGAGCCGCCTCGGCACTGCTGTGGCTCGGGTACGCTGGGTTTGGGCCAAGCACACGTGCACGAGGATGTAGATACAGAAACGATGTTTGGATCGCATCTCCAAGGCCGTTGAAGAATAGAATGTCGTCTGCAGTGATCTGCGCTCCACCCTCTCGATTTCGCGCCGCTGCAACATACTCCCGAGTCTCAAGCACTCCTCTTGTTGGGGAGTATCCGTAACAACTGTTATCATTTTGCGCAAGATCGGCAACCACGTCTTTTACCCACCCAGGCACTACTTGACCCTTCGCCACAGGATCACCTATGTTCTCCCAATATACATGTACACCGAGCTTTTCGAGCTCTTCACCGGCATGCACAATGTTACGTATTTCGTACGTTAACTCGTCGGCCCCTGGATGTACTATGTTTGCACGCATGGCTCTACCATACTATCTTTCGCCCATGGTTCAAACCACACTAGGACGCGTCCCGTATACGTTTGTGGAGTGATTCGGTTTCCTCGTGCATGAAGCGTGCAAAATCAGGAACATTTTTTTCCAGAAATGCAGCAACGTCTTCTGCCTTACTTGCGTCATCTGGTGCATCAGCTTGTGCTGCAAGTAGCGCAACTAGCTCCTTTTGTTGCGCATTCGGCAGTAGATCGAATACACGCAGCATCACTGCGTTGTAAATCGCCTCACCTGCTTCGTGCAGCAGCTCCTCTTTGTGCTCCTTCGGCAAATCTGACAAACCGACCTCCTCGAGCAAGTTTATTGGTTGTGGTTGTGTGCTCATGCGTGTATACCTAGAATCTTATCAAGCAATGTGCGCGACGTGGCACCATTCAGCTTGGTGTCCATGATGCAGTTCTCGATCTCTGCGAGCGCCTCTTCCGGCTGGAGCGCGCCGTAGTGATCCTTCCAGTCAATCTTTACATGCATATCGGTATCTTGAAGGTCAGCAAGCTCACGCACCTTGTCTTGCAATATGTCATGAAACTCGTTGTCATGCGCAAACGCCAGGAGCGCTGTCTCATGCGCGCTGAAGTCCTTGCCTTCGAGTAGTTTCTCGATCGCTTCGGTGGCCTCGACGCGCACATCTCCGGGCTCTGGTAACTCAACCTCTTTAACGTGTATTTCGTAGCCGCCGGCACCCTCCTGTGTTGTGTGAGTCTCAGCACCCGCCAAGGTTGTAGCTTCTGTTGATGGCGATATACCCGTTGACACTGCCCCCACATCATCTGTTGCCTCAACGTCCATCTGTGCACGGATACTCTCGATGAATGTACCAACGGTGAAGTCTTCTTGCTGTGCTACCGTGAACACATCGTCATCTTCGACAAGATTTCGGGCCACGTCGACAATGCGACGAAGCTCGAGTTCTGTTTCAGGCTTGAGCGTAAGCTCGGTGTCATCGATCGAGTACGTCACTCCAGGTTTTGCATCGTAGAGATCACGAATACGGACGTGCGAGAGTGGACCCCAGCTGGACTGGAAATGCGCCTGTCTACCCAGCATGTTCTGTGACAACTCTCCCTTTTCTGCAAGTGCTTCCCAAACAAAGTTGAATGCACCTATTGTTTTTTCACCATGATAGTCAGGTATCTCAGCACTACTCAACGCTTCCAAGTTTGCATTCACAGCATTTGGAATGTCATGCATGCGCACACTACTCCGAGTTTCCTGCACACCTTCGTCGTACGCAACAAGCGTTTCGTTTGGTTGTCTCGTATCTATATCCTCGGATGCATCAATGACTTCCGCTTGCGCAAGAGCTGCAGCGGGGCTCACGGGCTCAGTCACTTCCCTTACATGCACCGCCTCAATATGCCGTTCCATAAGATCACCCGGGATCTCTACCTTGAACGAATCGCCAAGCCACACATTGTTTGGATTGCCGCCACGAATATTGAATCCAGAGGCGTTCTTTGGATCCTGCAGCAACTCTAAGCGCATGGTATGCGCTATCTTTCCACGCTCTTCAGCACTAAGATCGGGGTACTGCTCTTGCACCCACTCATTACGCTCCAGAAGCTGCTGAAGTTCTCGCTCTACGCTGGAGCCTTTTTCATACACCCCGGAAAGCTCAACTCTCTCGGGTGTCGTAAGCGCCTCGTTACTTGCGGTGGTCTCAGCAACTACTGCAGCACTTGGTACTGGCTCCTCTGGAATCGACTCCGCTCCAGCACCATCGCCTTCTGGCACCTCATCAGGCATCGGCGGAGCATCGTCATGTACTTCCGACACCTGCTCTGCAGTCTGAGTGTCGGGGCCCGTATCAGCACCTGACTCACCCTGGTACAGTTCGTTGACCATAGCAAACAGATCATCCGATTCATCTGAAGTGCTGGTATCGTCTGACTGAAACTCTGTAGACTCAAAGGCCTCGCCTGTTGCAGGATCTTTGGTTGAGGCATCCTCCACTTTCAACAGAGCATCTAGTTCCGCTTTACGCGCCTTGCTCACTTCAGGATGAGGCCTGTGCTCCGGTGCCTCATGGACCTCTTCATTACTGACACTCTCTCGAGGACTCTGGGGCACTTCAGCTTCCCGTGGTGCTTCGGCTGTTGTGTCTGTCGCCGCAGGCGCAAGCTTCTCAACATCCATGTCTGACTCTTCACCCTGCACCTCTGTGTGCTCGGAAAGCTCGGAAGCTTCAGTTGGCGAAACACCCTCACCTGGGTAAAAGACCTGCCCAGGTTCCTGTAGACGTGCGAGCTCTCGCTGGTACAGCGCATCTGAAGGAACGTCCTGAGGGTCCGTTCCTTGCTGTATCATGCCATTCGCATACGCTTCTGCACGGACGCGAGCATGGTATTGCAGCAACTTGTTTCGTTCTTCTTCTGGAAGCAGTTGCATTTCGTTTTGCTCTAAGTGTGGTTGCTTTTCACCCATCATGGTGTCGAGCTTCTGTGCACGTGCCTTACTCACCTCAGGATCAGGACTATTTTCTAATGCTTCGCGAGCATCCTTACCACTGATAACATCTCGAAGATCCTGACGTGCTTCTGCTCGTTGCTTCTGTTCCTCCGGCGTCATAACGCGGCGCCCACCCTTGTGCTCCGCTCCATCTGCACGTTCGCCATCAAGCTGATCTCCCAACACATCTTCAGGCGTCATGTACTGTGTACCCTCTTGTACCGTTATCTTCTCTGCAACAGCTGGAGCACTCTTTTGAAGCTGCGCAGCTTCGACCTCTGAAAGCCCTCGCGCAGGATCGAACAGTGCACCTGGCCGCTGCAACCGTTGGAGTTCTTGCTGATACAGTTCCTTTGTTGGAATCTCGTCTGCCGGTGTACCCGCAGAAAGCATACTGAGTTCTCGCTGAGTTGCAGCGTTATGTGCATGGCGTCGCAACAATCGATCTCGGTCTTCACCTGTCAGAAACTTCACGTTGCTTTGTTCTTCCACCCCTTCTGGTAAAGCATCTACATCACCTTCTCCTGCTTCTGCGATCCCGGGGGTCTCGGGCACATCGGACACTTCAGGTGCATCTGGCATTTTTGCAGCTAGCTCTTGGCCAGCAGCCATACCGACAACTTCTGCGTCAAACGCTGCTTGTGTCCCGGCACCAGCCGCAACACCGGTCCCAACAACCGTTGCAACACCAGCACCCTTTGCCGCTGCTTTGCCGCGCTTCTTCCATTTCATACGATTGAGTTGTGCCTCGATGTAGTCATCTGCATCCACATCATGGACACTCTCATCTATCTTCTCTTTCACGGTCTCATCAATCTCATCAACCTTTTCACTTAGATGTCCCTCCACTGCTGCTCCCGCCGTCACACCTACAGTGCTCCCTGCAAAGACTCCGGCAGCTCGCCGTGCCCCCATGGCCACTGAACCTGCAGCAACCGCCGTTGCCGAACCAGCAAGTGCTCCAGCTGCTGCGCCAACCGCAACACCAGTGGCAAACCCAATGAGTACCTTCTTGCGAAGCGGTGCAGACGCATACGAACGCCCCAGTTGCTTCACCAAGTCCCAGTACTTGTTGTTTATGAGTTCCTTCTCCGCAGCCGTAGACCCAAGACGATCCAAGAGTGCTCGTTCGTTGCTTACCTGCTGATCCTGTAGACCCTTATAGAAGTTCTTCAGTCGAACTTCGCGCTCAGTCAAACGTTCATCGCTCTGTGCTCGTTCGTTGTTACTCGTTGACCGGAGTTTTTGGAATGCCTCGCGGCGCTCTTTCGTGCGTGTGCCGAGCTGTTTCTGTGCTGCACGATATGCTTCCTCGCTCTCTTGTACCGCCTCATGCTCCTCCTGCAACCCACTGAACATGTTTTTCGTCCGCACCTGACCCAAGAACTTTCTGTAAGTCTTTGCCGCACGTTCGAGGACCGTCCCTTCTTCCTTGAGTCCACCAAACAGCGACCCCATGAAGCCGAGCTCGTCCTTTTTCGCCTGATACACCTCAACTGCCTCATAATATGCCGCACGCTGTGTTTCGAGTTCCGCCTTTTCGGCTTTGTACTGCTCTCGAATCTGCTGAAACGTCTCTGCGTGCTCCTTATGTACGTGTTCGCGCGCATGTTTGGCCTGCATATGCTTTTGTTCCTTGTTAGCCTCGACATCTTCCTTGGGTCGTGCCTCATTGTGCGCCTCGCCACCCTTCATGGCCTCTTCAACACTACTAAGCGCTTCAGCCGCCGCTTGTCCACCTGAACTTGCGGCGTTCTGCGCCGCAATAGTAGCGGTACGCCGTACCTTGTTCGCCTTTTCGCGACCACCTAAATGAGCTGGCTTGCTCGAACCAGTTTTCTTCGCGGAACGTTCCTTCTCACCTTCCTCCGTCGGGGTAGATGTAGATTGCTTACCTACCGCGACGTTTGTCTGCGCAGGGCTTTCACTGTCTTCCGGAGACTTGTGCTGATCGTGAAACAAGTTGTCTGGTTCTTCACTATCTACACGTTTTTTCTCCCACCGTTGTGCCTCAGCGCGCAATCCAGCTTCTAAATCATCTGCTTGCGTTCCGTTCTCGAGTGATTCAGTCCCATGTTTCTCATCTACAGCTATGCCACTTTGAGTCGTTGCCTGTTCCTTGTTATCGGAAACGGAAGTGTTATCTCCCTTGGACAAGGTTTCATACCGTGCTTGCAACTGCGCGCCAGCAGCATCGGGTCGCTGAACAAATATCCCTTCTCCAGCAATGAAGCGTTCGAGTGCGGCAACATCTTTCTTAGACGTTGTCAGTGTACGTGCCCACCGTTCTGCGGCCTCCACACGCACCGCTTCGGGAAACACCTCAACAAAGTCACCAAATCCGTACGCTACCTGCAGCTGCTTCTTGGGGCCGACAGCTTCAACGTACTTCTCGCCAAGTGTCTGACGCTCTGCCTCTGGCAGTGTAGCGTTTGCATATGACCCAACTCCCTGTAGCGCCTTCACAAACACACTTGGTCCATGTTCCTCAGCCTCCCTGTACAACGCTTCTACGTCGAGTGGCGCTTTCTCGCCCACCTCATGACCGGCAACACCGTTGGCCTTACGCAACTCATCCTTTAGCATTGTGTCGAGTTGCTGTTCATCAACCACCATCTCATCCGACTCGAGGGCGTCTTGCACATCAGCAAGCACGTCATGCTGCTTCTCCTGCGCGTCTTGTTCTGTATCCTCAGTTGGCAGTGTACCACTACCAAAAGGAGGTCCTTCGCCCGTACCCATAGTGACTTCAGTGTACCGCGCAGGTGCCACCGCAATCAAACGGACAGTCCACTAGAATACAGGCACAGCAACGTACGTAATGTTGTTTTCGTAAATACCGGCCGGCTGCGTCGCTCCCACTTGTATTCTATATATAATGTCAGTTTGCTCAGAGGTAACTGGCCCGCTACTGTACGCAACCTCTGCCATAGTGCCAGTGAGTGCTGCATACGTGTCATTCATCAAGAAGCGCATGTTGCCTCCTTCGAGCGTATTGTCCCCGGCATGGTACCCGAAGCAGCTCGATGCACCGCCGGTGCAGCCTGTGGCCCACGCACTTGGACTCGCATTGGTGCCCGTCACGTCGCTAATGGTTGCACCACCAGCGGTGAGATCCTGGTCTTCAAAGGCAAGAATTTGATAGCCTTGCGTGGCATTGGTGCTCACTGTGATACGCTGCGCTGCTTTCTTGTCAACGCCAAGAGACAGAGAACCAAACGGTACTGATGTTGCGGTTGTAGTCACGTCTGTAACAATACCCTCTGTTGTCGATCCTGTTGCTATGCCAGAAATGGAGAAGGTCAGCTGCGCACCCTCGGTTGAAAGCGACGGATACGTGCGCGTACTGGTGGCAGCAATCTCTATAGCTCGGTATACATCATACAGTCTGAAGAAGTAGGTCTGGTTCGGTCGCGCATTGTTATGCTGCAAGGTAAATTCAAACTCCTTCGTGGTACCGCCAGTAAACGTAAAGCCTGAGTCACCACCCCGATAGATCACACCACTACCACTTGCAGCCAAGTAGCCCACGACTTCACTGGTGTGGGTACGCTCACCGTCATCACGCTCGTCCATACCGAGCCGCGCTGAATCAGCGTTGATGCTGTCCCAGCGAAGCCATCCGCCTTCTGCTCCATTTCTCGTCTGTTTGTTACCCAACAGAAGCGGCACGTCGGTAAAGAAGAGGTACGGGAACGATTCTTCATACCACGGTGTGTCGGTCCAACCAGTCACTGACTGTGAGGTCGTTGTGGCCAGTATACCGATGCCGTTGTTGGTGAAGCTGCCACCCTCGATGGCAATCCATCCATACTCTTCGGCACTTCCGGGACTATTTGTTTCACCATCTGGCACCTCGATACTGCATGCAAAGTCGTTTGCTGTTACCAGGGCCTGGGACGTTGTGAGGAAATCAGGGGTGCCGGTGTTATTGTCCGACTGCAGTGCAGTCAGCACGACCGGTGTATCGGTAAAGGTCTGGGTGAAGGTGCAGGTATCATCTGAGGCACCAGCGACGGCATTACCGTAGTAATTGCTGGTAGATTTGCTGTTAACATCCACACGGCGACCGTCAGGCAACTGGTACGCGCCACGCTCCATCACAATGTAGGCAATCGTCTCACTGCCGTGGTCATCAGCCTCGTTATCAGGTTCCTGCACACGCACCGTAAAACTCGATGTCGTGGTGGCTGTGATGATCGCCACCGCAGGATCACCACTGCCCCCCGTATCGTCACCTTCGATAGCTTCAACTATAAAGACAGGGTCGTCGTACGTGTGTGCTAGCGTCACCGTCGTGCCAGCATTGTCTGTGCTTGTCGTACCGACCTCTCCCACAACATCCGGCACGTACGAGCTTTCGTTGTGCGTACCACAGCCATCTCCTACGCCCGCGACACATGCATCAGCACCATCAAGCACTGCAGATGTAATGGTGGCGTTATCAACACCTGCGCCATCAAAGTAGCACCACGCATCGCCAGTCGTACACGTATCGAGGTCGGCAACATCTGCAACCGTGCTGAAGTCAGAAAACTCAGACACCTGTAGCTTGAACTTCGCATTGTCTCCGTCCCGTCCTGCGCCTTCACTCACCAACACGCGCAGCTTAAGTGCTTCTTGGTACGCAATGTTACTTGGTGCAGTGTTGCTTGCGGCAAGCGCCGTGCCCGGTGTCACCGACAACTCGTCATCGTACCACTGCCAGTCCCACTGCAAGAGCTCAAAGCCCACGGTAGTAATAGTTGGATAGTACACGTAGTCGTGGAGCGGCGAACCATCGTCCTCGGTCATACGGAAACAGTAGCTCGTCAGATCGGACACATCGTTTGCCTGCACCACCCAATCAAACTCCACATCCTCACCCATGAAGACCTTGAACGGGTTGAGTACGGTGTTGTTTTGTTCTTCAAAGGTACCTGCTCGATCTGAGACAGATATGTTGAGCTCACCCCCCAGCGGCGGATTGCTTCCCAATGCACTTCCATCAAGTGGTGCTGCATTATATCCACGCCAGACAGCGGTCGTGGAACCAGTGTCAGCCAAATCAGTCCACTCAGTTATGGCGGTGCATGCGGTTGAGCGAACCCCGTACTGCAGTTTGAATGCTGCGGTTTCCTTCGAAAGGTTGCTACCCGATACGTTGACCGTCATACGTATACGCACCCGGTCCCCATTTGCCGGTGGTTCATCAAGACCTGTGATTGGCGTATTCTCCCCGACGCTTGCTGCGCCGGCCGGCCAAATGTCGGTCGGATCGAGAAGGTCATTGTCCACAAAGAACAGGTAGTAGTTCTGGGTCAGCGTCAGCTCTGCCGTAGGCCAATCGACCACCTCAGTTCTGTAGGTGCGCGTTTGCCCAGTGTCTGAAACCCATATCTGATATGAACTTGTATCCATCATCTTTGCTCCAATCATTGCGCGAGGATATGCGGTACCAGTACCCGTGGTCTTATTGTTTAAAAAGATGGATGTGGTGGTAATGTCGCGCGTACTTGTGCCCATGCTGACTGTGGAAATATGTGGCTCTACTCCACCAGCTTGTGAGCCACTACTTCTATGCACCATCATTGGCTTACCGTTCGTTTGTGTATTCTCGATGACGTACGCAACCGATACCTGGTTGGCGGTCGCTGCACCACTCTGCAACTGGAAGCGTACGGTACTTGCGTCGAGAAGATATATCTCATGTCCATGTTCATCAAGTCCAGGATTACTGGTGCGCTTTTGCACATGAAGAAACGCTCGATCAATATCATTGACTGTTGTTATCGGCTCTGTCTCCCATACCCCAGAAGCACTATAGGTGTGCTCTGCACGCTGTATCTTCCAGTTTGCACCGGTAAACTCAACCACGGCAACACTCCACGTCGCATCTGAGCCGTTGCCGATGCGTGTGAGGTCAACTTCACTATTGAGATCATCCCACTCGGTTGTTGCAAGTTGGTGATCAAAGTTACCATTTGAGGTTGTATCCGCGGCCTGACCGGTGATAAACGGCACAACATCGTTCCCATCTGAAACACCACTTACGCTGATGCTTGCAGTTGTATTTGCACCGGTTATCGTTGTTGTTTCTGCGGCATGTACGAGTATTTCATTGTCACCACCCACAGCACCGGTATATTCAACTATTTCCCACGCTACGTACGTGTCGAGTGTCGTGCCATGCCGTACAAACGTAACACTGTCCTCAATGTTCCATGGATTCTCAATCCACACCGACACAGTATCAGGAGTCTGCGTACCGCCAAGCAAGCTACGTCCTGCTCCAGTGTGCTGACTGTTGGTGATACGAATGAATGCACTGGTACTTGCACTTGGCTTCACGTAATCAACTCCTGCGGTAATCGTGGTTGACGTACCCGAGAGACTAAAGTCGCCCCGCTGTATGTAAAAGTCCTGGTTGTTACGAATAGTTGCTTGTGGATACGAATCATACACATCCATTGCCGCGCCATTTTGCGTGATACGAAAACAGTACGTCGAACCAAAGTCAGACTGTGGTGTCGCTTCAATCGAGTACTCGAGGTCGACGTAGTTTGTGGATAGGAGCGTGAGAGCACTGGTTGAAGCGCTATCGTCCCGAACGCCACCGTTTGGTGTTAGGAAGACGGTGTTTTCGTCTGTCACACCACCCACAGACTCTGCAATGTCGGTGGTGTTTGCGCCGTCTGTAAGATTCGGACTGTCCGAGAGCGTCCAGTCACCACCCGCACCGATACTCTGCCAACTCACCGCACTACAGGTGGTGATCTTTTCTCCGTACTCAAGTGCAAAGATGGTTGAAGTCGATGTCGTGGAGCCCTCGTTGCTGATACCAAAACGTAGGCGCTGTGCATCACCGCGGACCACCTGCGTAATGTTGGTGTCTTCGTTTCCATCAGTAGCCGAGCTTGCACCTGCCTGTGTGCCGTCGTCGTTGCGCCAGTGGTAGTGTTTTTGTTCGAGCACTGCCTTGCGAATCGTAGTGCTCCCGGTAATGGCGACCGCAGTGTTGGGGTTCACCGAGCCAGAAGACACGGCCACGTCACCGAGACCCGGTGCGCTAATTTCAATCTCAATGGTTTCGTCCGCACCTGCCCCGGCACCAACGTCGAGGACGGTATATACACACATTGCAGAGCTCGTGGCAATCGCGACACTACCACTGAAGGTCGAGGTGCCGTTTGGTGAAGCAAACGTACTCGTGGCACCGTACTGCGTTTCTGTGCCATTGTAGCTTTCGCTCGCACATGTATACGGAGCCGACGTATCCAGTTCATAGTACAAGCGAACGTTCGAGAGGTTCGACTGCGCATCAACGGTACCGGTTTCGGTGATACGTAGCGAGGTGACCGTGCGAGTTGCCGTACCTTCGGTAATGGCAAAGACACCTCCCATGTACACATCCGCTTCGCCTGCATCTGCACTCACTGTCTGGGTGCCCGTAGCACTCACCGTGACATCGGCCGCTATTGTAGCCTGCGCGTAGACATCGTAGTTTGCGTACGGCGTACCACCGTTGGTCATACGGAAACAGTACGTGGCACCATCGACCGCACTTGCTGTGGGCGCAATGGAATACTCCACCTCGGCAAAATTCAATGGAGAAAACTGGGCGCTTCCTGTTTCACCGTCTGTGTCACGAATCGCACCGTTTGGCGTTATGAAGTCCGTGTTTTCGTTCGTCGTACCGCCATCGCCAACAGGAATATCTGTCGTACTCTGTCCGTTCGTCAAAAATGGCGAATCGCTCATGTCCCAGGCACCACCAACCGCATCAACCGCAGCCCATCCGGTTGCAGCATCACACGTTGACGAACGCAGTGCATACTCTAGGCGCGCTCCCGTCGCAGACGAGGTTGCGCTTCCTTCGTTGCTGACCTGCAACCGGACACGTTTGCGTGTGCCTGCAGATATGCTCGACAGTATCGTGTCCTCAATGCCACCTGTCGCAGACGTGGCAAGTGTTTCCGAGCCGTCATCATTGCGCCAGTGGTAGTGGGTCTGTGTGATCTCATCATCCACAAGCGTTGTTGTCCCGCCAAGAAGCACTGGGGTATCCTCTGGCCCTACCAAGCCCTCACTTATCGTGACCTCAGAATCCGGATCGGTTATCTCAATCTCGATTGTCTCGCCGTCACGTGCATCCTCGGTCACATCGAGCACGACATAGACACACAACGGACTCGATGTACCGGCAGCAACAGACTCACTGAACGTGATGGAACCGTTGGCTGCTGGGAACGTACTTGTTGCACCGTACTGATTTTCGGTGCCGTTGTAGCTTTCGCTTGCACAGTTGTACGGGCTCGACGTGTCGTTCTCATAGTAGAGGCGCACGTTATCAAGACCGTTAGCAGCATCGACGGTGCCGTTCTCGGTGATACGAATGCTGTTAATTGTTTCGTCCTCCTTAGCCGCGTCTATCACAAATGTCGCTCCCACGTGTGTGTTCAATGCGGGTACACTGGAGGTTGCGACCTGTGCACCCACCGTGCCTACCACAACATCTGGCGTTATGAGTGAACCAAGCCGGACACCTTGTATGCCCAGACGCGGGCTATCATAGAAACTCTG
>Ga0180435_10001639_pt1 | contig 23123 bp, 14 predicted proteins | sample SS_ome_3_FD_132467 | JGI IMG/M metagenome (GOLD analysis project Ga0180435, IMG submission 132467) | Hypersaline lake sediment archaeal communities from the Salton Sea, California, USA - SS_3_S_1 metaG | ecosystem: Environmental > Aquatic > Non-marine Saline and Alkaline > Hypersaline >... | reverse complement strand
CCTTTGATATGGATCAGCCGGGTACCCTGATTACGATTTCATCAGGTGGGGGAATACAAGTAGAAAGCCATGATCAGAAGAAAGTAGAAGTTCAGATTTATATTCGAAAAAACGGAAAAGTTCTACTTCCTGAAAGTCCTCAGATCGATGAAGTATTAGAGGGATATGATCTGGAGGTAGAGAAGAATGGTTCTGTAATTACGGCCACAGCGAAACGTAAATCATCGACAAGAAGATGGAGTAATACAGGTATTTACTTCAAGGTATATGTTCCCCGGGAAATGTCTTGCAACGTTTTATCCCACGGCGGAAGTGTAAAAGTCAAAGGTGTTACAGGAACGCATGAAATTTCGAGCTCAGGAGGAAGCGTAAAAATAGAAGACCTAAGTGGATCCACTGACGCAAGATCATCAGGAGGAAGCGTGAAAGCCCAAAAGCTTAGCGGAGACACTCACCTTACTTCCAGTGGAGGATCAGTTAGTTTGGAAAAATCAAAGGGAAATGTCTTTGCCCGTAGTTCAGGTGGAAGTGTAAAATTATTTGATATTCACGGCGATGTAGACGCAGAAAGTAGCGGAGGAGGTGTCAGGATTGAAGGGGAAGCCGGGCTTGTAAGAGCTGAATCACATGGTGGCTCTGTTCAAGTAGATGTATACGGTCTTGCTGAGGAAATGCATCTTCAATCCAGCGGCGGAGGGGTAAAGGCATTGATCCGAAACGGTAAAAACCTTGGACTGGATCTGGATTTGAAATCTACAAAAGTGAATATTGAACTTGAAGATTTTTCAGGCCAGGTAGACAAAAATCACGTCAAGGGAAGTATGAACGACGGGGGAATTCCTGTTTATATGCGTACTTCAGGTGGAAATATTAGCGTATTGTTTGAGGAATGAAAGGTGGTCTTCCCGTCCTTTGCGGATGAGAAACACCTTCGGGCAAGCAAGAGCTATAGCGGAACATTATCCACTCCACCCATTTTATAAACCTTGTCTTTCACCCACTTTGCCCATGCCAGCGGCCGCTTTGATTTGTCGAAAGTTTGCCAGGGGATAGGCTCTCCAATGGTCACAGTAATTTGCTTGCCGCGGTGTTTATAGGTTTCGTCTATTAAATAAAGCATTTCAATGTTTGCTTTTATTCCAATTGCTTTCCTGAATCGGTATAATCGATAAAAGAATTTTGTGTTCCCCCCTTCCATGTGTATGGGAATAATGTCTCGTTGATACTGTTTTGCTTTATTGATAAAGCTTTTTTTCCATTCCAGGTCCATCACCTGTCCCTTTATCCACCTACTAACCAGTCCGGACGGAAAAGTCAGGATCTGTGTGTCAGATTTAAATGCAGAGTCCAGCGTTTCTGCCAGCTCGGAGCCTTGCCTGCCATGTTTATTAACAGGGATGAATACCCCATGAAGGTTTTTCAGGTTCATAAGGAGGTCATTCACTAAAAATTTATACTTATCCTTACCGTATTTCTCCCCTACCATAACCATGATAATATGTCCGTCTAATCCACCCCAGGGGTGATTGGCTGCGAAAATATACCTTCCTTCATCAGGGAGATTCTCTTCTCCAACTATTTCAATCTTCAGATCAAAAAACTTCATCATGGCCTTGCTGAAATCGTATCCTTTCAAATGACCAAAATCTCTGATCATCTCATTGATCCAATCCTGGTGAGCTACCTTTCGTAAGTATCTGTAGATAAATCCGGGGATCCATCTGGCCAGTTTCGGATTTTTATCGTAGAACAATTCCTTTACATCGATCTTTGGAAAGTTCTTGTTTGTATCAGCTTCCATTTATTCTGCTTAATGTTCCTGGCATCAAAAGTATAAAACACACAGAAATAATTTGTTGAAGTACAAAAAACAAACAGAATGGCAATGTATCAGCCTCAAAGCGACGATATGACCTCCACCTTCTCTTCGTACTACAACCGGCATATGAGATAATACCTGCATAAAATGAGTTTTTCAATCAATTTACCAGGCTGTCAGATTTCCGGTATTCCTTGGGAGAAATGCCCACTTTTCTTTTGAAGTATTTACCAAAGAAAGACTGAGACGAAAAGTTCAGATGATCCCCGATCTGCTGTATATGCATATTAGTCGATTTCAATAGGGCTTTGGCCTCAAGAACAACATTATCATCAATCCATTGATTTGCTGACTTGCCACTGTTCTGTTTTACTATCTTCGATAAATACTTGGGGGTCAGGTGAAGCTTCTCAGCATAAAAACCAACTTCCCGCTCTTCCCTGTAATGCATGTTGACAAGGTTTATAAACTCCTCAGTAAGTGCCTCATGCCTGGTTTTATCCAGGGGATCATTATGATTATCCTCCAGGTAACGAGTAGCGTAGAACTGCGCCTGGATTAAATGCCTTACCGCTTCCAGCCGATAGGGATTTCCCACTTTCCTGATTTCCCTCTGAATCAGCCTGTAATATTCAAGCTTGGACTCGAATTCATCTTCGCTCATTGCTGACACAGGATCGTTATGGACTGTCAGATAGGCGGGCAGCCTTTCAAGGGGACCGGAGAGCAAACCACTTAAGAACGTATTGGATAACAAAATGAATTTAGCGGAGAAATCATCGCTTACATCTTTGAATTGAACGATCCGGTCGGGCATCAGAGTAACAATAACCCGTGATTCTATATGGTATTCGTTTAAATTAATGCTCAGATTGATATGACCTTTAATGCAAAATATCCCAATGAAAAAATCTGATTTGAACGGGTAGTGGAAGGTAGGCAGAAACTTCAGGCTGTTGAATAGGACTACATCCTCTCCCAGGGTGTCCATTTCGGGAGAATTTAATTCAGAACGCCAGCTAAATATAGTATTGTTTCGTTCCACTTTTTGCAAGAAAATTAGCACTTTTCATAGAAAATCATTCATGAATTCGACCTTTTGTCCAATATTGTCGTCTTTCTGGCCTTTATTTGAACTCCTTCAGGATTTAATTTTACAAGGAAGTCAGCTTGGCAAAAGCTGATCAATGGATAAAGTTGTTCTGGGCTTCCGGAAAACGTATCAAGAATACATGAAAAAAATACCTAGGACCATGAAAATGCAAATTAAGGATGTTTCAGTTTTGACGGCAGTGTTAGTTGTACTCCTTCTGATCAGCACGCAGTGTGTAAAAGGTTCCGGCGATGGAAGCAGGGAACAGGATATGATGTTTAATACCGGTTGGAAATTTATACGGGACTCTGTCCCGGGTGCTGAACTTCCCGGATATGATGATTCCGCATGGATTACCGTAGACTTGCCACACGATTTCAGCATAATGGATTTGCCGGGCGATGACACCGAGGAGCAGATTGGGCCCTTTTCCGAAAAATCACCGGGTAATGGAAATCCCACAGGCCATGTGATGGGTGGCACAGGATGGTACCGAAAACACTTTGTGCTCAAAAATGAAGATCAGGAGAAGACGGTAAGACTCAAGTTTGACGGAGTTTACATGGAATCGGAGCTGTGGGTCAACGGAAGAAAACTGGGTGAGAACAAGAATGGATATACACCCTTTTGGTTCAATATCTCTCCCTACCTGAAAGATGCTGGTGAAACTAACACCATCGCTGTGAAAGTTGAAAACAAAGGGAGAAACTCCCGTTGGTACAGTGGTTCAGGGATATACAGGAATGTACATCTGTTGCTGGATCATCCTGTGCATGTGGTACCCTGGGGTGTACATGTAAACACCCCCATGGTGGGTGCAAACCGGGCAACAGCCGCAATTAATGCAACTATACAGAATGATCTGAAGGGGGATGCAAATGCAGAAATCACCTGCAATATACTGAATGAAGAAGGCCGGGTAGTGGCCAGTTCAACGGAAAGCAAAGAGCTTAAAGCCCAGGGCCAAATAACTACAAGCAAGCTGTTGGAGATCAGCAATCCAAAACTCTGGTCGCTGGAACAACCCAACATGTACCTGGCGGAAATCGTTATCAAGGTAAATGATAAGGTTACAGACACCTATCGTCAGTCCTTTGGATTCAGAACAATCGGTATTTCAGCGGAGCAGGGATTTTTGCTGAATGGAAATCCAATGTTGCTGAAGGGAGGCTGCCTGCATCATGATAACGGCTTGCTGGGGGCAGCCGCATTCGAAAGAGCAGAGATCCGCAAGGTGGAACTCATGAAAGCGAATGGTTTTAATGCGATCAGGATTTCACACAATCCACCCTCCGAGATCTTCCTGGATGCCTGTGACAGGCTTGGAATGTTGGTTATAAATGAATTTACGGATATGTGGGAAACCTATAAAAGCCCGCTGGATTATTCACAATACTTCGCCGGTCACTGGGAGAAGGACCTGACAAATATGATCCTTCGCGACAGGAACCATCCAAGTATCATCATGTGGAGTATCGGCAATGAAATCCTGAAAAACTCCATGGAAGATGCCTTAAGGATTGGAAAACAACTTGCAGGTCGGGTTAGGTTTCTGGACAGCACACGAGCCGTTACGGAAGCAGTTACCTCCCTGTTTACACCTGTTGACTGGGATAGCACAGGCCCCCTCCTGGCCCTTCTGGATGCCAGCGGGTACAATTACAAATTCGGGCAGTACGAAATGGATCATGCCTCCTTCCCGGATCGTATCATGTATGGTTCAGAGTCCTTCCCGCTCAATGCTTATGACTCCTGGAAGCAAGTAGAAACACATCCCTATGTTATAGGAGACTTTGTATGGACCGCCATGGATTACCTGGGTGAGACAGCCCTGGCAAATTCAAGCTATGTGCCTGAAGAACAGCAAACGGTCTTTAAATTACCGGAAAACCTGAGCCTCCCTCCGGGTTTCAACATCTGGGATTACACCCAACAGTTGCCCTCTGAATGGCCGAATTATATTTCCTGGTGTGGAGACCTGGACATCACGGGTCAGAAAAAGCCCCAAAGCCTGTACCGCGATGTTTTATGGGACAACAGCGACATTGAAATCAATGTGCATGAATTCATCCCGGAAGGAATGGCCGAAAATGTGAGTGGATGGGGATGGCCCAAAGAGTATCCTCACTGGAACTGGCCACACTACGAAGGTAAAATCCTGGAGGTCCGTATATTCACCAAGGCGCCTGAAGTAAGACTTTACCTGAACGGTGAAGCAGTGGGTGAAAAGATCCTGACCGATCAGAATCAATACGTTGCCTCTTTTAAGGTCCCTTACGAGGCGGGCGAACTAAAGGCCATTGCACTGGAAGATGGTAAGGAAGTAGGAAGTAAAATCCTGTCAACACCCGGAGAACCAGTGGCTATCAGGATAACCCCCGAGCGGACCAAAATAAAAGCTAATCGAAGCGACCTGGCCTATGTAATGATCGAAGTAACTGACGAGAAAGGTCAGCTTGTTCAGGATAACGACATAGAAATTAGTATCGAGCTCTCAGGAAATGGAGAAATAATCGCTTCCGGCAATGCCAGCCCCGATGGAATGGAAAGTGTCAATAAACCAGTGCTTAAAATTTATCAGGGCAAAGCACAGGCGATTATTCGACCAAACGCTGTTGCAGGAGAAATTAAGTTTTCTGCAAATGCCCGGGGATTATCAGGCGACGAGGTGGTCCTGAAGATTCATTAATTTCATAAATTACAGAAACTTATATGGCCTAATTTAATTCCTAAGTTAAGTTTCCTTACTAAAATATCAGGTATGAAAAACAAGCGAACATGTATTATGGTTTTTGCAGGTTTAACGATGGGCATAACGCTGCTCCTGTTCAGTGCCTGCAGGAATAATTCAACGAATATCAGCATCCAGGACCTGGAAGAAGAATTTAGGAATCCACCGGATGACGCCCGGCCCAGAGTCTGGTGGCACTGGATGAACGGCAACATTACAAAGGAGGGGATTCGAAAAGATCTGGAATGGATGCAAAGAGTGGGAATCCGTGGTGTTCATAATTTTGATGCAAACTTGCTGACACCCGAGCTTGTTGAAAATCCACTGGTTTTTATGTCGGATGATTGGAAGGAAGCCTTCCGTTACGCAAGCAGACTTACCGACAGCCTGGGATTTGAACTGACGATTGCAGGCTCACCTGGATGGAGTGTTACAGGTGGACCCTGGGTGGAAGCTGCTGATGCCATGAAAAAATACGTCTGGACAGAAACCAGGATTCAGGGAGGGAAGACTTTTCGAGGTATGCTTCCCAGTCCATCAAATGTTCCCGGTAATTTTCAGAATGTAGAAAATGCTGAAAGTGAAGGAATTACACCCACAATTGGCGTAATTCCCAATTATTACCAGGATGCCATGGTCATCGCCAGCCGACTTTCAGAATCCGATAGGACACTTACTGAATTAAATCCCGAAGTAAGATCCAGCGGAGGGAGTTTCAGTGTACAATTTTTAACGGATGGGGATCTTCAGACAACGCGATATTTACCACCGGGAGAAGTAGGTGAGGATTTCTGGATCCAGTACGAATTTGATAAAACACAGACCTTCAAGGCCATATCTGTGGTTGGTGCCAATCATACCGCACTGGAACAGTTTAACGGAGGTCCCGAGAACAGGCGCTTACTGGTCAGTGACGACGGGGTGGACTTCAAGGAGGTTGCCAGGATCCCGGGCAGCATTTCTCCTCAGAATACGGTGGCATTTAAAGCCATAAGCGGTAAAATCTGGCGACTGGCCTATGAAACTTTACCCCCTGCGGTGAATCCATATGCGATGTTGATGGGAGGCTTTCCATCGGAAGAAAGCAAACCGGATGGAGTTAATCTGGCTGAATTTGTGTTATTCCCGACTGACCGGATCGATCAATTTGAAGATAAGGCAGGATTTACTCCTTGGAAGGAAGATTTACCCACCTTTCTGGGAGCAGGGGCCGATGCAGTTTCACAAAGTGAGGTGATTGACCTGACAGATAAAATGAGTAAGGATGGTACACTAAGCTGGGAAGTGCCTGAGGGAGACTGGGTCGTGATCCGGTTGGGATATGGCATAACCGGTCGTCAGAACCACCCAGCTTCAGCAGCAGGTACAGGTTTGGAAGTCGATAAACTGGATGAAGAAGCCGTTAGCCGTTATATAAATACTTATCTGGACATGTATATGGATGCAAGTGGTGGATTAATGGGTGAGAGAGGCTTACAATACATCATTCTGGATAGTTATGAAGCAGGACACATGAACTGGACCCATGACTTTCCCGATGAATTTGAAGCCCGGCGCGGGTATAAAATACATCAGTGGATTCCCGTGCTCACAGGCAGAATCATTGAAAGCCGTGAAGCCAGTGAAAAATTCCTGTGGGATTTCAGAAAAACCATCGGTGAAATGATAGTGGATAACCACTATGATGCCATAGGATCCGAATTAAAAAAACGGGCAATGGGCAGATATACAGAATCTCATGAGGGAAGCCGGATCTACCTGGCCGATGGAATGGATGTAAAGCGAAATGCAGATATACCCATGTCAGCCATGTGGACACCTGGCAGCCTGGCAGGTGATACGGATGAAGAAGTCAGAAGTGAAGCGGATATTCGTGAAGCGGCATCCGTAGCCCACATCTATGGAAAACCCTATGTGGCAGCAGAATCCATGACCTCGGTAGGCAGAGCCTTTCAGGAGCACCCGGAACGCTTAAAACGAACTGCCGATCTGGAACTGGCTTCGGGTTTAAACAGGTTCATTATTCACACGTCGGTTCACCAGCCTCTGGATGATCTTTTTCCCGGCTTTTCACTGGGCCCCTTCGGACAATATTTTACCCGACAGGAAACCTGGGCTGAACAGGGCAAGGCCTGGATTGACTATTTATCCAGAAGCAGCTTTATGCTTCAGCAGGGTAAATTTGTAGCTGATGTGCTGGTATATTATGGAGAAAACACAAACATAACATATGAATTCACCGAATCATTACCGGAGATTCCCGGCTACGAATTCGATTTTGTGAATTCAACGGCGCTGATGGAGGCCATTACAGTGAAGGATGGTAAAATGCTTACACCCGGCGGAGGTTCCTATAGTTTATTGGTATTGGACCAAAGTGCGGAAAACATGACACTACCGGTGTTGCATAAGATCAAAGAATTAGCTGATAATGGGGTAACTATCTCCGGAATTAAACCTCTAAGAACCCCTAGCCTGTCGGATGATGCAAGTGCATTTCAACCTCTGGTGGAAGAGATCTGGTCCTTGCCGAATGTCTCCGGTGAACCGGCTGAAGATATACTTAAATCAGCAGGGATTGAACCGGATGTGGTCATATCAGGGAACCGTGCCGAGATCCTCTATGTGCATAGAACCGCCCCTGGGATTGAAATCTACTGGTTGGACAACAGAAGTGCGGAGTTTAACCAGGCTGATATCAGCTTCAGGGTGGATGGAAAAGTTCCCTTGATCTGGCATCCGGAAACAGGTGAAACCAAGCAGGTCTCATGGGAAAGCCAAAACAAGCGAACTACAATTCCACTGAGTTATGAACCCTGGGAGGCATATTTTATCGTCTTTGCAGACAAGACCCACAGAACAGACCTTGAAATACCTGCACCCAGAGTAGAAACAATCGGAGAGCTAACTGGACCCTGGAAGGTGAATTTTCAGCAAGAAAGGGGGGCTCCGGAATCTGCAGAATTTACTTCACTTAAATCCTGGACTAAGCACGAAGAAGCGGGTATCAAGTATTTCTCAGGAACGGCCACCTATAAAAATACCTTTCATCTGGATCAGGAAACTCTTGATAATGAGCTTCTGATGGATCTCGGGGAGGTGAAAAATCTGGCTGAGGTAATTGTGAATGGTCAAAATCTGGGGATTCTATGGAAGACCCCGTTCAAACTGGACATTTCTGGGGCAGTAAAGGAAGGAGAAAACTCCCTGGAGATCAGGGTGACAAATGTATGGGTCAACCGCCTTGTGGGCGATTCCCAGCCCGGTGCTAAAGAAAAAATCACCTTCACAACATTGCCTTTCTACCAGCCCAACTCTCCCCTGCTACCCTCAGGTTTATTGGGTCCGGTAAAGCTCCTTAAAGTAACTAATTGAAAATAAAGATTGTTATGAAAAACATTTTTCTGAACTACCGAACTATAGCTTTAGTTTTAATTCTACTATCGATTAAAGCATTTCCTCAGAGCACAAACCGGCTCCCATTTTTGGAGAAACAATATGGGATAACACAATTAATTGTAGACGATAAGCCCTTCCTGATGCTGGCTGGAGAATTGCATAACTCCAGTACAGGCGGGACTGCTTATATGAGACCCATATGGAAGCGAATGGCTGATAATAATATCAATACGGTTCTTGCAGTCGCATCGTGGGAAACATTAGAACCTGTGGAAGGTGAGTTTAACTTTGAATTAGTCGACAGTATGATTATTGGAGCACGAAAGGAAGGGCTGAGACTTGTTGTCCTTTGGTTCGGAAGTTGGAAAAACGGCAGATCGACCTACGTCCCTGAATGGGTGAAAAAAGACAACAAAAGATTTCCGCTTGTTAAAGATGAAGATGGAAATTCACTTAACATTATATCCACAGTTAGCAGGGAGGCGAGAGATGCTGATGCCAGAGCATTTGCAGCTTTGATGAAACATATCAAGGAAATTGATTCGGAGGAACAAACGGTTCTGATGGTTCAGGTTGAGAATGAGATTGGCGTGCTGGGAGCAAAGCGCGATTTTAGTGAACCGGCAAATAAAGCGTTTAATCGCCCGGTTCCGGCAAAACTGATGAATTACCTTGATAAACACAAATCCAGCATTCATCCCGGGGTGCTTAGTGCCTGGAAGGAACAAGGACTGCAGACAAACGGAACCTGGGAAGAAGTTTTTGGTAAAGGGGAACGGCTTGAGAGCTGGAAAGATTTGTCCTATTTACCAGAAGAATTGTTTATGGCCTGGAACTATGCTAGTTATGTAGGCCATATAGCTAAAGCCGGGAGGGCCGAATACAATCTTCCCATGCTAGTAAATGCTTGGTTGAAACAACCTGGCCGGTTTGGACATGCTCCTGGTGATTATCCGAGCGGAGGACCTACTCCACAAGTAATTGATGTTTGGCGCGCCGCTGCCCCGTCCATTGATTTAATTGCTCCGGATATCTATATTTTAGACGAATACAGGTATGTGTGTGATGCTTATACTGCTTCGGAAAACCCATTGTTTATCCCCGAAACTGTTGGGGGTGCAGAAGGTGCTGCCAGAGCATTTTTTACCTTTGGAAATTACAACACAATTTGTTTTGCACCTTTCGGAATAGATGGAGGGGAAGACTCCTTTTTTGGAGGCTCCCCTGAAGAGGATCTGAAAAATATAAGTGATGCTTACGCTGTTTTGGAAAACCTTACGCCATTGATCATTGAAAATCAAGGTACTAATAATTTAAAGGGCCTTCTTATTGACAATAAAAAGCCAACTGATACTGTTCAAATTGGAGGCTATACGATCACTGGACAGATCCCAAGAAATTTTATAGCAGCAGCAGCAGCAGATGCAGGAATACAGGTAGTTGAAACAATTGATCCATCATCCAAGGTGGGAGGAGCTTTAATTATTTGTACTGCTCCAGGAGAATATATTATCGCAGGAAGAAATATGTCATTTAATTATGAGCTGGTTGAGCAGGAGAAGAATACCTCCACCGGAATTTTATATCTGGAAGAAGGGTATTTGGGTGGCGCTGATGGAAAAGAGTGGATCTCAACCCGCCGTCTGAACGGGGATGAACTGCGGTTCAGTTTAAATAAAAGTATCAGTAATATTTATAAAGTTGGATTTTATCAATATTAATTGCTTCGAGGAAGTTTTGGGGTAGAATCTTTGTTAATCCTAAACAAAAATGAAGATGATGAAGTTACGACGATGGTACATTCTTTTCTGGCTTGTATCCTATTTTAGTTTTCCCATTCAGGCTCAAAACAGCCTGGTTCAGTCTGAATTCGAATTTGAAATTCAGGATACATTGTTCAGCGACCCTTTCATCGATGTAGACGAATGGCGCGATCAACCCCTTCGGCACCGTTATATACATGGCGGTTTTGAAGGGACCGAAACACGCTTTTCTTTCTATTTTCCCCCAAAAGAGCAGTACGAAGGCCGCTTCTTTCAATATATAACTCCCTTCCCCGATAATGAGAATTTATCACAGGGTGCAAGGGGCGAAAGTGATAAAATAGCTTTCTCCCTTACCAGTGGAGCCTATTTTATTGAAACAAACGGGGGAGGAAGAACTGATTTTACCAATCCAAGAGCAAACGATCCTTCGATTGGTGCTTATCGTGCAAATGCTGCTTCCGCGCAATTCTCCCGAGTGGTTGCCATGAGGATCTTTGGTGGTATCCGGCCGTTTGGATATTCATTTGGCGGCAGCGGAGGTGCTTACCGTACGGTTGGGGGAATCGAAAACACAGAGGGAGTTTGGGATGGTGCTGTGCCTTATGTGATGGGATCACCCATGGCAATTCCCAATGTCTTTTGTGTCCGTATGCATGCCATGCGCATACTAAAGGACAAATTACCTCAGATTGTGGATGCCCTGGAACCCGGGGGAAGTGGCGACATGTATTCCGGACTGAACGAGGAAGAAAAGGCTGCCCTGGAAGAAGTAACAAACATGGGATTCCCGCCTAAAGCCTGGTATGGATACGAGGCTATGGGAATACATGGATTTCTGGTCCTGTATCAGGGTGTGGTGATGGCTGACCAGAAATATTTCACTGAGGATTTCTGGCATAAACCCGGCTATCTGGGATACAATCCACCGCAATCATTGCTGGATGCCCGTATTCAAAAAGAAAGCAGGATCAAGGCTCCGATTGCCTATGATGAGGCCCTGGAACTCGGACTTTCCGAAGCCATTTCTGAAGAGGACCGTGGAAGTGCCGATAATGCTTGGAAAAGTACGGGTGATGAGGGTGAAAAACCTGAAGCTTTTCAATTGTATGATAGGATGCCGGATGTTGATTTTCTGGGTGGCGATTTAATTATTATGTCCGGAGAAGCTGAAGGGAGCGTTTTGCAGATTACCAAAGTGCAGGGTGATAAGGTGGCTCTGGCTCCCACCAATCCACTGCACATACTCGCTAAATTACAGCCGGGAGATAAGGTACAGGTCGATAATTCGAACTTTTTGGCCGTACAAACCTATCACCGTCATCAGGTGCCTGGCAAGGATTACTATGTCTGGGACCAATTTCTGGATAAGGATGGCAATCCCATGTATCCGCAAAGACCCATGTTATTAGGCCCTATGTTTACCATGGGGGCAGCAGGTTCAGTTCCAATAGGAAGGTTCCAGGGAAAAATGATATTGCTGGGATCGCTTTGGGACCGGGAAGCCTTTCCCTGGCAATGCGACTGGTACCGGCAACGGGTGCAGGAGAACCTGGGTGATGGTACTGATAACTATTTCCGGCTCTGGTATACAGATCATGCGCTGCACGGAGATTTATCCTCACAGCTCGATGATCCCACCCATGCTGTTGGTTATCTGGGCGTATTGCAGCAAGCCCTTCGTGATCTGAGCGACTGGGTTGAAAAAGGCATTGAGCCTGCAGCAAGTACGAATTATAAAATTGTGGATGGACAAGTTGTGATTCCTCCAACAGCAGAAGAACGCTTAGGTATTCAACCGGTAGTTAGCCTTATGGTTGACGGGGCCAAGCGTGCTGATATTTTAGCCGGGGAGACTGTTACTTTAGAAGCTATTATTGAAGTTCCGGAAAACACGGGGAAAATTGTAAGCGCAGCCTGGGATTTTGATGGTTCCGGCAGCTTTAAGCTTAGGGTTGATCTGGAAGAAATCAGTACAGGAAATAAGGGCTCACAGGTAGAACTTGTTAGCGAACATACATTCCGCGAAACAGGGACTTATTACCCGGTTCTGCGCGTTGCTTCCCAGAGAGAAGGGAACTCAGCAAGCCCGTTTACCAGAATCCAGAATCTCGACCGGGTACGAGTGGTAGTCAAATAAGACAACACAAAGAAGCAAAATCTTTTCCTTGAAAAGTTCCCTGCCCCCGCCGGGTGCTGCCCATCCCAAAAACCTTGAGTTTGTTTTTCGGGTTTGAAGATTTTTCATTGGTGAGCTTGTTTTGCTTAACTTATGTTCGAGTTTTCATTATCCCCCTATTATGAAAGCCTCCCAAATACCCATCGCTTTTTTATTTATTCTCCCATCCTTCATTTGTATGAATTGCTCAAAGGATGGCCAGGATTTGGAAGAGGAAGAGGAAATCACAGAAATATGTGTTCCTGAGCTGAATTCACCTGGTAATGGGGCCCAAATAGATAATGGTTGTTCAGACAGTTCCAACCCTGTGATTTGGTCCTTTGATTGGGAGGATTGCGTAAATACGAGTTATAACCTAGTCGTTAAGAGGTCTGAAGACACGATTCCCTATATTGATGAATTGGTAGATGATTCTGAGTTTATGTATAATAATCCTTCCGCCTACATAGCTGATACAATCAGAACGGGATGGACGTGGAAAGTCAGGGCGCTTGTGGATGGAGAGGAAGGTGAATGGTCCGAGGTAAGAGAGTTTAGTGTTGAACCCGTAGACAGCGATTGTGAAGACGATGAGGGCTTCTTTACCGATCCCCGCGATGGACAGGTGTACAAGACAGTTCAAATCGGCGATCAGGTCTGGATGGCTGAAAACTTACGATCGATCATTTATTCAGATGGTTCTCCCATACCTCTCATAGAAGATGCAGCACTTTGGGAAGTACAATTTGGTACCAGCGCCTATTGTTGGTATGATAACAATACATCAAACCAATATACTTACGGAGCACTTTATAACTATTATGCCATAATGAACGGGGAACAAAGCAGTGATCAGAATCCCAGCGGTGTTCAGGGTGTCTGCCCCTCTGGTTGGCATTTGCCAAGTGATGATGAATGGAAACAACTCGAAATCTATCTGGGCATGACTCAGAATGAGGCTGATAACTTGGGTTGGCGCGGGACAAACGAAGGAAGTAAACTGGCGGGATCCCTGGATCTGTGGATCGGATCCGGTGATTTGACCGAAAGCTCTGAATTTGAATCTTCAGAGTTTTCAGCTGTCCCTGCGGGCCATCGTAATCCGGATTTCATCATATCTGATTTCGCAGATCTTGGATCCGGTGCCAGCTGGTGGAGTGCTACAGATTCCTATGCGCGTGAAATTCAAATACCTAACAGCACCATATACCGAAACAGCTTTGACCCGCTTTACGGCTTTGCGGTCCGTTGTGTTAAGGATAAACAATAAAAATGCCTGGCTGGCTATTCATTGTTTTCACCTGCAGCCATTTCTGATTTAATAAGGGCAAGTGTCACAGCATATCTAAAACGGTATAATGAGTAGGTAGCCCCCGACGTGGCATCTACATCCCATATTTTTTGTTTCTCCAGAAGTTGTTTCTCCATTTCGGGGTAGGCAATGGCAGGTGAGGTTCCTGCTGCGCTCATTTGCTCGTTGTATTTTATATCCGATATTTTATCGCTGCCATCCTTATGTATCTCGTTGTATTTCACTGCTGTAATTTTTTGGTCCCCAATAGTGATTTCTACCACATGTTTGTAGTCGAATTGATCGTAGGGCGATTCCCCGGTATAAGTGCCATCGGCAGAGCGGCGTGTGGATACAGGTAAATCATAGGCATTAATCAGTTTCCAAAACAGGGTGTCTACCTCGTTTATTGGGTGGGTTTCCAGCACAAAATGCAAACCCTTAAAGCCTGTCTTAAAATATGCATTATCGGGCATATATGCTTTGATCTCATCGAGGCTGCCATCTTCCTTACAGTCTTGAGCCAACGAGATGCCTGAAAAAACTACTCCTAGAAATAGGATGAAAAAGATGAATTTGGAATTCATAATGCTGATTTTTTTGAAGTGCAATTTGTATTTAATACAAGAACGAAGACAATTGGAAGCAGATGCGTATGAATGAACTGTTCCCTGGCAACAGATCTGGTTAAAAGGTTAAACATTTGACGCAGGCACAACAAATATGTTACATGAATCTGTCTGGTACACTGAACATCAGCCATCTCGCGCTGCTTGTTATTATAACCGTGCTAGCAAAGATCATATCAAGAAAATCTCGAAGAAGTGGGATATTTACTAAATTGCAGATAACCCCAAGAATCTGATAATGCGAGTACTTCTATGTTTAATAATACTCGTTATTGCACATTCTGGATGTGATAAAATTCCAGAGGATGAGCCTGATGACGGTTGTCAGGCTTTTGAGTATTCCGACACATATCAATATCCATTAATCCCGGGAACAGATGAGTGGAAATCCTATGAAGGAAATAGGAAAGAAGCCTGCATAATCCCAGAAGATGTATTGGCAACTATCTCAACCGAAGGTTTACTTGAGAGCCTGCTAAACAAACCCTTTATTTGGACCGACTATGTTGCTTATGATTATCGTCAGGATGGCTTTGTTCATCTCATGGAACTTTTCCCTGGTATTGGAGAGTTTTTAAGTAGACCTGACGTTTTTTCTGTGATTTATGACCGATATCAGAAGATGGACCTGGATTGTGAAGCTTATTACCCACCATTATATAGCGATGTATTATTGTTTGGATTCCCCTGTATCGAAATTTATATGGTACAGGATGAGTTTTTGGAAAACCTTGATTCAATTGAGATCAATCTCCTATTTGAAATCATTAGAGATATAAACCTCTTGAAAATAGACAAAAGACCTGTTTTTTATTTGGAAGCACTGGAATCCACTGCACTTATGGGTAAAATACTTTTAAAAGCCAATTATGCTCCATTTGTAGATTTTTATAATGCCAATGAAGATATTTCCTGGTTTATAGAAAAGCTCCCCTGGTTTGGATGGGACGTCCCACCCAGAGATACTATCAATGCATACGCTGAAGGTTATTATTCTCTACTACACTAAAATCAAATCCCGAAAGGAAGTCTTCCTTAAGCTAAAGACTTGAAAAGGGCACAATTTTTGTGAATTGTATAACTTGTATACTACCTTAATAGAGATTGGATAATTTTTCAGGGACGCCCAAACACATATAGAGTGACATAGAAAACATCTTAAGCAGAAAGAAATTAATCCCCTAAAACCCTCAGTCGCATTCTGCCTACTGTTTTTCTTTTCTTGTACAGGAGAAAGGCACACGCAAAACGTGCTTACTTCAAAGGTAGAAAGGAAGGAATTTGTCGACAAGATCACCGTTACCGGTAATCTTGAATCCATCAATACATTCAGTATTGTCGCGCCAATGGTCCGCAGCAATCTAAAGATCCTTTGGCTGGTCGAAGAAGGTACCCATGTCCAAAAAGGGGATACCGTCTGCAAGCTTGAAGCGGTCACTCTTGAGCAAGATTATTCGGTTGCTGTGGCCCAGTATGAAATGGCCGTCGCAGAATACGAAAAATCCAAAGCTGATCTTAATTTGCAATACCTGATGCTGGAATCGCAGGTTAATTCCATTGATATTTCCACCTCCATCACAAGGCTGGACTCATTGCAATTACAGTTTACCTCGCCAATTGAAAAGCGAAAAATCGAACTTGAATTGGAAAAAGCCGAGATTGAGCAGGAAAAACTCCTGAATAAATTGAAATTCCTCAAAAACATCAATGAGTCGGAAATGAAGACGATGGAATTGAAGATCAAGCAGGAACAGAACAGGATCAACATAGCTGAGGACCAATTGAATAAACTGGTGTTGACCTCTGATGTGGATGGTATGGTCATTTATGCAAGATCGTGGAGTACAGGTGAAAAGATTTCCGAAGGAGGGGAGGCATGGATGGGGATGCCCCTGTTGGAGATTCCCCGGATGGATCAGGTACAGGCTAAATTATTGGTTAATGAGACATACTTCAAACAAATTGAAAATGGTCAGGAAGTAGAAATACACGTTGATGCCAGGCCTGATCTACATCTAAACGGAAGTATCTTGAGAAAATCTCCAATGGGCAAGCCCATCCGGAGAAGATCCCAGGTCAAGGTTTATGAGATAATAGCATCGCTGGATAGCGCCGCAATTTCAATCCGGCCCGGTTTGACCATCACCTGCGATGTATTCCTGAACCGGCTTTCCGACACCCTGATTATTCCAACTATTTCCATATTTGAAGAGGACAGTATAAAACTTGTCTACGTGGAAAAGGGAAGGAAATTCGATCCTTATGTTGTAGAAACAGCCGAGGGAAACAATGAGTTTACTGTAATAAAATCAGGACTATCAGGCTCAGAAATCATTGCTGTTACCCGGCCGGTCGAATCCTTAATACTGAACTAACACCAATGAGAAAGATCCAATTAATTCCAGCTATTCTTCTAATCACGGCTTGCCAGCCAACCATTCGGGAGGAGGCTGAAACGGCCGAAGTAAAACGGGGAGAATTCCTGGTGGATGTGGCAGAAGAAGGCGAAATCAACGCTACAAAAGCCATTAGTATTTCAACTCCAAATATTGATTGGCGTTTTGGATTGTTGAAAATTACCCAGATCGTCGAAGATGGTGATGATGTTAGTGCGGGTGATACAGTGATCCGTTTTGATCCATCCGATGTTCAGAAGGCCATCATCGATGCACAGGCTTCACTTGAGATAGCAAATGCCGAAAAAGCCAAGATGCTTGCTGAACAAGAATCTAAAATTGCTGAACTGGAGGCGGATCTGAAGATTTCTGAACTCGATTATCAAATTAACGAAATCAGACTTGAACAAGCCACCTTTGATTCGGATGTTGCGAGAAGAGAATTGCAACTTAGTCTGGAGAAAGCAAAAATATCCCATGAAACTGCCAGGAAAGAGATTGACAACCAGAAACTGATCCATTCCCAGAACATCAGGCAGAAGGATGTCCAGATTGTTCAAGACAGGAATAAGCTGGAGGATGCATATGAAACCCTGGAAAAACTCACTGTTACCAGCCCTTCTTCAGGGATGGCCATTCTCCAAACCAATTGGTCTACCGATGAAAAATGGGCAGTAGGCGAGCAACCATGGCCGGGATACCCTCTTGCGAACCTGCCCGACATGAGTGAACTGAAAGTGGAAACCGAGGTGAATGAAGTGGATATTTCGAAGATAAAAGTTGGCCAGAAGGCTGAGATAAAACTCGATGCCTTTTCAGATACAGTATATACCGGGGAGGTAATGTCTGTTGCGGGACTGGCTAAGTTCAAGAGACGGGAATCAAAGGTAAAGGTTTTCCATGTTGAAATACTGTTGGATGAAGCTTCCCGAAAACTAATGCCTGGAATGACAGTGAGTTGCAGGATTGTTTTGGATCGGATCGACGACGCTGTATATGTACCTATCGAAGCAGTATTTAAAGAAGGAGAAAAAGAATTCGCGTTTGTAAGATCCGGCTCCGGGTTTAGGAAAAAAGACATTAAAACCGGGATTTCAAACAATGACTTCACTATTGTTGAAAATGGACTCAGGGAAGGCGACAGGGTATCGCTAATCAATCTTTCGGATCTAGAAGCAAATTAGACAGGGAGAACCATTATGATATATAGAATCACAATACTATTCCTTTTCGGCCTGCTATTGGTTTCATGCAGGGAAGATAAATCGGAGGAGAAATGTATAATTCAGAAAGGTGATTTTAATGCAAGCCTCACGGAAACTGGTGAATTACAGGCCGTAGTGGCAAAACACATAATCATGCCTTTCCTGGGATTTAGATATGGCTACAGTAATAAACTTATTCGCTTTGCCGAGCATGGAATAAAAGTTGACGAGGGAGATTCCTTAATAATGATTGATCCCTCCAATGTGATGAAATACCTGGTAGAAAAGGAAGGTGAGCTTGAACTGGAGAAGGCCAATTACGAAAAATCCATTGTCGAACGGCGGATCCAGGCCAATCAACTCTTATCACAGCTAAAACAACAGGAGGCAAGTTATGGTATGGAGAAACTTGCCTATGAAAGGGCCCAGTTCGATTCTGAGCGCAACAAACAGATCCGGCAGTTGGAATTCAGAAAGGCGGAAATCCAGCTAGACAAGACCAGGAAGAAAATCGAGTACAATAGGAGCATTGCAAGGCTGGATAAGAAAATCCAATCCATCAAGGTAGTACAATTGGAGAATGATACGGCCGATTCGCACCATGCCCTTTCACGGCTTGTTTTGCGCGCTCCCAATGAGGGGATTTTCCAGATTGAATATAACTTCAGAACCCGACAGCTTTATCAAGCCGGCGATGAAGCCTATCCCAACAGGACCCTTGCCAACATACCCGATCTTCGAAGAATGAAGGTAAAAGCTACGTTGAATGAAATCGACATTGATAAAATTAGAATTGGTCAGAAAACAATAGTCCGTCTAGATGCCTTCCCAGACCTTGAATTCGAGGGTGAAGTATCAAAAATTGGAAGACTTAGCCACAAAACCAACAGGGAATCAACTGTGAAAGTATTTGATATGGAAGTACTGGTTGAGGAAAATGATAATGAAGTTTTGAAACCAGGGATGACCGTCAGCTGCGAGATCGTATTTGCCGAGTTAAAAGATGTCTATTTTGTCCCGAACAATTGCATCACCAAGGAAGATGGTCAATATTTTATCCATGTTTCACGGCGGGGTGAAACGCTTAAAAAACCTGTTGAGATAGGGGCCCGCAATAATAGTCATACCGTAATTGTTGGAGATTTTGAAACAGGCAACGAAGTCATTCCACAGGACCGGTTGGCCCGGTTGGATTAATAATAACAGCAAATTATTTCCGGTATGCAGCTTGGTGAGAATTTTAGTGTGGCATTTAACTCGGTGAGAGATCATAAACTAAGGTCATTCCTGACTATGCTTGGTATCATATTTGGCGTTGCATCTGTCATTGCCATGCTTTCCATTGGAGAAGGCGCAAAGCGGCAAGCAATAGCAAAATATCAGGATCTGGGTGTGAATAATATTATCATCCGGGAAAAAGAATACACTGAAGAGGAACTTGAAGAAATCAGGGCAAAGTTTTCCTCGGGATTATCTATGGCAGATGTGGAGGGAATAGAGTCGGTAGTACCCATGATCGAGAACGTTGCCCCTCAGTCGGAAAAGGAGGTCGAGGTCCAGTTCGAAGACCGGACAGGGAAAGCCACCTTGATAGGGATCACTCCTTCTTTTTCGGAGATACTGAACTATTCCCCCGGCCAGGGTGCCTTCGTAAATGAAGACCATTACCTCAGAAGTCTTAAGGTTTGTGTTCTTGGCGCTTCCATCGCCTCTGAACTGTTCCCATTCGATGATCCGGTCGGTCAGAGTTTAAAAATAGATGATCAATGGATGGAGGTTGTAGGTGTAATGAACACCAAGTCATTATTCACCGAAACGGTGGGAGAACTGGCCTCAAGGGATCTGAACACCGATATTTATACTCCCCTGACTACCTTCAACAAGAGATTTGTTAAGGAGAGTCAGCTGGAAAGCGATGTGAAACAGATCACCGTTAAGGTATCCAATCCTGAACGCCTGGTTGAGATTGCGGGTATCATAAAACAACTTCTGAACCGGCACCATTTTAATAATGAAGACTTCAGTATCATCATTCCATTCGAACTTCTCAAACAGGAGGAAAAAGAACGGAGGATATATAATATACTCTTGGGTTCTATTGCGGCGATTTCGCTCCTGGTGGGCGGTATCGGGATTATGAATATCATGTTGGCATCTGTGCTTGAACGGACCAGGGAAATAGGGATCCGGAGAGCGATAGGGGCCAGACAGAAAGATATTCTGAAGCAGTTCCTGACCGAAGCGGTAGTGATCAGTATAACTGGGGGATTGATAGGTGTTTGTCTGGGATTGCTGATTTCGCTTTTTATTACCCTGATCACAGATATAACCTCAGTGGTCACCCTTTACTCACTGCTCATTGCATTTCTTTTCTCCGTGATTGTAGGGATCAGTTTCGGGTATTTTCCTGCTAAACAGGCCTCACAGCTGGTTCCCATAGAAGCCATCCGCTACGAATAAATAAAACACCTAAAAATGAACAAACCGGATTTTCGAATAAAGCTAAGCAGGTGGTCTGCTGCGACCCTATTTTCCCTGATTTTCTTCCTACCGGGATTTACACAGGAGCTCCATTACCTGGACTTGGAAAAAAGCATTGCCTTAGCTATGGAACGAAGCCATAACATGCGCAGGTTGAAAGAAGCGCTTGAACAGTCGAAACATGAACTCCGTGCGGCAACCAGCCGTTTCAGAACGCATATCGACCTGGACCTGGCCATACCCAATTATACCGAAAGCATAAGTCAGTGGGAGGACAGTACCGGTATTAATTTCTTCCCTGTCAAGCAACTCAGGGTAAGCAGTTATCTCACGATAGACCAACCCCTTCCCAGCGATGGTAATATCTATGTTCGGTCCGGTTTCTACAACGTCGATGATCTTGGAAACGAGGAAAGGCTGACCCATTTGAATTCCATGATCGGATTCAGGCAGCCATTGACAGCTCTATATTCATACAACCATATTCGCTCAGAATTCAAACGAGCAGAATTGAACTATGAACTTGCGCTCAAGAGACTGAGGAGGGAAGAATTAAATCTGATCTACCTGACGAGTCAGGCATTCTACCAGACTGTAAACAATAAGGAAAGAATGAATATATCCCTTCAGACACTGGAGCGGCAGAGGGAAGCGACTGAGATTGCAAGGGACAAATATAATGCAGGGCTGATACGGGAGGTGGAGTCATTGCAGATGGATGTAGACCTTGCCCAATCCATGAACGATTATGATATTTCAACGGTTACTTATTTATCACAATTGAATTACTTCAAGCATCAGCTGGGGCTGGAACTCGCTGATAGTGTGACATTACAGAGTGATATGAGCTATAATAGGGTTAAAGTAGATGAAGACTTTGCCGTTAACCATGGCCTGGAGAATCGCATGGAACTCAGAGAACATGAGATCGGTATCGAATTATCGGAGATAGACATAAAACGCACCCGGTCTGCAGGACAGATTAACGGTCAGGTTACAGGATACTACGAGTTTATTGGCACCCAGAAAAACCACATGCCCATCCCCATAGGTGAATCCTTCGGAACGTCCTGGGATATGCTGAGAGACCGTCCCGGCAATTTCGGTGTGGCACTGACGGTAAACATCCCCATCATTGACTGGGGTGAGAACAAATCCTTGGTCCGGGCTGCTCAGTCCAATCTCAAAATGAACCAGATCAGTTTGGATGAGGAAAGGATTAGCATTGAAATGGAGATCCGCAATACGGTCAAACAGCTTCAGAGCAGCCTGCGCAGACTCGAGCTTCTGGAGAGGAACCTGGAGGTCGCAGAAAAGAGTTTCGATATATCAAAACAGAGATTCTCTAACGGCGATATTGACAGCCAGTCCATGGCTCTTGAAAGAGAACGACTCAACACTGCTTACATCGCACACCTTGATTCGTATATCCAGTACAAACTCCTTCTGGCCGACCTGATGCGTAAATCGTTCTTTGACTTTGAATCGAATCAACCAGTGATTGCTGGTGGCAGTCAGCCCCAACCATAAACCTGATAAACAAAAATCCAGAAAACCATTAATTCTTGAGTTTCATGCAGTCTGGACGGGGAATCTTTACTGGGTTAAGTTCCCTCCCCCTGCCGGGGACTACCCTGCATAATTCCGATCAAAAACCCAAGGCGCATGGCTCGCTATCAGGCATAAAAAAACCCCGAGAAAAGCTTCTCGGGGTTTTTGGTTGATTAAGCGGTCCGGACGGAACCGCAACCCTTTTTCCATTATTTGCTACTATTTGCCTTATTTCACCTCCTAGAGAGGTTAAATAACAAGCCCTTTCAAAGAAAAAGCAGAAATAACTTGACAACTATTGTAAAGGAAAACCGAAAACCATACCGAAAACCTGATATTAGTTGAAACTGGTAATTATGCCCATTTTATATGGGCGTATTCTTCCATATTTTTTATCAGGCTTTCATCCATATATTCTTTACGTATTGAGTTTATCAATAGCCTGTTTTTCGAAATTGGATAGAGAACCATAATCTCCACTAAACAGTATACTTGAATACTTTTCACGAAGTTTAAACAGTGCTAAATTGACGTTGGTTTTTGTAACTTTTATAGCAGATTATCAATATTGTCACAAACACTCTTGTCAGTCTTATCTTTACTGTAT
>Ga0180435_10001637_pt1 | contig 23135 bp, 29 predicted proteins | sample SS_ome_3_FD_132467 | JGI IMG/M metagenome (GOLD analysis project Ga0180435, IMG submission 132467) | Hypersaline lake sediment archaeal communities from the Salton Sea, California, USA - SS_3_S_1 metaG | ecosystem: Environmental > Aquatic > Non-marine Saline and Alkaline > Hypersaline >... | reverse complement strand
CCGGGCGCGAACTCGTCGGGTCCCGAGGCTTCGATCAGGCGCTGCACGTCCTCGTCGGTCAACAGGCGCCCCGCCATCAGGGACACCCTGGTATCGAGGTAGGCGTGATTCATCGCCTTGCCCATGCTTCAGCCTTTCGATCCGGCCTGAAAGAGTCGCAGCGCTTCGGCCAGGGCCTTGGCGTGGCGGTCGGTCGCCGCTGCACGCAGTTGCGCGTCATACTCTTCGTAATGGCGCTGCAGTTCGGCAATGGTCTGCTCCGCCCGGGCCTCGGCCTTTTTCAGGTGGTGGGCCAGGATGTCGCTCGCTTCCTGCTCGAAACGTTGCTCCAGTGCCTTGGCCTCTTCCTTCGCCGCGGCGATACGTTCGCTGTGATCGCTCTCTGCATCCGCGACCAGGCGCTCCGCTTGCTCTTCAATCGCCAGCAGGCGCTCGAGTTCCGATTCCAAGAATCCTCCTGGACCATGTGGGGTAGCTCATTGTCTGGAATTAAGAATACCGCGATCGGGGTAGTGGGGAATACCCTTGTTTCTCCGAATGGATGGACGTAGGGAGCATTCTTCCGCCTGCAGAAGAAGGGGGGCGCCGGGGCGTAGGGGCCCCGGCAGAGAGAGGTCTCAGGGGCGTTGGCTGTCGATCAGCAACTGGATGGGATTGTCGCTGTTATTCGGGCTTTCGGCTTCTTCACTTTGCAGGTCACCGGATTGTGCAATCGCCTGTCCGCTTTTGGAGATGCGAGCGCCCACCTTGACCTGGGGGAAGCTGGACAGCTTCATCTGCGGCATCATCGCCATTTCGTCGGTGAGCCGGACTCTGAGGGGCAGGTCGGACACCCGTTGGCGGGAGACGGCCAGCGGCATGGGCGGGCCGGAGGCTGCCTTGGCGTAGATGAAGACGGTGTCGTTGGGGGAGGTCCGATCCATCAGCTCCGGGTCGAGAGCCACCTCGACAGTGATACCCGGGCCGGTGGCAACTTCTGCTGGGGCCTGGGGTGCGGGGGCTGCGACGGGTGCACCGCCCATGATGCCGGGTAGCGGAGCCGGATCGCGGATATCAGCGCTCAGGCCGCTTTCCGATTCGACTCTGCGAATCGCATCACGCAGTTCCATCTGCATCTGGGGGTCATCCTCGAGCAGGGGATAGGCCCTGGACCAGTACGCGAGCGCTGAGCCCGGTTCGCCCCGCTGCAGGGATTCACGACCCAGCAGCCACAGCGCAATGACGTTCTGTGGTTCACGCTGGTGAACCTTCTGCAGCAGCGAGAGTGCCTCTTGCGTGATTCGCCCGCCATTCACCATCGAGAGCGCATCGGCGAGCGCAATCTGGACCGAACTGTTGTCCGGCTGCAGTTCGTCCAGGCGGCCGTAGGCGCGTGCGGCGTCCTCATAGCGCGACAGGCTCATATAGGTCCGGCCCAGCAGGAACCAGCCGTCCGGGTTATCCGGATTCTGCTCCAGTTGCTGCTCCAATCCTTTGACCAGTTCGCTCAGCGGCGGCATCTTGCTGTCATGGCCGCCCAGGGCCTGCTGCGTCTGTGCAACCGCCTGGCCGGAGATGCCCACCGCACCGGGTGTGCCTACCTGAAAGTAGGTGATGCCCACGATCAGAGGGACCAGTACCAGCAGGCCGATCAGGGTGATGGCGCCCATGCGGCTGTTGCCAGTCGAGCCCTCCTGCTGGCTCGGGACACTCAGGTCCTGTGCCAGCGCGATATCGAGGTCCTGACGGGCCTGGTTGAACTCCTCGTCGGACAGCTCGCCTCGTTCATGCTCCGCCTGCAGCTCCTTGAGCCGGTCACGCGCCACTTCGACGTTGTATTGCTGACGGTCTTCCGCAATGAGCTGGCGGCGGCGCAGCAGCGTCGGGGCGAGCAGGCCTATGGCCGCGAGAATGATGGCGGCGCTGAGAAAGAGAAAACTGGAGGTCATGGTTTGTTACCGCTTTCGGGATCCTTGTCGAGCAGGTCATGGGCCTGCTCGAGCTGCTTGCTGTCGATGGCGATGTTACGGTCGCGCTGACCGGCCTTGCGTATGGATCGCAGCATCATCCAGACGGCAAAGATGAAAAACACGAAGGGGCCGATCCAGAGCACCGCGGTACGGGCATCGAAAGGAGGCTTGTAGAGCACGAAATCCCCGTAGCGCTGCACCATGAAGTCGGCGATCTGCTGCTTGTCCTGGCCTTCCTTGAGCATATTGAAGACCTTCTTGCGCATGTCCTGTGCGAGTTCCGCATTGGAGTCGGCAATGTCCTGGTTCTGGCATACCAGGCAGCGAAGCTCCATGGTCAGCTCCTTGTAGGTCCGTTCCTGCTCCGGGTCGTCGAACTTGTACACCTCGATGTTGGTGGCACCGGCCGACAGGCTGAAAAGCAGGGTGGCAATCAGTAATCCGTGTTTCATGCTCATTGGTCGTCAAAGTGGCTGGCGAATTTCTCCTGCCAGATGGAGGGGATCATGGCACCGGTATGCTTGGCACGAATAATCCCTTCCGCGTCGATCAGGAAGGTCTCGGGCGCGCCGTACACGCCGTAGTCGATTACCATTTCGCTGTCGGGGTCGAAGCCGACCTGGTCAAAGGGGTTGCCCAGGCGATTCAGCATGCCCAGGGCCTCGTCACGATCGTCCCTCCAGTCGATACCGACGATGGGTATCCCCCGCCGCTTGAGCATCAACAGGTAATCGTGCTCACGCCAGCACTCCGGGCACCAGGTTCCCCAGACATTCAGCAGCCATGGGCGGCCTTTGTAGGCGGCTGGCGTCACCCGTTCGTTCGGATTGAACAGCGACGGGAGGTCGAAGTCCGGCGCGGCGCGGCCGATGAACTCGGTCGGGATGTCGCGCGGATTGTATTCGCCCTTGTTCATCTGGATCAGCACGTACAGGAACAGGCCGGACAGCGCCACGAACAGCAGCAGCGGGATGGTCGCCTTCTTGCTCATCGATCAACCTCTGGCGGGGCCTGTCGCGCCGGCTGCCGGGGCGGCCCGCCGTGCCAATACCCGGTAGCGGCGGTCGGTCGCGGAAATCAAACCGCCGAGCGACATGATCAGGGTACCCAGCCAAATCCAGCGCACGAATGGCTTGTGGTAGACGCGCAGACTCCAGGCGCCGTCGCCGAGGTCCTCGCCCAGGGCGACGTACAGGTCGCGGAACAGGCCGGCATCGATGGCGGCCTCGGTCATCGGCATCTTCTGCACCAGGTAAGTCCGCTTCTGGGGGCTGAGCTCTGCAATTTGCTCGCCCTGGTGACGTGCCACGACCGTACCCTCGAAGGCGGAGTAGTTCGGGCCCGGTACGGTATCGACCCCCTTGAACTCGAAGCTGTAGTCACCCAGGGCGTAGGTCTCGCCCGGGACGAGCCGGATGTCTTTCTCGATGGAGTAGGTCTCCGTCATGGAGACCCCGATCACGAACACCGCCAGGCCGAGGTGGCCGAGGGTCATGCCCCAGAAGCCGCGCGGAATGTGCCGCAGATTATTGTGCGGCCGCATGCGCTCACGCAGACCGGCGAAGGTGGAGGTGATCACCCACAGTGCGAGAGTCATGCCGACCAGTGTCAGCGGATTGAAAAACGGCACCAGCAGCAGGCTGTGCGCAAGCGCCAGGATCACCGCCACCGCAGCGGGCAGGCGAAGTCGTTGCCACAGCCGTTCACCGGTATCCCGCTTCCAGCGGGCGATCGAGCCCACGCCGACCAATGCCACCAGCGGCAGGGTGAGGAGCATGAACACCCGGTCGAAATAGGGCCGACCGACCGAGATTTTGCCCAGCTGCAACGCATCCGCGATCAGCGGGTACAGGGTCCCGAGCAGCACCGCGACGGTGGACACCAGCAGGATCGCGTTGTTGAGCAGCAGGAAGGTTTCGCGCGACAGGAGTTCGAAGCGTACCGTGCTCTTGATCTCGTTGGCACGGACCGCATACAGCAGCAGCGAGGCGCCGACCACCACGAACAGGAACATCAGGATGAACACCCCGCGCCCGGGGTCGGAGGCGAACGCATGCACCGAGGTGAGCACGCCGGAACGCACCAGGAAGGTCCCCAGCAGGCTGAGTGAGAAGGCGAATATCGCCAGCAGAACCGTCCAGGCCTTGAACGCGCCGCGTTTTTCGGTGACCGCCAGTGAGTGCATCAGGGCAGTACCGACCAGCCAGGGGAGGAAGGAGGCATTCTCGACCGGGTCCCAGAACCACCAGCCGCCCCAGCCGAGCTCGTAGTAGGCCCACCACGACCCGAGCGCGATCCCGAGCGTCAGGAAGATCCAGGCCGCATGTGTCCAGGGACGCGACCAGCGGGCCCAGGCGGCATCCAGCTGCCCACCAATCATGGCGGCGACGGCGAACGCGAAGGGAATCGCAAAACCGACGTAACCCATGTACAGCATGGGCGGATGGATCACCAGACCGGGGTCCTGCAGCAACGGGTTGAGATCACGACCCTCCACGGCCGGCGGCATGAGCCGGTCAAAGGGATTGGAGGTCAGGATCATGAACAGCAGAAAACCGACGCCGATCAATCCCAGCACAGCAAGTACCCGCGCCACCATCACGTCCGGCACGCTGCGGCTGAAGTGCGCGACCGCCGCGCCCCAGGCGCTCAGGATGAGGGCCCACAACAGCAACGATCCCTCGTGAGCACCCCACACGGCGGACACCAGATACTGGGTCGGCAGCTGGGTATTGGAGTTATGCGCCACGTAGGCGACCGAGAAGTCGTGTATCAGGAAGCTGTAGGTCAGGAGTGCAAACGCGAGCGCCAGCGTCCCCGCCTGCAGCCAGGCCAGCGGGCGAGCGAGTGCGATCCAGCTGGAGATGCCGCGCTGCGCGCCGAACAGCGGCAAAATGCCCTGTACGATCGCCAGGGCCAGGGCCAGTGCGAGCGTGATCTGTCCGAGTTCCGGAATCATAGTCCCTGTCCTGTGGTGGATGCCTGCATGCGGGCCTTTTCACCAGCGCTCATGGCTGCGGCAACCTCAGGGGGCATGTAATTCTCATCGTGCTTGGCCAGGACTTCCTCCGCAAGGAAGGTGCCGTCAGGCCCCATCTTTCCCTGGGCGATGACTCCCTGACCCTCCTCGAACAGGTCCGGCAGGATCCCGCTGTAGGCGACCTTGACGGTCTTGTTGTGGTCGGTCACGACGAAGTTGACCGTGAGATCTCCCTTGGCGCGCTGCACGCTGCCTTCCTGAACCATTCCGCCCAGCCGGAACACGTGATCGCCAGGTGCCTCGCCTGCAGTCACCTCGGTGGGCGAGAAGAAGTAGGAAAGGTTGCCTTCCAGGGCGTTCAGTACCAGTGCCGTCGCGGCACCCAGTATGAGCAGTCCCACCAAAACAAAGCCGAATCGTTTGTGTCTTGCTTTCATGTCTAATGTTCCAGGCGGTTAAGGCGTGCGATGCGCTGGCGTGCCCGGCGGGCGCGCGAGCGCAGCAGGATGGGTTCGATGATCATGCACAGCGCGGTGACACCGAAAGATCCCCAGACGTACAGGGCGTATTTGCCCATGTCCAGCTTCTCGAGAAAACTCATGCCTTGGCTCCTATCAGGTCACGCACCCATTGGGTGTCGTGCTCGCGCTCGAGAATGATGCTGCGTACCCGCACCATGGCCACGGCGATGCTGTAGGCCCAGAAGCCGAAGGTCATGATCAGCATGGTGTAGAGCATGGTCTCATCCATGCTGGTCTGGCCGTTCAAGCGGACTGTGGCGCCCTGGTGCAGGGTGTTCCACCATTTCACCGAGAAATAAATGATCGGGATGTTGACCACACCCACAAGCAGGAGAATGGCGCCGGCGCGGTCCGCGCGACGGCGATCATCGATCGCACTGACCAGCGCCATGAAGCCGAGGTAGAGGAACAGCAGGATCAGCTCGGAGGTGATGCGGGCGTCCCATACCCACCAGGTGCCCCACATCGGCTTGCCCCAGAAGGCGCCGGTCCAGAGGGAGATGAAGGCGAACATCGCGCCTGTCGGGGCCAGGGCCTGCGCCATCATGAACGACAGGCGGGTGTTGAACACCAGACCCATGGCGCTCCAGAAGGCCATGATCACGTAGATGAACATGGACATCCAGGAGGCAGGCACGTGCACGAAGATGATCCGGTAGCCGTCTCCTTGTTTGTAGTCGACAGGGGCAACGAAGAAACTCATGTACAAGCCGACCGCGATCAGCACGATCGCGGTGAACCAGAAGATGGGCGCCAGACGCCCGGCAAGCGGGTAATAGGTGGCCGGAGAGGAGTACTTGAACCAGTTGATCAAGCGATGGTGCATCGTGAGTAAACAGTCCTTCTGCGGAGCCTTAAGTTGGAGGATCGGCAAGGGTAACCGATCGTCTAGACCGGCGCAAAATCCGGGGGTTCCACTGGAATTTTGTGGGAATGCGCTACTCTGCGGATACTCTCAGAGCGGCCGAGGTTGCCAGCGGTGTCGCCAGCAACGACACCAGCAGGATGGCGCCCAGCATTGAAAGGTGTGCGTTGCCGCCTAGCCCTGAGGCGGTCGCTTCCACTGCGCCGGCGCCAAAGATCAGGACCGGGATATAAAGCGGCAGCACGAGCAATGCCACCAGCACCCCGCCGGAGCGTAATCCCAGGGTGAGCGCCGCGCCGATCGCGCCCAGCAGGCTGAGTGTGGGGGTGCCGAGAAGCAATGCCCAGATCATGACCATCAGCGCCTCGCCGGAGAGCGCGTATTGCAGCCCCAGCAGTGGCGCCATGATGACCAGCGGCAGCCCGGTGATCAGCCAGTGCGCGATGACCTTGCCGAGGATCAGAACAGACAGCGGTTGGGGAGCCAGCAGCATCTGCTCGAGTGAGCCGTCCCGGTGATCGGCCAGAAACAACTGCTCCAGAGCCAACATGGAGGCGAGCAGCGCCCCGACCCAAACCACGCCGGGGGCGATCAGGCGCAGGGTGTCCAGCTCCGGTCCGATCCCCAGGGGAAACAGACTGACCACGATGACGAAAAAGATCAGGGTGGTGAAGATATCGGTACGCCGACGCAGCGCGATGGTCACGTCGCGCCGGATAATCCACAAGAGCGTTTCAAGCATCGGTCTGTCCCAGGGTCACGCAGCAGACTTCCTCGGTCAGCAGATCGACCTCCTGGTGGGTGGTGACGATGGCCATCCCGCCCCGATGCAGGTGCTGGCGGATGATCTCCTGCAATACCTCGACCGAGGCCACGTCCAGCGCGCTGAAGGGTTCATCCAGGATCCACAGTGCTGCGCGATTGATCCACAGTCGCGCCAGTGCCACCCGGCGTTTCTGGCCCTGCGACAGATACTTCACCGGCAGGTCCTCATGTCCCCGCAGGCCGATGTCGGTCAGCAACTGCCAGGCATCCTCGTCTTGCAGCGAGTGTTCCCTGATGGCGCTGTCGAAGCGCAGATTCTCAATGGCATTGAGGTCGTCCTTGAGTGCATTCAGGTGACCGAGGTAGAGCAGATCCGCATGGTAGCTTTCGCGGTTTCGCCGGATGGCGTTCCCGTTCCATCGGATGTTTCCTTCCTCCGGAATAAGCAGCCCCGCCAGGGTGCGCATGAGCGTGGTCTTGCCGCTTCCGTTGTGTCCGCGCAGGTACATGAACTGGCCGTCGTGCAGCTCGAAATCGAGGTGTTCAAACAGGCGGCGGTCGCCGCGCATACAGCACAGGTCGTCCACGACCAGGTGGTTGCCGGTGGAGGAAGGGGGGTCGGATAGTGTGCTCAGAGGCGGCATGCCAGGGTATCCAATAGGGAGAGGTCACGAGCAGGTATGGCGCCGAAGCATACCCCGTACGGGGGGAGTGGGGCGAGTCCTGTGCTTTACAAGCGTCGCGCAGGTGACCTAGCATCGACTCAGGTGTGGTAATCGACTCGATTGGTACGGGCAATGGCCTTGGGATCACCGATCACCCGCCTGAACTGAAAGCCCGCCGGAACCACATAAAAACTAGATGTCCGACGGATCAATCAAAGGAGGTACGGAAAGATGGCACGCAAGCTGACCCTGGTGTCCGGGATATTCATATTCATACTGGGCCTCGCCGCGGCGGGACTTTTCAACGTGGGCCTCGCCTACACCAACAGCATGGAGTTCTGTGTTTCCTGTCATTCGATGCAGACCAACCTGCGCGAGTTCAAGGAGACCACGCACTATAAAAACGCGTCCGGTGTGCGCGCAACCTGCCATGACTGCCATGTGCCGCATGACTTCCTGCCCCTGATGAAGGCCAAGGTCATGGCCGCCAAGGATGTCTGGGGCGAGATAACCGGCAAGATCGATACCCCGGAAAAGTACGAGGCGCATCGCTGGGAGATGGCCAGCTCGGTGTGGAAGAAGATGAGGGAATCGGATTCCCGCGAGTGCCGCAGCTGCCATGACTTCGAGGCAATGGATTTCAGCGAGCAGAGCCGCAGTGCCCGTAAGCGACACGCGCGTGCCGAGGAAAAGGGCGAAACCTGTATCGAATGCCACAAGGGTCTTGCTCACGAGGAGCCGGATGAGCCGGAGGAAGCGGAAGAAACCGAGGTTTCGGAAAGTTGAACGAGGAGCGACGCTAATGTGCAGAAACCAGAACTGGATTGTGGCTGCGTTGATCCTGTTGATGTCGCTGCCGGCATTCGCGGGTCAGAAGGAAAAGGCTCTGCGGGAGGCAGCCGCGATCGGTGACGTTGCGGAGATGCAGCTGCTTTTGGCGGAGGGTGCTGATTCGACAGCGCCCAACAAGTACGGCAAGACGGCACTCATGATCGCGGTTGAAAATGGCAATATCGGGGCGGCTTCCTTGCTGGTTTCCCATGGGGCCGACGTCAATTTCAAGACCGTGGCGGGTTGTACGGCGCTGACCTTTGCAGCGGAGAACGGCGAGGTGGAGCTCTCAGCGCTGCTGCTGGAGCAGGGGGCCGACCTGAATGCGCGCACCCGTGCCGGCTGGAACTCGCTCATGATCGCCAGCCGCTATGGGCTGGACGATATGGTCGAGCAGCTGATCTTCAAGCAGGCGGACGTCAACGAAACCGACAAGTACGGTCAGACGTCATTGATGATGGCTGTGGAAAAGGGGCATGTGAATGTCGCACGGCTGCTGCTTGCTGCGGGCGCCAAGGTCGGAGCCTGGGACAAGGAGGGGCGTACACCGTTGATGCTGGCAGCTCGCGAAGGCCAGGCGGAGGTCATGTCCGCGCTTATCGCTGCAGGGGCGAATGTGAATGCGGTTGACGGAGAGGGTGCCACGGCCCTGATCTGGGCGGCCGGGGATCGGCAGCATGACGCAGCGCGCGCCCTGCTGGATGCCGGTGCCCAGGTGAATGCCGGCGATCGTGGGGGCATCACGCCGTTGATGGAGGCGGTTTCGGTGCGGGATATCGACATGGTGCGACTGTTGATGAGCTACGGTGCGGATCCCCGGATCAAAGATGGGGAAGGTCGAACCGCGCTCGATCTGGCACGGGAGGGACGTGACAAGCGATTCCTGTCGATACTGGCCGGGACGGAGTGATCCGCCTCCCTTTGGTCTCTGGAGTAACAAACACCCGCCGATACGGCGGGTGTTTTGTTTTAACTGGCCCTTGCGCTCACCCTGTACGAGGGGTGTTTCATCCGGGCAAGGTACAGGCGCCTGGTCTCAGCGCGGGAAGGGGGGCCGTTGATACTGTGGGAAATCCATATTGCGCCAGTTCGGAGGGGCGACTTTTTCTGCGGGTGGACGTAGCGATGCGGTATAGCTCAGGACGGCTATCTCCTGGTCCCGGTCGAATCCCTTGATCTGCTTGGTCATCTCCTCGTCGGCGTTTTTACGCAGTCCACGCCGGATATGATCGAATTGTCGCTTGAGGTAACGGTAGTGCTGTCCGTACAACAGCGGGATCTGCTCTTTCGGGTCGCCCTCGCCCTGCGTGCCATGACAATCCTGGCAGTTCTCCTCGTAGATCACCTTCCCTTCCGGAATAAGTCTTGCCTTTCCCTGTCCGTTTTCGGGTGACATCGGGAGTGCCGCGACATAGGCTGCCACGTCAGCAATGTCCTGTGCGCCGTCCAGAATCCGATTGGATGTGAATGCACGCATGATGGGGTTGCTGCGGTTGCCCTGGCGGATGTCTTCCAGTTGTTTGATGATCACCCCAGGCAGTTGCCCGGCGATCTGGGGGTAGGTGCCATTCCGGCGGCCCCAGCCTTCAGGGCCATGGCAGCTGACACAGTTGAGATACAGCAGCCGTCCGCGATTGAGGTCGGGTGTCAACGTCAGCGCGAGTTGGTACTCTTCCGTGGATCCCGGGGCGGGGCTTTCCCCGGCCAGGAGCGGATGTGTGACGGTGCCGGTTATCAGCGCGGTTAGTAGCGTAAGCGCGGAACGATTCATTTAGGCCTCCTCCGTAATCAGGCTTTTCCCCGGATTCTGTGTCAGGTCCTGCCAGGTGCGCAAGTATAGGCAACCGGGATCCACATCTTATATGCACCGACTTTTTTAAGGGTTTCCTTGGTGGTAACCCGTATGGCATCGGAGTCGCTTTCTGGCATCATGATTTTTGACCTGTAGAAGTCAAACGCCTGTTATTTGTGAGGGTATGACCAAGTTCCTCGATCCACTTCCGGAGTCTACCCAGTGCGCTGATTGTTCCGTCCGTCAGCGGGCGTTGTTTCAGGTGGTACCTGCAGACTATATCCGCGATGCGCAGTCCCGCCGAACTCACCAGTACCGTCTATCGGCCAGGAGGCATCTGTACGAGGAGGGCGACGAGGCATCCATGGCCTACACGCTCTACAGGGGTTGGGTTCTACTCTACCGCTCTCTTGCCAACGGCGGCCGCCAGGGCCTGAGAATAGGTCTGCCCGGGGATTTCCTCGGTTACATGCCGCAGGGCGAGAGAAAGGTGCATCACTCAGCGGTGGCGATCACCGACGGGATCCTGTGTGGCTTCAAACAAGCGGACCTGCATGCCATGATCGACACGCACGTGGCGCTTTCGACGCACATCACGCGGATACAGTCACGCTACATGACCAGTTGCCAGAGCGCGATGCTGGGCCTGGGTCGCAAGACGGCGGAACAACGAATCGCTTACCTCATTTCCGAACTGTATTTTCGATTGCATAACCGGCACTTGATCGCTTCCGGGGAAATGACCATACCTTTCCCGCTCACGCAGGAGATGCTGGGCGATATGACCGGCCTGACACCCGTGCATACCAACCGTGTCATGCGCAAATTGCGGGAAGAGCGGGTGCTGGACCAGGATCGCCAGAGTCTTTCTTTGCTGGACCTGGAAAAACTGATGGCGGTCGGCGAATTCAGCCGCACAGACACGGAGTAGGCGGGTTTTTCTCTTTGTCGCTATAATCGCGTCCGATTCAGACTTATGTAGCAAAGATTCGGAGTGATTTGTCGTGCTCAAGAGAAACGAAAGCCGGTCCCTTCGGACCACCCCACGGTCGGCCACCCCCTGGATGCGTGGAATGCTCGCGGCACTTGCCGCTGTTTCCGTTGGCGGAGCGGGTGTTTCTGTTTCGAGTGAAGCCGACATGAGTCGCCAGGAAGCCACGATCCTTGAGCGAATCAGTCCCCTGGGCAGGGTCAACGTTGCGAGCGCCAATGCGGCCCCGGCGGCCCCCCGGAGTGGGGAAGAAATCGTGGGTGCGGTGTGTAATGCCTGTCATGCAACTGGCGCGTTGGAGTCACCGAAGATCGGTGATGAGGCGAACTGGTCTGCCCGTTTCAGCGCGCTGGGCGGGGTCGATGGGCTGTTGAAAAGCTCTATCGCGGGCAAGGGCGCGATGCCTCCGCGCGGTGGCGGCAGCGTCTCTGACGAAGAGCTGCGTGCGGCGATCGAGTTCATGTTGAAGGAATCCGGCGTGGATGTCGGGACAGCCCCTGCTGCTGCGGCAGCGCCCGCACCGGCTCCTGCCGTCGCCAGCCCGATGACTGCCGCGAGCAGCATGCTGGGTGCCGCGGTGGGCGCGGTTACCGAGACAGTGGAGCAGGCCACGACCCAGGTCGCCAGTGTGATGGCGCCACAGCCTGCGCCTGCGGCACCTGATCTCGCAAAGGGCAAGGCGGTTTACGACAGCGCCTGTTTCGCCTGCCACGCTACCGGCGCTGCGGGCGCTCCCCTGCTGGGCGATGCCGCAACCTGGGGGCCGCGTATCGACCAGGGAATGGATGCGATGATGTTCAATGCGCTCAACGGCAAGGGAGCCATGCCACCGCGCGGTGGGCGTATGGATCTTTCTGACGAAGACATCTGGGCTGCCATTCAATTTATCGTCAGCAAAGCCGGCTGATTTCACGGCTTGTGCCCCGGCGCCATACGGCAACCGGGGCGCGCGCCCGGGTCAGGCTTCGCTGTTTCCGAGCAGTGCGCGCAGACTGGCGATACTGGATCGCCCGCGCGCCTGTTTTTCCTCTGTGCTCAGTTCAACTCCTTTGCCCTCCCAGACGAGGTCTTCGGCCGGCAGTTCCTCGAGGAAGCGGCTGGGTTCGCAACGCATCAATTCTCCTGCGCGACGACGCTTTTCTGCCGTTGTCACAATCAATTCACGCTGGGCACGGGTGATGCCGACATAGGCAAGGCGCCGTTCCTCCTCGAGGTTTTCCTCCTCGATGCTGGTCTGGTGTGGCAGTAGTCCTTCCTCCACCCCGACGAGGAACACGACCGGGAACTCCAGGCCTTTGGCGGCATGCAGGGTCATGAGCGCGACCCGGTCGCCGGCCTCATCCTCTTCCTGGCGTTCCAGTATGTCCATCAGGGACAGATGAGACACCAGGTCACCCAGGCTCTCACCCTTGTGTTCATCCTGCTCCAGGCGCTGCAGCCATTCCACCAGGTCGCGGGCGTTCTCCCAACGGCGTTCGCCGGTCTTGTCACTGGCACTGGTTTGCAGCAACCAGTCCCTGTAGTCGATGTCCTGCAGCAGCTGTTCGATTACCTCGCTGGGCGAATGCTGTTCACTCAGGCGCTGCAGATCAACGATCCAGTGTCGGAACTCGTGCAGGCGCTTCAGGCTGCGCGCACTGAGTTGTTCTTCCAGGCCAAGGGCGTCAATGCTGTCGAACAGTGAGGCATGCCGCTGCGATGCCCACGCAGACAGTTTTTGGATGGTGCCATGTCCGATCTCACGCCGTGGCGTGTTGATGATCCGCAGAAAGGCGGCATCGTCGTCGGTATTGCTCAGCAGGCGCAGGTAGGCCATCAGGTCCTTCACCTCGGAGCGGGAGAAAAAAGCCGTGCCGCCGCTCACGAAGTAGGGGATGTTGTGGGTGCGCAGGGCCTTTTCGAACGGTCTGGCCTGGTGATTGCCGCGATAAAGGATCGCAAATCTTGCATAAGGCGTGCTGTGGTCGAAGCGATGGCGCAGGATTTCGGCGGCCACGCGATCGGCTTCCGCCTCCTCGTCGCGGCAATGGATGATCCGGATCGGATCGCCTGGGCCCAGCTCGCTCCACAGGCGTTTTTCAAACACATGCGGGTTGTTGGCGATGAGCGCATTGGCGGCACCCAGAATTCGCCCGGTCGAACGGTAATTCTGTTCCAGCTTGACCACTTTCAGCTGGGGGAAGTCCTGTTGCAGGCGCGCCAGGTTCTCCGGTCGTGCGCCGCGCCAGGCATAGATCGACTGATCGTCATCCCCGACCACGGTGAACCTCGCCTGTACGCCGACCAACAGGCGCACCAGTTCATACTGGGCGCCATTGGTGTCCTGGTATTCGTCGACCAGCAGGTGACGTACCCGGTTCTGCCAGCGCTCGCGCAGTTCGTCGTCCGCCTGCAACAGTTCCACCGGACGCAGGATGAGGTCGTCGAAGTCGAGCGCGTTGTAGGCCCGCAGGGCATCCAGGTAGGCACGGTACAGGGCGGCGTAGAACGCCTGGAAATCGTCCTCCGCCCTGGATAACGCGGTTTCCGGATCCACCAGCCGGTTTTTCCAGTCGGAGATCTGTGAGCGGGCCTGCTGCAGTGTCTGACGGTCCGCCTCGTTCTTCTTGGAGAGCTCGCGCAGGAGTTGTTCAACATCCTGCTCGTCGAAGATACTGAATCCGGGTCGCAATCCGGCCGCCCTGTGCTCACGCCTGAGCAGGTTGAGCCCGAAGGTGTGAAAGGTGGAGATGTTCAGTCCGGTGGTGTCGGTGTCAGACAGCAGCTTCGCGACGCGGGCCTTCATTTCCCGTGCTGCCTTGTTGGTGAAGGTGACCGCGTGGATATGGCGGGCGGATATTCCGGTGTGCTGCAGGAGGTGCGCGATTTTTGCGGTGATCACCCTGGTCTTGCCCGACCCGGCACCGGCCAGGACCAGACTCGGGCCGTCGAGATAGCGGACCGCTTCACGCTGGCTTGGATTGAGTCCGTGCATACCTCAGCCGTCTTGCAGCAGGGCGGTCTTGGTTCGAAACAGGGAGGAGATGTCCTCGTCTCCATGGCCTGCCGCCATCAGCTTTTCGTAGTCGCTCAGGGTGAGCTCGACCATCGGCAGTTGCGTGCCGTCTGCGGCAAGTGTTTGCTGACAGATGCGCAGGTCCTTGTGGTGCAGGGCGACCCGGAAGCCGGGTTCAAATTTTCCCTGGCACATGCTTCGGCCGCGATGCTCGAGGAACCAGTTGCCGGCTGCCCCTGCGCCGATCACGTCTATCACCCGCGCCATATCGAGTTGCTGCTGGTGACCGAAGGCGAGTGCCTCGGTAACGGCCTGGTTGATGCCGGCAGCCATGATCTGGTTGACAGCCTTGGTGGCCTGACCGGTTCCCACCGGACCCATGTGCACGACCTTGCTGCTGATCGCCTCGAGGGCCGGCATGATCCGCCGCAGGACCTCTGCATTCCCACCCACCATCATCACCATGGTGCCTTTCTCTGCGCCCTCCTTGCCTCCGGAAACCGGTGCATCGAGGAAATACACCCCATCAGCAGCGTAGATATCGTGGACCTGCTGCGCTGTCGCAATACTCACGGTCGAGGTATCCACCACGACCTTTCCCGTCTGCAGGAGCGGAGTCATTTTCCGGGTCATCTCGAGCAGGTCCTCGTCCGCTGACACCGAGGTGATGATCAGGTCAGCGCACTGCACCGCGGCCTGGAGGTGTGGTGTGACCTGGAAACCGTGTCGTGTCGCGACTTCTTCGGCGCGTTCATGCGTGCGGTTCCAGGCAGCGGCAAGCATGCCGCTACGGTGCAGATTGCCGGCAATGCCGGCACCCATCGCTCCGAGGCCGATGACGGTGGCGTTGATCATGGGGGTTGCTCTGTGCAGGCGGAAAGAGGATTTGGGGCAGGCCCGTTTCGCATTGCTATGATAACCCGGATGCGATTCCGGAGAGGCCCGAATGAACAAGGTGATTGCCAAACGTTTTGCCAAGAGCGCCGCCGAGGCGCAGCTTTCCAGGGAAAGCTGGCGTATCTTCCAGATCATGGCGGAGTTCGTCGAAGGATTCGAGCGACTCTGCCTGGTGGCGCCTGCGGTGAGCATCTTCGGTTCGGCCCGTACCGCTTCGGATAACCGCTGGTATGTAGATACCGAAAAGACCGCGCGTCTGCTATCGGATGCGGGCTTTTCGGTGATCAGCGGTGGTGGACCGGGGATCATGGAAGCGGCCAACAAAGGCGCGCATCAGGGGAAATCACCCAGCGTTGGGGTGAACATCCAGCTACCACATGAACAGAAACCCAACGAGTATCAGGATATCGGGCTCAACTTCCGGCATTTCTTTGCACGCAAGGTGATGTTCGTTAAGTATTCTTCGGCCTATGTGGTTTTTCCCGGTGGGTTCGGCACCCTGGACGAGCTGGCGGAGATCCTGACCCTGGTGCAAACGGGAAAGAGTCGCTCGATACCGATAATCCTGGCCGGTTCGAGCTTCTGGAATGGCCTGCTCGAGTGGTTCCGTGAAACGCTGGTATCCGAAGGGACGATCAGCCCGCAAGATCTCGATCTGATACAGGTGATCGACGATCCGGAGGAGATCGTCGAGGCGATCTTTACCCATTACGAAACCCGCAGCCTTGAGCCCTCGGAGGCCGAGCAGGAGATCATGCTGGAACTTTAGTCACTGGCTTTTACAGAGCCCTTGAGCGATGCGGAACCCCTTGTACATGTGCCTTGGAAAGTCCCCTATACTTTGGGGCAGCACAGGATTGGAGTAGGAAAAAGATGCAACTTAACAAGGAATGGCTACTGGCTTTGGGACTGCTCGGTGGTATGGGTGTGGCGATGGCCGCGGAAACAGCGGTCGATGCGCCGCCCCCACCGGAAGTGTTGCGATCCGGCGAGGCCTTGGAGCCTGAGGTCACGATCCGCGAAACACGAATGAAAAAAGTTTATGAGTACCGGATCAACGGTCGCCTGGTCATGGTGCGTGTGGAGCCCAGGGTTGGCCCGCCGTACTACTTCGTGGACGACGATGGAGATGGCGAGCTGGAATACACCAGCGACGATCCGACCGAAGGACCAAACGTCAATCGCTGGGTTATCTTCCGCTGGAACTGAACGACTGTTTCGAGAGCCTGGCCCTGAGCTCTGGAAGAGGTATGCGCATGCCGTTGAGGATCATCGCCGCATGAGTCTGGATCTACTCGAATTCTTTGCCACTGATCGTCTCGCACAAAGCGGCATTGTGGAGCGGGTATGTTGTGACCCCAACGAACGCATCATCTGTCAGGGTGAACACGACCGCTTTCTTTACGTACTGGAGTCCGGGAAGGTACGGGTCACCGCCCGGGTCGGAATTGAGGGGGAGCGCCACATCCAGCCGGGACTGGTGGACCTGGGTCCCGGGGCGGTGTTCGGTGAGCTCAATCTTTTCGAGGCAGGTACGCGCAGCGCCTCGGTGGTGGCGATAGAGGATTGCTGTCTGTTACGTATCGATGCAGCTCAGCTGGTGGTGTTCCTGGACCAACATCCTGACCTGGGTTACCAGTTGCTAAAGCATTTCTTCCTGGTACTGGACGAGCGTCTGCGCAAGGCGGATCAGCGGGTCGAGCAACTCATGGCCTGGGGTTTGAAGGCCCACGGCATCGAACAGCACCTGGCTGACTGATCACTGCGCCGAAAGCACATCCTGCAACTCGGCCAGTCCCACTTCCCCTCTGAACAACACCCGGCCACCATCGAGCAATCCGATGCAGTCGTGCTGCACCTGTGGGACACCACTGCCACCCAAGCCACCTTCGCCCTGGCGGGATTTGGCCCCGCCGACCAGCAGGTGGATGGTGTCGTTGCTCTTCAGTTCGCGTTGCAGGCGTTTGTCGAAGGAAAAGCTGTGACTGGTGTAGATGTAGGGTCTTGCCTCGAAATCATGTCCTTCCTGCCAGGCACGTTCCAACAGGGCACAGGAAATCAGTGACAGGATAAACGAAGGAGGGAAGTACACCTTTTCCGCCAGTTCATCGAAATAGTGGTGCTGGGCAATGAAGCAACCGGCACAGAAGTTTTTGCCGTTGCTGGTCATCAGGTATTTTCGCTTCAGAAAGTAGTTGCTGTCTGCAACAAAGGAACGGTCCGGCAAGTGGCCTTGAGAGAGCAAGTGACCGAGGTCGATTTGCAGGTCGATCGCCGGTTGGCGGCTGTCCTTGCGCATACCCATTAACGCAAGCCTGCCATTCTGCTTGACGATGACCCGGTTGGAGAGCTCTCCGCGTTTTTCTATTCTGTTGCTTGTAGGTCGGACCCGGACGTCAAGTTCAGCTCCTGCGGTTACCGCGCTGGCAAAGGAGAACTGGTAGTTGGTGAAATGCAGCTGGTGTTCCTGCGCCAGTTTCTTCTCTGCATTTGCCTGGCGGTACAGCGATATGCGATCCAGCGCCAATGCGGCAAGTTGAAAGCCCAGGGCGATGGGGCCTTCGAAAGGATTGCAGTGAATGTTCTGCCAGCGGTTGGGGTCGTGAAATGGATTGAAATCGTCGGTCGCATTGCGTGCGACATCGATGTGGATCTGTTGCAGGACGGGATTGGACATCGCGGCATTTTTCCTTTCTTGTTGCCGCTACATAGAGTAGACAATTGTTCCCAGGAACGACAGGTACCCTGCTTGCTCGGCCTGTCGCCACAGGGTGTCACTCCCAACGAGAGGGATTGGTCAGGGCCGATCCACTTGAAGCTGTCCCTGGAAGTCGACTTCAACTCGTCAACTGAAAACACCCCAATACCACGTCGTATCGGGGGTCTTCATTTTCTGGCCGAAACCTCAATACCTCTGGCGGAATCCTTACTGGCTTACGCGAATATCGGGTATGCGGCTTATACCGGCCAGTTGCCTTCCTCATAGAGGGAGGGGTCATCATTCGCGGTATTCACAGTGACCCCGTCGTTCTCCATGTGCGGCTTTTCGTTAATGAAGGAGAAGCCGCCATCCTGGTAAAGCTCAGGTGGGTTGTTGGCGTGGTTCGTGATCAGGCGCGAATCCGGCTGTCCACCGTAATACTCCTGCTCGTTAATCGTGGAAAAGTCGAAGGCACCGGCGATGCCGGTGGTCAGGACCAGAACCGTGGTGGCAATAAGCGTTTTCATGGCGTTTCTCCCGGGGGCTTGGTGAAAGGGTCTCGGCGGCGCTGTGCCGCCCTCATGAATTGAGACCCGGGAGACGGGTGGAATTTTTCAATCGGGCCGGGATCCGTAACTGCGTGCGCTCAGTTGCTCCAGCAGGCAACGCAGCGCCTTGCCGCGGTGACTTTGCGCGTTCTTGGTCTCCGCCGCCAGTTCGGCTGCAGTGGCCGCTTCTCCCGGTACCCAGAACAGGGGGTCATAGCCGAAGCCGTTGGCTCCTCGAGGACTGCGCAGGATCAGGCCTTCCCAGCTTCCCTGGCATACCAATGGGGTGGGGTCCTTGGCGTGACGCATGAATACCATGACGCATTGGAAGCGAGCGGTTCTTTTCTCGTCCGGGATGTCGGCGAGTGCTTCCAGCAGTTTGCGATTGTTATCGGCGTCCTGAGCGTCTTCCCCGGCATAGCGCGCGGAGTAGATTCCGGGTTCTCCGGCGAGGGCGTCCACCTCGAGTCCGGAATCGTCCGCGATGGCGGGAAGGCCGCTATGGGCGCTCGCGTTGCGTGCCTTGATGATGGCGTTCTCGACAAAGCTCAGACCGTCTTCGGCCACTTCCGGTACATCGAATTCGCGCTGCGGAACGACCTGTATGCGCTGGTCGGCAAGCAGTTCACCGAGTTCACGCAGCTTTCCCTTGTTATTGCTTGCAAGTATTACTTCCATCAACGTCACCCTCTTCCCGTGGCCACCTTCTGTTCCGCGACGATTTCACGGATGCCCTTGTGCGCGAGATCGAGCATGGCCCGCATCTCGTCATCGTTGAATGGGCTGCCCTCTGCGGTGCCCTGAACCTCGATGAATCGTCCACGGGCGTCCATGACGATATTCATGTCGGTTCCGGCGTCGGAATCCTCAGCATAGTCGAGATCGAGTACCGGGACCCCCTGGCAAATGCCGACTGAAACCGAGGCGACATTGAGCTGGATCGGGTCTTCCTCGAGGATACCTTCAGCCAGCAGGCGGTCCACGGCGTCGCGCAGGGCAACGAAGGCGCCCGATATCGACGCGGTTCGGGTTCCACCATCCGCCTGGATGACGTCACAGTCCAGGGTGATGGTGCGAGGACCAAGTTTTTCCAGGTCCACGGCGGCACGCAGGGCGCGCCCTATCAGGCGCTGGATCTCCATGGTGCGTCCCCCCTGCTTGCCGCGCGCCGCTTCCCGTCCCATGCGTTCGTGCGTGGAACGAGGCAGCATGCCGTACTCGGCCGTGATCCAGCCACGGTTTTCCTCTCTCATCCAGCGCGGCTGACGGTTGTCCACGCTGGCGGTGCAGATCACCCGGGTATCACCGAAACTGACCAATACGGAGCCTTCGGCGTGCTTGGTATAGTCGCGTAGAAATACGACCGGACGCATCTCGTCCGGGCTGCGGCCACTCGGTCTCATGGACGTTCTCCCCTCATGGAATCCTCAAAATCAGGGAAGGCACCCTACCTGCCTGTCCCCCGTAGGGGAAGGGGTTCTGAGAGCAACCGAATTTACCCGATAGCCCGCTGGCTGCTGGGTATCGCTTCCAGCAGAGCCTCGTGAAGTTCAGAAGCTGTTTGCGGCCGATCGACGGCTTCGACCTGCATTGCCCAGTCAATCGCCTCCAGAAGTTTCTGTGGGTAGTGCTTTCCGAATGCCTCGACTGCGGGTTTGAGCAACTTCCCGGCGTTGCGCTCGACTGCAGACGGGGGAGCTTTTCCCTCGATGCAGGCGCGCATGCTGGCACCGGTTGCATACATGTCCGAGCAGGGGCCGACCTCGGAGGATAGTGCGTACTGTTCCAGGGGAGAGAATCCCGGGGTAACCACCTGTGCTTTTTTCACCCCGACGCTGTCGAGTTGGTAGGCGGCCCCGAAGTCGAGCAGGAGCGGGTTGCCGCCGGGTCGCAGGTGGACGTTGGATGGCTTGATATCGAGATGCAGGTTGCCGCTCGCATGCAGTGCGTCCAACGCCTCCAGCAGGGGCGGGAAGACGTTCATGATGAAGCGGGTGCTGAGACCTCCACGGCGTTTCTTGAGATAAGTGCCAAGGTTTTTTCCCGGTTCATGGTCCATGGCCAGATATGCCGTACCATTGGCGTGAAAGCAGTTGCGTACCCGAACGATATTGGCGTGATCGAGTTGCGCCAGGGTTTGGGCCTCTTGATAGAAAAGACGTCGGCCACGTTCGAAGCTCATTTTCTTTTTGGGGTTGTTGACCAGAACATCGCCGTGTGAGCTTCTTTCGCCGAAGGCCTTGGGGAAATATTCCTTGATTGCGATCTCTTCGTGGGTTTCCTCGTCTTCGGCGAGGTAAATCAGGCTGAAGCCGCCCTGGCCGATGAGACGCAGGACGCGATAGCAGTCCAGTGTGGAGCCGGCTGGCAGAGCTTCGCGGCGATCAGCGGGCATCTGGCTGAAGCGGAATCTGGGATCGCCGGGTGCGACCGGAAGGCGCGGGATTTATCATAGACACTTAGCAAATACCTAAATGAGGCATATCCAACGATGATACGGAGCATGACCGCCTTCGCGCGGCGCGAGTCCAGGGACGAACTGGGAGAACTGACCTGGGAGGTGCGCAGCGTCAATCACCGTTACCTGGAGGCGCATGTCCGGCTCCCTGAGGAACTGAGGGCGGTCGAACAGTCCGTGCGTGATCGTCTTAAGGAGCGGCTGGGTCGGGGAAAACTTGACTGTGCCCTTCGTTACCGGCCGGGTAGCGCCGCTACCGGCACGATCCGTATCAACGACGCCCTGGTCAGGCAGTTGCTCGATGCGGCCGGAGAGATGATGAAACACCTGCACAGCTCGCCGCTGCCCACCATTATGGACATCATGCGCTGGCCGGGCGTGATGGAGACCGAAGAGCAGGACTTCACCCCCGTGCAACAGGCGGCTGTCGCGTCTTTCGATGCGGTCCTGGACGACCTGATCGAGACACGCGAGCGTGAAGGCCAGCGCCTGGCGGAACTGATCCGGCAACGGGTCGGCCTGATGCGCGAGCAGGTGTCACGGGCGCGCGTACTCATGCCGGAGGTGGTTCAGGGGGTGCGAGAGCGCCTCAGTGCGCGACTTGCAGAAGTCAGCGAGAGTCTCGACAGCGAGCGGCTGGAACAGGAGATGGCGCTGCTGGCCCAACGCCTGGATGTCGACGAGGAAATGGACCGGCTTGGCACCCACCTGGACGAGGTGGAGCGGGTTCTGGATATCGACGAGCCGGTGGGGCGGCGACTGGATTTCCTGATGCAGGAGTTGAACCGCGAGGCCAACACCCTGGGATCCAAGTCGGCGGACAGCGAAACCACCGCCATCTCAGTGGAGATGAAGGTGCTTATCGAGCAGATGCGGGAGCAGGTGCAAAATTTGGAATGATTGTGATTCTGGTTTGCGTTTTCAGTTGATTGTTTTCGGTGCAGTAGATTCCGCTACCGCTATTTCAGGATGCTCAGAGCGTCCATCCGATTGTGCAGTATTCGGACGACGAATACACCGCCTTCATTTTGCTGATAGAAGATGATGTGGCTCTCGTGGGAGAAGTAGCGGTAGCCACGCCGGATCTGATCGGCGGTGGCTCCCATCATGGGGTTATCCGAAAGCAAGGTCAGGCAGTTTTGAAGCGACTCGAAGTAGTGTTCAGTCTGGTCGACACCAAATCTGACAATTGAATCTTCCAGCAATGCATCGATATCTTCTTCGGCAGCTTTCGATAGTTCATACGTCGATGCCATGACGAGCCTTCACGCGCTTCCATATGTCTTCGAGCGACTCTTTTGACTTCCCGCTTTCTTCGCCGGCGACCAACGCTTTGACCAGGATCTCCCGCTTGTCCAGGTATTCTTGATCGCGGCGAATCAGGTCGCGTACGTAATCGCTGGCATTACTGAAATGACCAGTCCGGACTTGTTGCTCGACCCAATCTTTCATCGGGTCGGGCAGAGATACGTTCATCGTCGCCATGGTGAAAACCTCCTTTTGCAAGTATGGCGTATATTGACAATCTTTGCCAAACGCTGGCCGCGATTGAAACACCCTGAAACGTCCTGAAACAAGCACAGGGTCAAAATCGGCCGAAAAAGCTACGAATTGGCGAAATGGTGACAGAAAACGGGGTGTGGAGAAAAAAGAAATGGATAAACAGTGGGTTGTCTAAGCACTCGATGAGCAGGTGCAAAATTTGGAATAATTATGCTTCTGGTTTGCGTTTGCGAATCCGTTTGCCTGACGGTTAGCGTGTAAGCAGGCGACGTTGTAGCAGGGCTCGCATATCCCTGCGTCCATCTACAACTAGGTATACGTAAACGCGCTTGTCCAGTACCCGATAGATGATGCGGTAAGGTTTGAACAACAACTCTCGGTAATCGGTTATTCCAAGAGCTGCGAGTTCTTTGGGATGGTTGCCTCGCTCTGGAAAGTCGGCAAGTTTCTCTAGCGTGGCTCCAACCTTATCGAGTAGCTGTTCCGCACTGCCTGGCGAATCGTGTTCAAAAACGAATTCGTATAGAGCTTCCAGGTCGCGCTCTGCGTCCTGAGTCAAAAAAACTTTGTAGGACATTGTCTGTCAGGAGGTCTTGTTTCGCAGTCGGTTAAGTACCGTGCTTGCTGGCGTAACCTCCCCCTTTTCCACTTGCTGATTTCCAAGCGCCAGTATT
>Ga0180435_10001635_pt1 | contig 23144 bp, 20 predicted proteins | sample SS_ome_3_FD_132467 | JGI IMG/M metagenome (GOLD analysis project Ga0180435, IMG submission 132467) | Hypersaline lake sediment archaeal communities from the Salton Sea, California, USA - SS_3_S_1 metaG | ecosystem: Environmental > Aquatic > Non-marine Saline and Alkaline > Hypersaline >... | reverse complement strand
GTCTGTCCTGTTTGGTCGATGGCGGCGATCTGAGTCGAGCTGCGGTTGAGCGCGGCGATAAGGCCCTCGAGCGAATCGTGGGAAGCCTGGTGGGTCAGGTGGGCACATTGCTCATCAGCAGGTTCAGGATTGGCGAGGTAGAGGGTATTGGTCTGCCGACCGCGGCTCATCGCCACATAGGCCCATTCCCGGTCGGACGCCCCGTCGACGACAACGAACGTCCGGTCGCTGGTGACTCCTTGGGCTTTGTGACCGGTCATGGCATACCCGTAGTCAACGTCACCTCGTTCGAGATACCAGCCCGGAAGCTCCCTAGCTTCCGGGTCACGATCGAGCCGAACCGTCAGACTCCTGTTCTCCTGGTCCACGTCGGTGACGGTGGCCAGGTCACCGTTGAGTACCCCGAGCCGGCTCTGGTTGTGGCGGCACAGGATCCGATCCCCGACCTGGAAGACCCGCTCCCCTGCCTCGAGGGCAGGTCCATCAAGGCGGTTCGCAGCGACAAGAAGCCCGCGAGCGTGTTGGTTGAGGTCGGCGACCGTGTCGTTGCTGTGAGCAATGAGCAGCCCCGAGGTGAGGTCACCAGTGGCGGTGACATGCCGACACCAGTCAGCCGTTGCCGTAGCGATCGTGTCGTCTCGGCTCTGCCCAACGTGCACTCGGCCCCGTTGTCGATACAGCTCGATCGCCTCGCCAACCTCTCCGTCTCGGAGTTGCGTGAGCGCGCTGCGCTCCCATTCGAGTTGCTGTCGAATGTTGGCAGTCAACTCAACAGAAGGAAGGCGGGTGGCGAGAGCCCGGAACAGGCCACCTGCGTAGATTTCGGGTAGCTGACGATCATCGCCAACAAGGATCAACTTCCCGGAGGCCTGCTCAACAAGGTCGGCGATGGCTTCAAGTTGGCGGGTACCGACCATGCCAGCCTCATCCACCACCACAATCGCCCCATCGGGAAGACCTCGATCTCTCGCTTCCCCAATCAACCGAGTCAAGGTGACCGACTGGATCCCGGTCGCTTCCTGGAGACCGGCGGCAGTCCTGCCGGCCAGCGCGCCACCGAGAATCGGTGTACCGGTCAAAGCGGCTAGCTGGCCGATGACAGCCATCACAGCGGTCTTGCCGCTCCCCGCAGGACCAATCCCGATGTCAATCGTGTTGCCTGAGGTGGCGAACTGGCGGACCATCTCCCGCTGCCCATCGGTCCACTGTCGGTGCCGGCGCAGCCTGGCTTCGACCATGCGCTCGGGTGCAGTCCAACGACCAGCACCGATCCCAGCGACTGCCTGATCGATCACCCGCTGTTCCGTCGCCAACATTTCGGTGGTCGAGTAGCGACGCTCGTTTTGCACACCGGGAAAGAGACTCCCATCGCTGCGACGCATCAGCCCAACAGCGCCATCAGCTGATCCTACTTCGCCGGTCAATTCGGGTCCTGCCCGGGTCGGCTCGTCGACTTGTTCAACGCCGAGGAGCGGTACTACCTCCCGGGCGCCAAGGAATGTCTCGGCGAGGTGCTCGATCTCGTCACGACTGCCACCGTTCGGGAGCGCTCCGGCGATCTCTTTAACCACCTCGGCCCGCCCGAAAGAGGAGACACGCTCGGTAAGCCCCTCCGGGGACGCGAGACTGTTGAATAGCGCCTGTGGTTCGATCGCGGTCACATCCCGACTTCGACCAATGACCTGGCTCAGCCGCTCGGGGGTCAGGCCCAACTCGACAGCTCGCTGTTTCCATTCGACTTGGAGGTCGGCGAGGGGATGATCCTGCTTCGGTTGCCGGGTAGCTAGCACTGCTACCTGCCGGGCTGCCGGCGTGTCGGGAAGACCCTGTTCCTGTCGCCAGGCTTCGAGCTGGTTTCGGCGGCGGGAGAACGCTTCGATCTGTGCCCGGGTGAACCCCTCGATGTCGGCCATCCCGTTGCGGACCGGCTGCCACCGCACCGCCAAACGTTCCGTCAGCTCCTTCCGCAAGACGGCTTCGTGGAGATACCCGGCCGCTAGCTGATGTCGATACAACAACCGGCCGTCCACTGTCCGCCAAACACCATCGACACCTCTGACTTTGTTGGCGACCACGACATGGGTATGCAGCTGTGGATCATTGGCGCGGGAGGTGAACTCGGTGAACGACGCCGCCACATACCCCGACGTGGCAATCGGCCAAGTCTCCACCCGAAACCGCGGGGCTCCGTCCGTGTTGAGGATCGGGTTGCCGTGGTCATCAAGCAAAGGGGTCTTCGAAGCGCCCCTGGTAGACGAAGCAACCGACTCCAAATAGACCAGGGCTGAAGAGGTGGCTTCGTCGAACGCCTCTATCACCTGCCGGCGAGTCTCTTCATCGCCAAGCGCCCACAACAGCGAAACCGATTTGTCCGCAGAGAAGGTCACATCCCACGCCGCCACCCCATCCCGACGCGGGCTGCGACCCAGCTGCTCACCAGTGCCGGGGTGCTGACCATCGAACAACCGGACCAGACCCTCGACGCTCACCGCACCTTCCAGACCCAACTCCTCGGCGCCACTGCCACACCACCGCCCGGTGGCCTGGCCGCCGCGTAAGTAGTAATCCTCCCGCGGCGAGACCTCACCCAGCTTGCGCAGGTAATAGTCCTTCGCCGCCTTCGCCAGACTCAACACCAGCCACCCCCACCAGCCTCGGGCTGTATACATTCAGCAACTCGTTGCAGATGCGTGTGTCGCTCAGGCCATCGTGACAGTCGAAGCGGTACGAGTGCCGTGGTGGCGATCGTGGTCGTGTCGGCTCGAGGCTCGTCGTAGAGGGATCTTGTGTGATGGTTCGGGTATGTCGGGAATCTCATAGCTCCGACTAGACACCCTGACCCTCTCACCAAAGTCTCAAAAACCCTCCCAAAATCCTGTCCAAAACCCTGTCATCCGATCCCGGGCAGCCCGGACGACGAAAAAGATCACACGCCGAAATCGCCCGCCAAATAGGCGTTTCCGACGCAATAACAGGCCTGGTGACAACGAAATGGGATTCTGATGAGAGGGTTGAGATAGACAATCAGGTCATGACACCTCGCGACCGGCTGCTCACCGTGCACGACCTCGCCGCTTATCTCGGCGTTCCGGCGACGACGCTGTATCAGTGGAGGTATCGGCAAGAAGGACCGCGCGGGTTTCGAGTAGGAAGGCACATCCGCTACCAGTGGAGCGACGTCGTGGAGTGGATCGACAACCAGAAGAAGGCCGACCGATGAACAGATGCCTGCCCTGGTCCGTGTCATGACACACGGCTACCCTCCGGAGTTCTAATGGGATGGATTCGCAAACGACCTGATCGACCCACACCGTGGCGGGCCGGGTACCGGGGCCCAGACGGGCGGGAGCACTCTCGAGCGTTCGACCGGAAGGTGGACGCCGAGAGATGGCTGCGCGACGAGCTCCAGAAACAGGACCGCGGTCTATGGGTAGACCCCAGCGCCGGCGCCATCCGATTCGACGAATATGCGGAGGACTGGTTTCGCGGCCTCGTCCTCAAACCAAAGACAATCGCCGGCTACCGCTCATTGCTCGACTCACGGATCCTGCCCACGTTGGGTTCCGTCGAACTGCGACGCATCAACCCGGACTTCCTCAGAGCATGGATCGCCGCCATGGCCGCCGACGGGCTGTCAGCGTCGAGGATGGGCCAGGCAAAACGAGTCGTCTCTGCGGTACTGGCTCAGGCTGTGGACGACGGCCTCATCGGGCGGAATCCGGCAGAGTCGGTGAAGGTACCCAAGACGGCCGAACGTGATCAACGGTATCTGACCGCGTCGCAGGTGACCGAGTTGGCTGATGCCGTGGAGCAAAGGATGTGCGGCGGTGCGCAGCTGGTCAAGCTCCTCGCCTACGCTGGCCTGCGCTGGGGCGAGGCGGTAGCGCTCAAATCGGACAACGTCGATGTGTTGCGGCACCGGGTGTACGTGAGGGAGTCGGCCACCCTGGTCAACGGGAAGCTCATCTGGGGTACTCCGAAGTCGCATCGTTCCCGAACGATTGTGATACCGAGGTTTCTGATGGTCGAGTTGGCTCCAACGCTGTCGGGCGGCGATCTTGTGTTCACATCGTCGACCGGTCAGCCTCTCCGTTCCCCGAACTTCTTGCGCAGGGTGTGGAAGCCAGCGGTGACGGACGTCGGGCTTGGTGATCTGGTGCCACACGACTTGCGTCACACGGCTGCCAGTCTGGCGATCTCAGCCGGTGCGAGCGTAAAAGCGGTGCAGAGAATGCTGGGTCATTCTTCGGCGCAAATCACTCTCGATCGGTACGCACACCTGTTCGAAGATGACCTCGATAGCCTCGCAGAATCGATGGATGCTCGTTACAGTGCGGCCCAGGTGCGGCCCAAACGCACATCTGGCAACATTGTGGACCTGCCCGAGGACCCCGAAAAGGCAGTAAATTGGGGCTATTCTTAACAATTCGCCCTCGTAGCTCAGGGGATAGAGCACCGGTTTCCTAAACCGGGTGTCGGAGGTTCGAATCCTCCCGGGGGCGCCGCCGGTGGCGCCAAGGCACCAGCGAACTGAGTTCTGCTCCGCAGAATTCTGCTGCGCGTCTGCCCGGTTCGGTCTGCCGAGGACGGTTGCTGCGAGCAGCTGGGAGTTTGATGCGGTCGAACTCTACTAGACGGGTTGTCGAGTTCTTCGAAGCCTGAGTACCGCCTGGTGCAGCGACGGGGCGGCCTCCGCCAATGCCCATCATGAATCGAACATTCGTTTCTTTTGTGCAGTGCACTCGCTCCGCCGAGGTCACCGAACCACAGCATCCGACAGACGACAGGGTTCTGGCAGCAGCAGAGACCCCCAGCCGGCCGCCGCAGGCGAAAGCTCACCGTGCGGACTTCACACCAGCCGGTGATGGCGGCCGCACGGACTACCCCAACGCACGATGCAGGAACGCAGCCATCTGGCCCCGGGTCACATAGTCATGTGGGCAGAACATCGTATTGCCCTCAGCCGGGTTGCAGCCCCTCGTCACACCAGCGGTGGCGAGCTTGTCGATCGCCGACTCGAAGATGCTGCCGTCATCATCGACAAACAGGTCCCCCCCGTTGTTGTCGGCATAACCCATCGCCCGCGCCAGGAAGGCCGCCATTTGACCTCGAGTCACCGGGTCGTTCGGACAGAACTTCGTGTTCCCTTCGGACGGATTGCAGCCTTTGGTGATGCCCGCAGTCGCCAGCTTGTCGATCGACCCCTCAAAGATCGACCCATCATCATCATCGAATAAATCGCCATCACCATCGTCGGTCAGCCCCAACGCCCTGACTAGAAACGCAGCCATCTGGCCACGAGTCACGTTCGCATCAGGGCAGAATCTGTCGTTTACCGGTGGATTGCACCCGGCCGTAATCCCACTCGCCGCCAGCCAGTTGATGTCAGTTTCGAACGAAGTGGCGTCGTCGTCACGGAAAGGCGGATCGAACTTTCCCCCGTCCTCACAGCCGATCCGCTCAGATCCAAAAGCGAGGGAATCAAAATGGATCTCATTCTCGACGATCGACTCAGAACCGCCGTAGTAGACATCGAACCAGAAGCTCTTGATGTCGATGCCACCTTCGCTTGCGCGCCGAAAGGCGATGTCGCTCTTGGAGAAGGCCGCAGCCCCATCAACCCAACCCTCGAGTACGCCATCATGAATACCCGGCGTGTTGAGACCTATGTGCCCTTCCACGCAGTACCACTGCCCGTGGTCGAGCACGGCGACGTCCCGGTCCCATGTCCAGATGTCCCCGCGAGTGGCCGGGCTGTCCAGGTGATATGCGTAGAACCCGATGAGAGTCCTGTCGTCGGGACCGTACGGGTACCCGGGCTCTCCCCAAAGCGGGTAGTCGCGGGAGAAGAGCATCCTCGCAGAGAAGCAAGGCCCCTCCGGAGTCGAGGGTCGACCCCCGAGACAGTTGTACGTATACAGCCCGGCCACCCCGGGAAGCTTTCCTCGGTTGGGAGGCTCGATGTAGAAGCCTTTCGGGAATTTCACCCAGTAGCGCCACCACAGCTCCTCTGGATCCTCGAGACCGTGGTCGGCGAAATACCAATGGCCACTGCTCCCCCAGTGTTCACCCGCTGGGATGATCGATTTCAAGCCGGGACCATCGTGACCGTAATCCAGCGGCTCCATGCCCCAACCGCCGGAGAAGATGTCCGTACCGCCATCGAACGACTCCTCGAGAATCAGACCCGGAGCGTCGGCTGCGGCCGCCCCCACACCCATAAGAGCCACCACAACAACCGCCCAGAAGACACGTCGTACCACTGCTTCTCCTCGCCCAGATTCTGCAAGAGCGGGGGCACCTTACCCCAAGGTGGGTACCAACCACGGTCGAACAGCATTCCGACCCTGATCCGGCAAGCGTCCCGAGGTCACGTGCGGCGGCTTGGGGGGTGGTCCATTCCCATGTACTTGCCGCCTGCATCCAACTCGTCGAGCATCTGATTGATGCGTTTCTGCCGAGTGTCGGGGCGTACGGCGCGGCCGATCCAACCCAGGTAGTCGTTGCGTTGATATGGCGGGCGCTCGTTGTAGCGCTCCAATAGACCACGCTGCTCGAGCAAGACGAGGATGTCGTCGGGCATGGGTTGAATCGGGCGTCTTGCCATGGCCTCAGCCTTGAGCCGCCTTCAGCTCCTCCACGACGGCGACATAGGACTGCTCGGCTTCTTCCTTGGAGGTGCCACTCAGCTCTGCCCAGGCGTCGTACTTGGCCCGGCCGACGAAGTCCATCATGCCCGGGCGATCGCCTTCAGCATCGCCAATAGTCGCCTGCTTGTACAGCGCGTACAGCTTCAAAAGGTCCTGGTTGCCCGGCTTCTCGGGGAGCTCTTTCACCTCGGCTACTGCGGTCTCGAAATCCGACATGGCGGCCCCTTTCAGTTAGCCACCCGCCAGGTTAGGCGCCGATGAGGCCGACTCTGCTAGCACGTCTCCAGTGCTTTCTCCGGAGGCACGAAGTCGTACCCGAGCGCATGGGCAACATGCTCTTCGGTGATGACGCCCCTACACACATTCAGCCCGCCGAGGAAGTACGGATCGTCCAGCAAGGCCCGCTTTGCCCCCTTGTCGGCGAGGGCCAGCGTGAACGGCAGGGTGGCGTTGTTGAGCGCGTAGGTCGACGTTCGCGGGACTGCTCCCGGCATATTCGCTACGCAATAATGCACCACGTCGTCGACGACATAAGTCGGTTCCTCGTGCGTTGTCGGGCGAGAGGTCTCGAAGCATCCGCCCTGGTCGATTGCGACATCTACAAGGACCGAGCCCGGCCTCATCTGTCGGACGTGATCGGCTGTCACCAGCTTTGGGGCGCGATCACCCTTGACCAGCACGGCGCCGATGACGACATCAGCATCGAGTACCCACTCCTCGATTGCCGAGGCCGTTGAATAGACGGTCTGCAGCGCCGGGCCGAAAGCCCGGTCCAGCCGGTCGAGCACGCCGATGTTCCGATCGAGTACAACAGTCTCAGCTCCGAGCCCAATGGCCATCTGGATTGCGTGCTCGCCCACTACACCACCGCCAATGACGACGACGTTGGCGGCTTTGACCCCTGGGACACCTCCCATGAGCAAACCCCCGCCCCCGTTAGGAGCCTCCAGGCAGTGCGCTGCCGCTTGCACTGCCATGCGTCCGGCAACCTGCGACATGGGAGCCAGCAACGGAAGCCCGCCCCGCCTATCAGTCACGGTCTCGTATGCGACACAAGTTGCTCCGGAAGCCACCAGATCGGCTGTCTGCTCCGGGTCCGGAGCCAGGTGCAGGTAAGTGAACAGCACCTGCCCGTCGCTGAGCTGCTCTCTTTCCGTGGCTTGCGGTTCTTTGACCTTGACTACCAGGTTGGAACGGTCCCAGATCTCTGCAGCCGTACCGACGATCTCGGCCCCGACCGCCCGATAGACATCGTCGCTCGCCCCGATGCCGATTCCGGCATTCCGCTCGACGATGACCTCATGCCCGTGTGCGATCAACTCCCGCACGCTTCCCGGTGCCAAACCAACGCGCCGCTCAGCCTTCTTGATCTCCTTGGGACATCCAACCAGCATCTCAACCTCCGCTAGCCGCTCGGAACCGAACTGTGGGTCAATGCTTCCTCTGGGAAACAAGATGATCCTATCGACCCGATGACCCACCGTGACGAGTCGCATGGCCGATGACCGACGGTGGGACTAGTTTTCTGGTAGACCACGGCAAGCCACCAGGCAAAGGAACGGAGAAACGAATGGCACGACGGAGAGTTGTCATCATCGGTGCCGCGGGGCGAGACTTCCACAACTTCAACACGCGCTTCCGTGAGGATGAAGGCGTCGAGGTCGTAGCGTTCACCGCAGAACAGATTCCCGGCATCGACGACCGCACTTACCCGGCCGAGCTGGCCGGACCACTGTATCCCGACGGCATTCGAATCTATGCCGAGGAAGAGCTTCCGGAACTCATCGCCCAGCTCGAGGTGGACGAGTGCGTCTTCTCCTATAGCGATATCTCCTACCAGCATGTGATGGGAGTGTCGGCCATCGTCCAGACCGCAGGAGCCTCCTTCACCCTGCTCGGCCCGGGCGACACTCAGGTCAAGAGCAGCAAACCCGTCATCTCCGTTTGTGCAGTTAGGACCGGGGCCGGCAAATCCCAAACCTCTCGCGCCGTTATCGAGAAGCTCATGGCGCAAGGTTTGAAAGTCGTCGCCATTCGCCACCCGATGCCCTATGGCGACCTCGTTTCCCAGCGCGTGCAGCGCTTTGCCCAGATCTCGGATCTCGAGAAGCACAACTGCACTATCGAGGAGATGGAGGAGTATGAGCCCCACATCGTGAGGGGCAACGTCATTTACGCAGGCGTTGACTACGAGGCCATCATCCGGGCCGCCGAGAACGATCCCGACGGTTGCGATGTAATCGTGTGGGACGGAGGCAACAACGACTTCTCCTTTTACAAGGCAGATCTGGCCATCACAGTGGTCGACCCACACCGTCCCGGCCACGAATTGAGCTACTACCCCGGCGAGGTCAACCTGCGCACGGCCGACGTTGTGGTCATCAACAAGATCGATTCCGCCGACCTCGCCGACATCCAGACAGTCCGGACCAACATCGCCAAGGTGAATCCGGCCGCCAAGGTGATTGATGCGGCATCAACCCTGCGCCTCGAGAACCCGGCCCTCGTTGCCGGGAAGCGGGTGCTCGTCATCGAAGACGGCCCAACTCTCACTCACGGCGGGATGAAGATCGGTGCCGGCGTAGTGGCTGCCAGGAAGTACGGCGCCACCGCGTTCGTCGACCCTCGCCCCTACCTAGTTGGCACACTCCAAGAGACCTTTGCCGTCTACCCGGACATCGGAACGATCCTGCCGGCCATGGGCTACGGCGAGCGGCAACTCCGCGACCTCGAGGCCACGATCAACGGCACCGACTGCGACGCCGTCATTGTCGGCACACCGATCGATCTGGGCCGCGTGGTGAAGATCGCAAAGCCGCACACGCGGGTCTTCTACGACCTCCAGGAGATCGGCGAGCCAAATCTAGACGGGATCCTCAGCCAGTTCGCTAGCGACCACAGCCTCACCTGAACAAACTCTCCCCGGATCGCATAGCGTCGAGATGCACCGGCAAGGCCGGGGAGTATTGGCGGATGCACATTTCGGATAGTGTGAGGTCCGCCGACTGGGCAGTTGCATTGAAAGGCAAGAAGGAGAGCTCATGGACTTCGTGAACGTTGCAGATCTCGGACACGAGGGCTTGGCAGAGGTGCTGGAACTCGCCAAGCAGGTGAAGACCAATCGGGCCGACTTCGCCGGAGCACGCCCCGGCCTGCGTGTCGGGCTTTTCTTCGAGAAGCCATCGCTGCGGACGAGGATTTCCTGTGAGGTGGCCACCACCGATCTCGGGATGGTGCCCTTCGTCCTCAAGCAGGACGAGGTGGGTCTCGGCAAGCGTGAAGCCGTCGGCGATGTCGGGCGAGTTCTCGACCGCTATCTCGACGTACTTGCGTTCCGGGTATTCGATCACCAGAACCTCGTCGGTCTGGCCGACAGCGCAGACGCTCCGGTCATCAATCTCCTCTGCGACATCGAACACCCTTGCCAAGCACTCGCCGACCTGCAGACAGTTGCCGAGCATCGCCCGCTGCAGGGAGCCACGATCGCCTTCATCGGTGACGGCAACAACGTGTGCAACTCGCTGATGATCGCCGGAGCCATGATGGGCAGCAGTATCCGGGTCGCGTCACCGGAGGGCAACGAACCGATCGCCGAGATGCTGGCAATCGCCCGCGGCGGAGCAACCAGCGGCGCCGAGATCTTCGTAACCAACGACCCTGCCGAGGCCGTCACCGGCGCCGACGTCGTATACACCGACGTCTGGGCATCGATGGGGCAAGAGAGCGAGGCCGCAGAACGCCGGCAGCGGTTCCAGCCCTTCCAGGTGAACCTCGAACTGTTCGATAAGGCCAAAGATGACGCCATCTTCATGCACTGCCTCCCCGCCCACCGGGGCGACGAGGTGACGGACGAAGTTGCCGATCATCCGCGCAGCCGGATCTTCGACCAGGCCGAGAATCGCATGCATGCATTCAAAGCGTTGCTGCTGCATCTGACAGCCGACTAACTCGAGGACCGAGCGCTAACTAACCTCGCCTGATGTCCGCATCGACCTATCGGCTCATCGCGGCTGCAGGCGTTGCGGCCATTTCGTTCTCGCCGATTCTGATTCGCGCGGCAGACGACGGCAGCGACATGACCATCGCTTTCTTCCGGACGGCGTACGCTCTTCCCATTCTCCTTGTCATCTACTGGACCCTGCGAAGCCGCGACCAGCGTCCCTTACGCAGCCGGATGATGGCCGGCGCGTCGGGCGTGTTCCTCGCTCTCGACCTTGCCTTCTGGCACGCCTCGATACGTCAACTCGGAGCGGGGCTCGCCACCGTCATTGTCTACGTCCAGGTTGTCTTCGTTGCCTTGCTCGCCTGGCTGCTCTTCGGCGAGAAGCCGGCCCGCCGGTCGATAGCCCTGCTCCCACTCATCCTGCTGGGTCTCTTCCTCATCTCGGGAGCCGGCAGCGCCGACGCCTACGGCGACAATCCGGCCCTCGGCACGATCCAGGCCCTCACGGGCGGCCTGCTCTACGCGTTGTTCATCCTCCTGTTGCGCCAGTCGGGCAAAGGCCACGACTCTCCCCCATCGGGACCGCTGCTCGATGCCACTATCGGCACCGCGGTCGTGGCGCTGCTCATCGGTGTCGCTATCGAGCCCGACTTCAGCCTGGCTCCGTCCTGGCCGCTCCACGGGTGGCTACTGCTGCTGGCTGTGATCTCCCAGGTGGTCGGCTGGCTGATGATCACCCGAGCAATGCCGCACCTTCCTGCGCTCGACACATCGATTCTGCTGCTCGGTCAACCGATGCTGGCGATCCTCTGGGCCGGGATGATCTTCAACGAGTCGCTGGGGTCGGGTCAGTGGTTTGGGGCTGCACTGGTACTGACCGGCCTGCTCGTGTTCAACCTCAGCAAGGCCTCAGGCAAGTCGGGGCAGCAGACTGTCGATGCGGGCGGACAGACGGGCTGACGCGATCACTTCTTCGGCGCCCAGCGCCATGATCCCCGGCATGGTGAGATCGTTCACATCCGGCCCGGTGGCGACAACCCGCACCCCGTTCTCCGCCATCTTCCGAATCGCGTCGTGAGCGTTGGCATGCCGCAAGTCAACCAGCACCAGCACCGGCTGGAGCGAGTCCACTTCCTCCAGGGCAGCAGGGTTACGCCAGACGGCCAGGCGATATCCGCACTCCGTGACAGCCGCGACGATTGGGGCGCGCTCCTCCGGCGGCGCTCCGAACAGAGCGACCGCCGGCAACACCGGGGCCGCCGCATCGGACGCCGGAACAACCCCGGCCACCCGCATTGCCTTGGCCTTCCCCCAATCGAGATGCAGCCGCCACACTTCCTCCCCCAGCGATTGTGACGATGCCGGGTAGAGGTCGTAAACGTCCTCCGGGTAGGTCTCCGTGAGAAACGGATCACGGGATGGTGGGCGCAGCCCCAGGTCGGCAAGAGCGGCAGTGACCGGTCGCGTCGCCGCCCGTACCAACTCCAGCGGAGAGCGGGCCTGATCCGATTCTGGTCGGGTCAATAGATCGCCGAGCGTTCGCTCCAGTTCCTCAACTCCAGCCGCGATGGCACAGTCGACGGTTGACCCGGCGACCACCTCCAACTCGTTCAGGCGTTCCCGCACGTACGGCGGAAACGCCTCCACTACAGCTGCCATCAACCGCTCGTTCGTACCGTTCACGCCATGGAGCATACGCAAACACAAAGACCGGCATGTCGTAGCGCCCAACTAGAGTCACCCTCGAGTTGATGAAGCGAGCAATCCCACTCATCGTCGTACTGACCATGCTGCTTTCGGCCTGCCGAGCCGAAGTACGCATCAGCCTCGACGTTGCCGAAAACGGCTCGGGCACACTGGCAGCCGAGGTCGCGATCAACAATCAGCTGAAGGACCTAATCGATCAGCTTGCCGGGGATAGCGAGGCGATCATCGCCGGGTTGGATCTCGGTCTCGAGGGTGAACGCAGCACCAGCCTCGACGGCGACATGACCGTGTACCGGACCGAGGCCCCTTTCACCGAAGTGGAAGAAATTGAACCAGCAGCGGCCGGCAACTTCTCATTCTTCGAGCTGCGGCTCGACGACGAGGGGGCTCAGCTCGAAGCGGTGCTGGACCTCGCCGGCGAGCTCGACCTGGCCGAGTTCCCAGTCGCCATCGACACCATCGATCCCGAGACTTTTGACGCCGAGATATCCGTACTTCTGCCCGGTGAGGTACAAGAGCACAATGCCGATTCCGCCAATGCGGACGGTCGTCTCGTATGGAAGATCCCCTTCGACGAAGAGCTCTACATGGCGGCGGGCACCCTTTATCCGTCGGGTGGGTTCCCCTGGTGGCTGCCCGGGTTGCTGGCGCTGTCGGGGGCGCTTGCTCTCGGAGTGTGGCTGGCCGCAATACGCCGGGAGAAGAAGAGCGCCGCGGTGCTGCCGCCCGCCCCCGAGCCGCCCCCGGTCGAGCATCCCGCCGATGCTACGGCTCCGACACAAGCGCGCCCTGACGTGAAGTCACCGCCCCGCCAACACTCACCATTCTTCGATTTCGACGACGAATAGAGGCAGCGGGAGACCGGCTCGCCCCAATGCGAGAGCGGCTGACGCTAATGCGTAAGCTTGGCGCGGAGCCGCCAGGTCCCCAACGCCAATAGCGCCACGGCAAAACCGGCCAGCACGGCGAGTTCCGTCCCGATCGATGTGATATCGCCACCGTGACGGATCAGCTCGGCGAAGCCGTCGATGCCCCAAGCATGCGGGGTGATGTGGGCAATGGTCTGCATCGTGCTCGGGAAGATCTCGAGCGGCACCATGCATCCTCCCAACGCAGCCAGCCCAAGACTCGCAAAGATGCCTACCGAACTGGCCTGCTCGTCGTTGTCGAAGACAGCGCCCATCAGCATGCCGCCGCCGGCGCCGACGAGCGCCATCAAGATCAGCAGCGACGAAGCGCCGAGCAGATTCCCCCAGCGGACCTCGAAAGCAACCGCAGCGCCAACCATGATGAACAAACCCTGGATCATGGCAATGGCGAACCGACCACCGGATTCTCCAACGAGGATCTGACCGATAGACGTAGGTGTAGAAACCATGCGCCGCGAAACTCCCCAGCGCCTCGTCTGAATCAAGGCGGCCGAACCGGCAAGTGAGGTCAGGAACACGAAGAGCACAAGCATCGACGGCGCTCCCAGGTCGAACTGACCCAAATCACCGAACAGGGCCTCGCCGGCCGTTGTCACGACCACATCGGCACCGACGCCGCTCGCTTCTACAAGCTGCGCCGCCGACACCGCCGACTCGAAATCGGTGAAACCGCTGTCCGAGACGAGACGTGCAGCACGAAACACGGCACTCTGATCCGCAACTACAGCCTCGATCGAGGCGCGGTACTGCACTGAGCTCTGATCGACCCGTCCCACGTACTCCACGGTGGCGATGTCGCCCGAGGCAAGCGCCGTGCCGTAGCCCTCCGGCAGAATGACGCCCAATTGCGCGATCCCCCTTTCGACGTCGCCGATCAGGGCATCGCGATCGCTGTAATCCAGGGATTCGAAGTCGCTATTGGCAACGATGGCGTCGGCGAAGGCTCCGGCATACTCGCTGCTGTCCTCGACAACGATGCCGACCTTCGGCTCAAAGCCACCACCGAAGGATGCGCCGAGCACAAGGATGAGCAGCATCGGGAAGACAAAAACGAAGAAGATCGTGGACGGCTCCCTCATCAGCCTCTTGATGTTTGTTGACGTGATTGCCCAGGCCTTCATGGCGCCAGCACCTCCCGTCTCCACATCGAAGCGATCGCAAGTGTGACGACAAAGAAGGCGAGCATTGCCAGCGAGGGCACAATGACCACGCTGAGGTCCTGCCCTGCCGAAAGATCACCTAGACCCTCGAGGAACCAGGCGTGCGGGGTCAGCTTGGAAAGAGCAGCAAGAAAGCGCGGCCCCTGGCTGAGGGGGAAGAACGTTCCCCCCAGCATGCCGAGCGCAACGGCGACGATCGCTTGGTAGTTGGCCGCCTGCTCTGGAGTCTTGGCAACAACGGCGACGAGGGCCATTATCCCCAGTGCGGATAGTACGGCGCTCACCATCAGGATCAATACGCCAAGCGGATTTCCCCACTCAGCGCCGATGAGCAGCGTGGTCCCTATCGCCAGGACGACCATCGATATCAGCCCGAGGGCGAGGCTGGTGATGGCTTTCCCGGCAACGATGCTCCATCGCTTGATCGGAGCCCCCAGCAACCTCGGCAACGTACCGAGCAGCCTCTCCTCGAGCAGCGATGACACACCAAACTGTACGGTGAAGAACAGGAAGAAGACCGCCATACCCGCCCCGAAGAAGGTGGTCATGTCCAGTTCCAGGTTTTCCGCGTTGACGTCCTGGAGGGCAATCGCCGCAGGAGATTCCATTGCGGCGGCCGCAATCGTGTTGACGTCCGTCTCCCCTGCGATCATCGCAGTGCCCACGGCGATCCCGACCGCATCGACCTCGGCGAGATATGAATCAAGCACCGCTTTGGCGATCTGCGTCGATATCGAAGCATCGACATTGCCAATGATCTCGACGGTTGCCGACCCACCGCTCTCCAGAGAGCTGCTGAAACCCTCCGGGAAGATGTAGGCGGAGGTGAGATTGCCGGCGTCCACGTCCGCCCGGGCTTCGGCTGGCGTGTCATACGGCTGGGAGTCGAGTAAGCCTTCCGCCGCAACGGCCGGCAGCACCTCATCGATGAACGCAGCTGAGATCGCACCACGATCCTGATCGACTACGCCCACGTTTACGTCGAAGGAGTCGCCCGACATGTCGGGAATGATCAAACCGAAAATGAACGCCAGACCGAGCGGAGCAACTATCCCGAGCATGATTGCGGAGCGGTCGCGGACACGCTGCGCCAGGTCCTTGGCTGCGATAGTGAGTGCAGCCCGCATCAGTCGCGCAACGCTTTCCCGGTTAGGTGGAGGAACACGGACTCGAGATTCGGCTCAACCACCTCGACACCGGATATTCCAACATCCGCTTTCTGGGCCGCGTCGAGAATCCGCGGCAGCAAACCGCTGGCGCCGGAGACCAGTATTTCAACTGATCCTTCAGCGGCGGTGATCTGCTCGATTTCCGGTACCAGCTGCAGGGCATCGACCAAACGCCGGGCGGAACCGACCACCCCCAGGCTGATCGTGTCCAACTGGCCAACGAGTTCAACGAGTTCGCGTCGCGTTCCCTCCGCTCGGATCTTGCCGGCGTCGATAATGGCGAGCCGATCACACAGTCGCTCCGCTTCCTCCATGTAGTGAGTCGTGTAGAGGACGGCGGTACCGGCCTGCCCGAGCAGCTCAACACTCTCCAAGATCGAATTACGACTCTGCGGATCGACACCGACCGTTGGCTCATCGAGAATGAGCAGGCTGGGCTCGTGCAACAGACCGATGCCAATGTTGAGGCGCCGCTTCATCCCGCCGGAATACTCCTCCGTACGGTCATCGCCTCGGTCGGACAACCCGATCACTTCAAGCACTTCATCGATGCGCCTCCCCAATCGGTCTTTGGGAATGCCATAGAGCTTTCCGAAGAAGCGAAGGTTCTCCCGGGCGGTGAGATCCGGGTAAATCGCAATGTCCTGCGGAACATATCCGATCTCGGCATTGCCGTCGGTGGTACGGGTCGTGATCTCCTTGCCGGTGACTGTGACCTTCCCCGCGTCGGCTTCGAGGATGCCGGAGATCATCGAAATGGTTGTGGTCTTGCCAGCGCCGTTGGGGCCGAGCAAGCCGTAGGTTTCCCCTTCGGCGATGTGGAAACCGACATCATCGACCGCAACGAGGTCGTCAAAGGCTTTCACCAGCCCCGAGCATTCCAACACGTTCAAGCTGCACCTCTCTGCCTCACTAGGCGCCAACACTACGTGCTCGCCGGCCGACTTGTCGTCCTTCATGCGAATGATTGCGAACTCCCACTCAGGGACTAATCGGGGGCTATCCCGTGAGAACCTCAACCACCAACAGACCGGTTGGCCCCTGGATGACTGCGACTCCGGCCTTGGTGAGCTCCGGGCGGCGGATGGAATCAAGATCGGCGACGGCGGCATGGGCCGTCTCGGGCGACGCCGCCAGGGCGGCCACCAGCTCGGCAGCCGTTGCCGGCAGCCCCGCCTGATTCAGTGAATCCCTCAGTTCGGTGTGTGCCGGAAGCGACAGCGTCCCCTCGGAATAGCCGGTGAGAGCGACGTCGAATGCCACCCGATCGAGTCCCTGCGAACGCAGCACCGGGTCGACGCCGGCTGCAATCCGCTCCCGGTTCAGCAACTCGAAGATCGCTTCCTCGGCTCTTGGTAGTCGCTCCAGTTCATCCGGGGCAGCCGCCGGGAACACGAGCGGCTCGCCGGGCCCGGCGACCGCGGATTGGCCGCCGGTCAGCTCACGGATGCGCAGCGAAACCTCCATCACACGATCCCCCGACAGAAATCCGAGTACCCGCTGCGGTAGCCCCTCCGGGTCCGTCAAAGCTGCGGCAACTGCTGAGTCCTCCAATTCGGACGCCACTGCCTCGGGCACCTCGCTGACCGTCGCCACCGAGATCGCAAGCGTCACCACCAGCGTGATGGCGATGACGCTGAGGCCCGCTCCGCCGGCGCGGTTGAGCGTCGATACGCCGGGCAAGATCCGCATACCGAGATGAAGGATGCGGCTGATGACCGCGGCGCTGGTGGCTACCGCGAAGAAGATCACAACTCCCGCCACCCAGCGAGCCGCATCCGGCGAGGCTCCCGACATGTTCGCAAACACAGCACCGAGCGGGGTTGAGAGCCGAAAGGCGGCGACCGTTCCCACAACGAGGACCGCCAGGCTGAGCACTTCACGTACCAGCCCGCGCCTCCACCCTCTGATTGCCAGACCGACGAGCAGCGCACCGAGTACTAGATCGAGCATGGGCGATTCCAGCTACTCAGAGGGTTTGCCGTCGCCACCGGCATCAACCGGGGCAGACTCATCGTCGTGGTGAAGGCTCTCCCGAATCTCTTCAATGAGGGTCTCGGGTGGTTGCGATGACTCGAGGATCGCCTCGAAGGCGTCCTCCCAGGATTGCCCCAACACCCGGGTTCGCCATAGATGACCGACGAGGATCTTGATGATGGCGGCGATGGGCACAGCCAGAAGCACACCCCAAATGCCGCCGATGCCGCCGCCGAGCAGGATGAGCAGGATTATTACTGCGGGATGAAGATGCACTGTGGCGCGCAGCACGTTCGGGCTGATGAGATGGTTGTCGATCTGCTGGACGATGAGGGCGACAATGGCGGCAAGGATGGCCGTTTGCAGGTCGGCGGTGACGAATCCGACAGTCACCCCTAGGAACCCACCGACCCAGGGGCCCACGAAGGGAATGATGTTGAGCGCGCCCGCGATCATTCCGATGATCAGCCAGAACTCGAGCCCGATGATGAGGAAGCCAACACTGGTCATGATGCCGACAATCAGTGCCACCAGCATCTGCCCGCGGAGGAAGCCGCCCACCGCCTCTCCGAGGCGGCTCGACACATGCAATACCTCAGCCTTGTGACGGTCCGGGATCAGCGAGGTCGCCTCTTCCCTTACCCGGGGCAGGTCGATCAGCACATAGAACGCCACGACGGGAGCAAGCACAAACACGAGGATCGTCTCCAGCACACCGGTGGTCACCTCACCCAGCCGGTCCCAGACGACCGACAGGATCTGGTCTTGCGCTTCCGGATCGTGGAGGAATTCCTGCAGACGATCGTACGACCAGATGTTGACTTCCTCGAAGCCCAGGCTTCCGGCCAGGTCTTCTATCTCCGCGGTGGTGTCCTCGTAGATCTCGGGAAAACGGTTGGCCAACTCGGAGCCCTGGTCGGCGACCAGCGGCGTCACCGCAAGCCCGATACCAGCGATAACCGCCAGCATCAACACAAAAGCAAGGAACGCTCCGATGATGCGGGGCACCCGCCGGTTGGACAGCCAATTGACTACCGGGTTGAGGATGTAGATGAGCGCGACCGAGAGGACGATCGGGGCGAGCAGGATGTCAAAGCGGATGAGAACCTGGAGCACAATCCAGATGAGGACCGCCGCTCCAACAATGCTCCAGGCGGCGATCCCGGTGCGGGTGATGAGCGCGTTGAGATCCCGCTCGGGCGGCCGTGCCCCCGCATCTTCCTCGACCGCATCGACGGGCGTATCGGTCATCAGCCGGTGGTGTCGATGCGTTTGGCCAGCGCCTCTTTGCGTTCCCGTTTCATGCGACGGAGTCGCTTGACGACCAGCGGGTAGCGAGCAAGCGCTTCATCGTCATCGACGAGGCGCCGCAGTGCCTGGTAATAGCGGGTCGAGCTCATGCCGACGTACTCGCGGATGGCCCGGTCCTTCGGTTCAGGGAAGTGCCACCAACTCGCCTCAAAATCGAGTATTCGGATGTCCTTCTCAGACAGCATGACGTCACGTTATCCGCACCCTGTGACATAAACGCGGATTTCGCGAATGCACGCTTCGAGTACGCTGTCCATATGGCAACCGATGAGCTCGCGATCTCGACTCGAGAGGCGAACAACCGGGACGCCGACGCCATCAGCGCCTTCCTCTGGGCGCTGTGGAACGAAGCAGGTAGCGAGGCTCCGGGACTTTCCGGGGCCACCGAGGAAATCATCGCCGCAGTTGCCGATCCGGAGGCGATCCGAAGCCGACTAGGCGGGCCGGAGCGCCGGATCTACATCGCCACACAGGAAGATCGGGTCGTGGGTTTTGCCGCCATCCGGGCAATCAACGAGACAGAGATCGAACTCGCCGGGATCATGGTGCTCCCGTCGCTTACGGGTCGGGGAATTGGCACTCCCCTGGTTGCAGCCGCGGTGGAGCAGGCCCGGGGGCAAGGGTTCACCACAATGTCCGTCAGTACCGAGGTTGACAACGAGGCTGCACTTGGTTTCTACGAGGCGCGCGGCTTCACCCGGAAGAGCGATGCAGTGGTCGACGTGGAGGGCACCAGCGTGACCGTCGCCTCGCTGGAGCTGCCGCTGTAGATCACCGACCGAGGAACTCGACTAGCTCAGGAACGATCCGCTCGTACGCATCCTCCTGGAGATAGTGCCCGGCGTCTTTAAGGCGCACGACCTCAGCATCGGGGAACGTATGCAGCCAGAGGTCGTCGACCATCTGCGGAGTGAACGCAATGTCCTTCATGGCCCACATGATCTTGACCGGCTTGGTGCGGAAATACTTGCGGAGCCTTACCTCGATATCGGCGTTGAGGTCGGACACATCTCCCTCTGGTCCGGTGGGGATCTCACGCGGGAACTGCAAAACGGGAGTGCGACTCCGGTAGGTCGGGTGTGGTACCAGGTAGGCCTTCCTGACGACGGGGGTAAGCCGGTCGCGATGGACAACACCGGCGCGGAAGACCATCCCGCGAACGAAGAGGTGCAGGCCCTTGACCATCAGCTCGCCGACACCCTTGGCCCGAAACAGCCGCACCGGCAACGGCAGTTTGGCTTCCGTCTGCAGTCGGTGGGCGAAAGTGTTGAGGATGAACAGAGAGCGCACCCGCTCCGGATGCTGCGTCGCCCAATACAGACTCGTTGGCCCTCCCCAGTCCTGGCCGACAACGGTGGCCTCCCCGAGATCGAGCGACTCGAGCAGTGCATCGAGCCGCTCGGCATGGCGCCTGACGGAGTAGAGCTCCGGTTGATCCGGCTTCTCCGAGCGCCCGAAGCCGAGGTGATCGGGCGCGATTGCCCGATACCCGGCGTCGGCGACGGGACCGATGAAGTTGCGATAGAGGTAGCCCCAGGTCGGGTTGCCGTGCACCATGACCACTGGTTTGCCATCGCTAGGGCCAACGTCGACGTAATGCATCCGCCCGTCACTGCTGTCAAACCATGATGGCTCGTACGGCCAGGTTCCCTCGAAAGTCCAATCGATCGCCATTCGCCCTCCTCGGTTGCGGCAGCGCTATCGGATCCTCGGGACAAGCGCCGACGAAGTCGGCCCCGCACGTTACCCCCCTCCCCCCGTTCTTGCGTAGATCCGTCGCTCTAGGGACGACGTTCCTACGCAAGAAAGTAGGCTGGCGAGATCATGTCACGACCCGCTTTCATCGTCGACTACGTCCGCACCCCGATCGGACGCTATGGCGGTCGCCTCGCCCCCGTTCGCACCGACGACCTCGCCGCTGTCCCCATCAAAGCCCTCATGGCCCGCAACGACGCGGTCGACTGGGCAACGGTCGATGACGTTCTCTATGGCGCCACCAACCAGGCCGGTGAGGACAATCGCAACGTCGCCCGCATGGCGTCGCTGCTCGCCGGGCTCCCCGAGACCGTCCCCGGTTCGACCACCAACCGCCTCTGTGGTTCCGGCATGCAGACAGTCATCGACGCATCGCGGGCCGTCGCTCTCGGCGACGCCGACCTGATCATCGCCGGCGGCGTCGAATCCATGTCGCGGGCCCCGTTCGTCGTCCCCAAGGCCGAAACCGCCTATCCGACCCAGGCCAACATCGCGTCCACCACCCTGGGCTGGCGACTGGTCAACCCGCAGATGGAAGAGAGGGGCCACACCGATGCTCTCGGGGTCACCGCGGAGAACGTCGCCGCCGAGTACAACGTGAGCCGGGAGGACCAGGATGCATTCGCCCTCCGCTCGCAACAGCGCGCTGCCGCGGGCAGCGAGCATCGCGCCGCCGAGATCGTCCCCGTCGAGGTTCCCCGTCGCAAGGCCGACCCGGATGTGATCGATGTCGACGAGCACCCAAGACCCAACACGACCCTCGAGGCCCTGCAGCGGCTGCGCCCTGCCTTCCGCCCAGGCGGCAGCGTGACCGCCGGCAACTCCTCTGGCATCAACGATGCGGCGGCAGCCTTGATTGTGGCATCGGAGGCCGCAGTGGAGGCCAACGGCTTCCACCCGATCGCCCGGATAGTCACGGCAACGGTGGCCGGAGTGCCGCCCCGGATCATGGGCATCGGCCCCATCCCGGCGACTGAGAAGCTGCTGGCCCGAACCGGGCTGAGCATTGGCGATATGGACCTCATCGAGCTGAACGAAGCATTTGCCTCCCAGTCACTGGCATGCCTACGGGCGTTGGGCCTGCCCGATGACGCCGAGCATGTGAACCCCAACGGCGGGGCAATCGCTCTCGGTCATCCCACTGGAATGAGCGGCACGCGCATCACCGGGACCGCGGCGCTGGAGATGCGGCGGCGGGGCGTAAAGCGGGCGCTGGCCACCATGTGCGTCGGTGTCGGCCAGGGTCTGGCCGTCCTCCTCGAATCGGTGTAGGCCAACTACGACGCAGCCGCCGCCAGTTTGCGGAACCCAATCTCTATCGCCTCTACCAGGCCGTCGATCTCTGCCTCACCCATCGCCGTCGAGATCGTGAAGGCACACGTGTTGATCATGATGAAGCCCGACGCGAATAGGTGATCCAGCATGAACGACAGTCGATGCTGCTCCGCGGCCGAGCTGAAAGCTTCCCGATAGTTGTGGGGCAGCTTCGGCTTCATGTGGACCCGAAACATCGAACCGGCCCCGGTGACACACGCCGGTGCCCCCACGGCACGGATGGCATCTTCGATTCCCGAGCGAGCCCGATAGCCGAGTTCGTTCACACGGTTGACCGCAACACGATCGAACAGCCGCATCGCCGCCAGCCCTGCCGTCATCGTGACCGGATTGGCGGAGAAAGTCCCCGAATGCGGAAAACGAACATTGGAGAGAAGAGGGTTCATCACATCCATGATCTCGCTGGTGCCGGCGAGCGCCCCAACCGGGAATCCGCCGCCGATGATCTTGCCCAGAGCGGTGATGTCCGGCTGCATCTTGTACCACTCCTGGGCACCCCCGTATTTGGAGCGAAAGGTGATCACCTCATCGAGTACAAGCAATGCACCATTCTCCGAAGTCCACTGTCGCAGCATCTCCATGAACGACGCCGATGCGGGCAGCAGCCCTACCCGATGGGGCAGCACATCCACCAGGACACAAGCGATCTCGTCACCGTGTCGATCGAGGATGGTCCTCGCCTTGTCGGTATCGTTGAAGGGGATGACTACAACATCCTCGAGCGCCTTGGCCGGGGTGCCGTAAGCGACCGGCACACTGGCCGGGCTGTCGTCTCTTCCCCAGTTGGCCGGTGTGGACGTCTGACTGACCTCGGCGTAGTCGTAACCGCCGTGGTAGGCGCCCTCCACCTTGGCGATCTTGGCCCGGCCCGTGTACGCCCTGGCCGCTTTCAGCGCAGACATGACGGCTTCTGTTCCCGAGTTGACAAACCGCAGCTTCTCGAAGGCTTCGTTGCGACTGACGAGATGCTCGGCATAGGCGACCTCGACTTCGGTGCCGAGACTGAATGCGGTGCCTCGCTGCAGTTGTGCCACCACGGCCTTGGTCACCACCGGGTGCCCGTGACCGTGGATGAGCGACGCCATGTTGTTGGCAAAGTCGACGTAGGTGTTCCCCTCGATATCCGTCACCCGGCACCCCTCGGCCCGATCGACGTAGATCGGGTGAGGCGAGCGCAGCACCGTGTTGCGGCTCACCCCGCCGGGCAG
>Ga0180435_10001634_pt1 | contig 23160 bp, 20 predicted proteins | sample SS_ome_3_FD_132467 | JGI IMG/M metagenome (GOLD analysis project Ga0180435, IMG submission 132467) | Hypersaline lake sediment archaeal communities from the Salton Sea, California, USA - SS_3_S_1 metaG | ecosystem: Environmental > Aquatic > Non-marine Saline and Alkaline > Hypersaline >... | reverse complement strand
TCATAGAAAACAGACACTGTGGATGTTTCTTCGGGCATGGGTCCTTCTCCTTTGGTAACAACTTCATATTGTAAGCCAGACTCTGTGGTGATCACTCCTTCTTTTTTTCCATTTTCCTCGAGGAAAGCGATACCATCCTCCATGGTTTTCATGGATTCTGCCTGAGCTGCCGCTGCCTCTTCAGCCTGAATGCCTGAAGTTAGATCGTTCAGAATTGCTTCGGCAGTCATGGGATCGTAGGAAGAGCTATCCTTCAGTACCTGAACCATTCCCGATGCGAGGAGGTCAGCATTAATTTCCCATGGAGCCTGCTCAGTACTGTAACCGTACATAATACCCAGGAAATAATTCAAAGAGTCCGTCTGGTTATTTAAAGATACCTGTGATTCGGACTTGATACCGCTGGATGTTCCGGTTCCAATGAAATATCCTATGGCCATGCCTGCTACTGCTACCACAATGAGTGTGATAATGTGTTTGTTATTCATTTTATTTCTTGTTTAGCTTAAATTGACTGCGAAGATAGGAGAAATATTATAGACCACACAATTATATTCTTAGGGCTCTGATCATTTCCCTTTTACCCGGAGGACCCTGAACTTTTTCTACCCTAAAACCACAGGAAATCAATGTTCTGCGAACAGATCCTTTGGAGGAGTAGCTTACCAGTACAGCACCTTTCTCAGTCCTGTTTCTGATGATGGAGAATACCTCTTCGGACCATAACTCTGGTTGTGTATCCGGCGAGAAGGCATCGAAGTAGACCAGGTCGAAGTTTCCCTCAGGATTCATGCTGCGGAAATCCGCCTTTTCTTTGAACAGACTGAAGCGATCGGATATTTGAACCGGCCTTTCCCAATCAGCTTCGTGCATTTCATTAAGCAAGCCTTGTGGAACTCCCCCGATCAGAGTCTCGAAGTTTAGTTGAGCGTATTCCGTCTTGCTCAAGGGGTATTTTTCAACGCTGTGATAATGGATGCTAAGCTTCGAATGTTCCGCAATTTTCCACGTAAGCAGGGCATTTAGTCCTGTACCAAATCCGGTTTCAAGAATTCTAAGTTTTGCTTTGTTTAGGCTTTGCAATCCCTCTTTTATAAAGACATGCATCGATTCTTGTATGGCACCATGGGTAGAATGGTATGCTTCGTCCAGTTCTTGCACATACAGGGTATGTGAACCATCATCGGTCTGGCGCAGGAATCTCTCCATCTGGTAAAAGTACTCAATGTTTATAAACACTCTCTTTGAACCTCCGAAATCCTGCTATACTTGTAATGGATGAGAACCAGGTTCTATATCGAGAAACGGAAAGATGAAATGGGGAGAGTGCTGCTTGAAAAGCGTCCTGTATTCATGAGTGTATCCTTTAAGGGGAAGCGGGTCATTTTAGCCACAGGCATCAAAACAGATATCAACGGGTGGGATCCGGAACTTCAAAGAGTGAGTCCTGCCAATCCCGATGCCTCCGGTCTGAATAACTGGCTTGAAACTCTGGAAGAAATCGCAAAAAGGACCATGACTGCCCTTCAGGATTCAGGTAAGGATTTGGATGCAGAGAACTTCCGTACACTATTTCGTAAGCTGAAGCCTGAATACTCCAATGGATTCTTCAAAGTCTTCTATAAATTTATGGATGAGGGCCTTACTCGCTGGAGCAAAGCTACTTATCGCAAAGTGAGGAGTATCTATAAACTACTGAGAGAGTTTGATGATCAAAGTACTTTCGGAAGCTCTTTTGAGAAAATGGACAAGCAATTTCTGCATAGTTTTATCCTATTCTGTAAGCAGCGTTCCTACAAGGATTCAACTACCTACAAGGCGGTAAGCATTCTTATCTGGTTTCTCAACTGGGCCACCGATAATGGGTTTAATGTATACCGGGAATATAAGCAGTTCTATAAGTTAATGGAACCTCTTCAGGAGACATCGCGCCAGATGCTTTCTTTAAAATGGTTAGAACTGATGGGAATCAGGGACCATGCAATCGAATCCCGCATGATGGAAAGGGCACGTGACCTTTTTTGCTTTATGTGTTTTACCGGACTCAGATATTCTGAACTGCAGCTCTTAAAAAAGGAAGATCTTACTGCTACCGAGGTAGTGGTCAGAAGACAGGGAGGACGTCCCAGACGTGTACCTTTAAATACGTTCGGAAAGGAGATATACCACACTTATGAAAACAAATACTACCGGAACAATACAGCCTTTCCTTCCATAAGCCTTGTTACTATGAATAAGTACCTGCGAGAACTTGGGAAGCGGGTAGGTTTGAACCGGGAGGTCACTCTTTCCCGTGAAGGGGACCAGCGAGTGCCGCTGTATAGTTGTTTAACGGCTGGAATTGCAGTGAACACCTTTATAGTCAATGCCATTGAATTGCAGATCCCTGCAGAATTCATTGCTGAGTTTACCGGAGTTCGGAACGACAGCCGGGTGAGGAAGATCAAAGGGGACCTGGCAAAGACAGAAATCCAGAAGTTTGATCAAAGGTAAGTCCGTCTGCTAATCTTGCCTTATTGCGGAACAATCAGGTGCCAATTCTGTTTCTTTTTTAATGAAGAATGCACTGATTAACGAGACAAGTCCCTATCTGCTTCAACATGCCCATAATCCGGTAAACTGGTACCCCTGGGGTGAAGAAGCTCTGGAAAAGGCAGCCAGGGAAGACAAACTGATCATTGTGAGCATCGGCTATTCCTCCTGTCATTGGTGCCATGTAATGGAACACGAAAGTTTTGAGGATAATGAGGTGGCAGAGTTGATGAACGAGCACTTTGTCAGTATAAAGGTAGACCGGGAGGAGCGTCCTGATATAGATCATATCTATATGACCGCCGTTCAGATGTTAAATCAACAGGGAGGCTGGCCATTAAATTGTATTGCCATGCCCGACGGAAAGCCCATCTTCGGTGGGACCTATTTCCGAAAGGAGCAATGGATGGAGGTTTTAAGGCAGGTCCACACCTATTACCTGGAAAATACGGAAAAGACTCTTAAGTACGCTGCAGATCTTGCCGATGGCATTCGTCAGAACTCTCTATTCCAGGTGGAGGTGGTGGAGGGGACTCCCGGTCACGAAGTCATTCACGAGGCAGTGGACAGGTGGTCAGGAAAATTCGATTCCATGCAGGGAGGACAGCAGGGAGCTCCGAAATTTCCCATGCCTGTGACCCTGGAATTTCTCATGCACTACGGATATCAGTACGGAAATAAGAAAGTGCTTGAGCATGTGGAACTGACCCTGGCCAGCATGGCCCGCGGCGGAATATACGACCAGGTGGGAGGCGGATTTGCCAGGTATTCGGTGGACCCCATCTGGAAGGTGCCCCATTTTGAAAAAATGCTGTATGATAATGCCCAACTAATCAAACTGTATTCCAGGGCTTACCAATTGTTCGGGAAGGATAGCTATGCGGATGTGGTCAGGCAAAGCATAAGCTTTCTGGAGCGGGAAATGCTTTCCTCCGAAGGCGCTTTTTATTCAGCACTGGATGCTGACAGCGAAGGAGAGGAAGGAAAATATTATGTCTGGAATAAAGAAGAACTGGAAGATTTATTGAAAGGTGATAAGGACCTTTTTTCGGAATACTACAATGTGAATGCAACAGGTCTGTGGGAGCATGGGCGTTACATCCTCTATCGTACCTCCGATCCCGAAACTTTTGCGAAAGAAAGAGGATTGAGCCTTCCATTTTTTAAGAAAAAGATCCAGGAATGGAACCAGATTCTGCTCAGTGCAAGAAGCAAGCGTGTTGCACCGGGTCTCGATGATAAATCCCTCAGCTCATGGGCATCCCTGACGATATCTGGGTTGACGCATGCATACCAGGCCCTGGGTGATGCGCATTACCTCGAACTGGCACTAACAAGTGCCCGTCTTATCAGAGAAAAGTTGTGGACCGCGGAGGGCATGCTGTACAGAAATTACAAAAATGGTCATCGATCCATTCAGGCCTTTCATATAGACTATGCAATCTATTTGGAAGCCTGTCTCGACCTTTATTCCGCAAGTCTGGATCAGGCTTGGCTCGAACTGTCTTCGGATCTGGCCGGCGCCATAATGAATCAATTTTTCGACCGGGATTCAGATATGTTTCTCTACAACGGAAAGGACTCTAAGGTGCTTATTGCCAACAATGTGGAGACTCAGGATAATGTAATTCCCTCTTCCAATTCTGTGATGGCACATAATCTTTATCGCCTGGGTCATATTCTGCTGAACAGGGAATATCTCGAGCTGTCAGCGTCCATGATGAATCAGATGCAAGGCCGATTTGCTCAATATCCCATGGCTTATTCCAATTGGGGTAGATTAATGCTTATGCATCTTAATCCTTTCTATGAGCTGATAGTAACGGGGCCCTCAGCCAGCTCAGTGCATACGAATCTAAGCAGAGACTATCTGCCACACGCAATATTGGCAGGAAGTGAAGCGGACAGCGAGCTTCCTTTGTTCAAAAATCGTTTCGAGGATAAGGATACCCGGATATTTGTGTGCAGGGACAATGTGTGCCAGCTGCCAGTAATGGACCCTGAAGAGGCCAGAAAGCTTTATCAGATAACTTCTTGAACAGTCCTTGTAAGTTTTATCGAGGAACATCGACTTACTAGATATCATGTTTCGAGAGATGAAAAAATTTGCCCTGGCATTCATAGCACTAGGTGTAATGCATGGCTGCGATACCGAGATCGATCCCGATCAGAACGAGAATAGTGGACCTTTTCAGGAAATACAATGGGGCCAGGATGTGACAGGTCAGCTGCAACCCTGGGAGTTGATTCAGTATCCCGAACATACACCTGCCAGTCAGGTTGGCTACCTGGATGATGAGGAAGTTATGCTGGTAATCAAACTTAACGGAGAGATTTTTACGTATCCACTTAAAAACATGCTGGTGGAAGTGGTTAATGAAGAAAGGGGAGGAGCTCTTGCGGCCATCACTTACTGCCCTATCACGAAGAGCTCAGTTGCCTTTGACAGGCTTTTAGGTGGCGATACGCTTCTGCTTACTGCTTCTGGCTATCTATTGAGGGATAACCTGATGCCCCTTGACCTAAACTCGGGTAGTATATGGTCGCAGATGAAACTTGTGGGTATGTACGGGCCTCACGATAAAGTGAATGCCAAAGTTCTGCCCATGTTCGAAACTTCATGGGAAACAGTTAGAACCCATTTTTCCGATGCATGGGTCTTTTTGCACGACCCTCTTCAAAAATCGGCCTGGGCCAGCAATGAAGAAGCCAGCGACGATTCTTACACCGATAGGAAATTGGGCATACTCAGTCGCGACCAGGTAGAAGTATTCGATCCTCAGTTGTTTTCAGGTGAGATGGTCTTGCATACAACACTTATACAGCCGGGCGGAAATGTGGTTGTGGCTGGCAGTTCCGAGAAGCAGTTTGTGGTTGCTTACCGCACTAATTACAGCATGGAGCCGGCGGGGGGTGAGTTTCCCATTATCATGAGGGACGAAACAGGGACAGGCTGGAATATTTTTGGGGAGGCGGTCGACGGGGAACGTAAGGGGGAACAACTGGATTCACCAATCTCTTATACTGCTTCTCATTGGGCCTGGGAGGCTCTTTTTGCCCGGGTAAGTGAATTTAGTCCTTCCTAGGCAGGTATTCTTCGAATATCTTGTTGGCCGATTTGAAGATGTTGAAGGGGCCCTGGGGGTGTAATTCCTCAATATTCAATAGCAACTGCCGAATGGACTCTCGTTGGGTTTTATTTTCGTGAGGACAACTTTTTTCCACCTTCACCAATTCATTCAAACGGGCATACTCTTTCAATAAAACTTCATCCAGGTCCATCATGGGCCTTATAAGTTTGATGCGACCGTCAAACATCCTCAGAGTATAGGGAAGGGAGCTGATGGATCCATGATAGATCATATTCATCAAAAGAGTTTCTGCCGCGTCGTTCCTGTGATGTCCCAGGGCCAGTTTGTTGCATTCCAACTCCCTGGTGAGCTCGAATAACTTTTTGCGGCGGTGCCAGGAACAAACAAAACATGCCGCTTTGGAGGGGTCCTGTTCCAGATCAGGTTCCGTGGTACGATAGTGCAGGGGGATTTGTAGCTCTTTGCAGTAAGAGCTTAGCTTTTCACGATCAATCTCGTAGCCGATCCCTGTGGCTTCGATATGCGCAGCAGACAACTTAAAATCAAAGGGCATGGCCCTGAGCCTTTCGGCCAGTGCGGCAAGCAGGATCATGGAATCTTTCCCCCCCGACAAACCCACCAGAACGTGGTCCCCTTCCCGGATCATTTGGTGGTCCCTCAGGGTGGTCCCCAGCTTTCGGCAGATTTTCTTGAATAGCTTGTCCGACTGGATCTGCTCCGCTGTCTTTTTCATGGGATCAACTTGTGATCACAAACTTACTGAAAAGAGAGCTGGCCGAAATGTTCCGGAAGATGAAAATTCGGATCAGCTGTCTGAACAGGTTTCCAGGAAAGGTAATGGGGATGATCAAGCTTGTCACCGCATTTGTAAAAATTGCCCCTTGCTTCCAGCCCTGATAAAATCTCAATCTCGCTGTAAATCAGAACTTCAACAGGTATGCGGGCCTCCAGCTTCCACGACCTAATTTTGCCGGTCTTTTCAAAGGCATCCCTTCCCAGGGAAGACCTGGTGTGTACCTTGCTAAGGATCTTGTCATTAAGGCGTTCCCTGGTATGGCGGTCCTTACCGTAGCCGCATAAGAGGGTCCCAATCGCATTCATTTCAAAGTTGTAGTAATAGTCTCCTTTGGGTGCAAAAAAGAATTCCACGCAACTGTCTTCCCAAACAGAAGAATTGAATTCCGTATTCACAGCCCTAACCTGGGGCTCTTCCACTTCGTAGTTCAGGTAGATATTTGTTCCGTCGTGACCTATGGTAAAGCTTACCTGAATGCCCTCTGCATCTACCCAATTCTTTTGATCAATAAAATGACGTGCAGAAGGATTTGAATTAAGTTCGACAAGCATGGGATCTATGAAAGTTTTTGAATGATGGCCTTCAGCTGATCCATTTTGGCTTCCCCGTCCTGGGTCAGTTTTAGCTGGGCCCTGGTCCGTACCAGGTTATGCTCCGGATCCTTTACCTTGTAGTAAATGTCACCATCAATGTAATCGATCAGAAAGCGCACTGCCTGCATGTAGGGGAACAATAGTCCGCCATACAAAAGAGCATCTTTTTCTGTCTGGGACAGGATTTCCCGGGTCGAATCCAGAAAACCGGAAGCAAAAGCTTCAAAAAGCCCCACGTCCATGGTCACCCTGTCCAGGTTGGGATCATCCTCCTCGCCGGTATTGGTCAGGGTTCTGATGCCATCTCCAAAATCAGAGGTCACATACCCGGGTTGTATGGTATCCAGGTCGATGACGCATAAGCCTTTCTTATTTGTATCGTAGAGGACATTGCTGATCTTGGTGTCGTTGTGGGTAATCCGAAGAGGGATGGCTCCTTTTTCGCCCAGTTCATGAACGGTAAGCATCATTTTTGAGCGGGACTCCACGTACTCGATCTCCTTTTTGACTTCTTTCAAACGGCCGGCTGCATCTTTTTTAATGCTTTCTTCCAGCTGGGTTAACCTCCACTTCATGTTGTGGAAGTCAGGTATAATTGTGCCCACTTTTTCGGCTGGAAGGTCGTTTAACTGGGTGGTAAACTTTCCAAAGGTAAGTGCTCCTTCATAGGCGATTTCCGGATCGGTGGTACTTTCAAATACCAGGTGGTCCTCAATAAAATGAAGGATCCTCCAGAAATTACCCTCCGGATCTTTAAAATAGGACTTTCCGTCCCTGGCCGGTACAATGGTCAGGGTTCGCCTGGCTTCTTCACCGGGAGTTTCAGCACTGATCTTGGATCTTACATGATCCGTGACCAGTACCATATTATTCATCAAAAGGGGAACATCCTTAAATACAAAGTGGTTGACTCTTTGCAAAAGGTAATTGGGGCAACCCTCTGTTTGGTTCACCAGGCGATAGCTATCATTGATGTGTCCGCCCGCATGGGTCTTCAACTCACCCAGAGTCCCCTCTGTGGCAAATTGACCGGCAATTTCTTGAATGGTCATAGTCTTTACATTTGGGAGATGCAGAGTGCAGCAGCCCCGTACAAACCGGCATTATCCAGCTCGGCTTTCACCAGGTCTACCTTGTTACTGATCATGGGAACCAGGAATTTGTCTACTTCCTTACGCAGAGGTTTTTCCAGCAGATCCCAGGAATTGGCCACCGATCCACCGATCACAAAGGCCTCGGGAGCCAGAATGAACATAACCATCCTGATAAGCTCGCCCATGTTGGTAGCCAATTCTTCGAAGGCTGCCATGGAATCCTGGTCGCCGGCTTTTGCCTTTTTGTATAGGTCAAGTCCCGTCGATTTATACTTGTTCTTAAACAGAGCCGCACTGGTAATGTCCTCGACCATGCCTCCATGGAAGGGAACACAGCCCAGCTCGCCTGCTCCACCCATCATCCCGGTGTGGATTTTCCGGTTGAGGATAATACCTCCGCCCAATCCTGTACCCAGGGTGATTCCCACCAGGTTAGTGTAGTTTTTTCCTGCACCATAATAGGTTTCTCCCAATGCAAAACAGTTGGCATCGTTGCTCTGAAAGGCAGGCATATTAAATCGTTTCTCAACGGCAGGTTTGATGAAAAATCCATTGAACGATTTGATGTTATTGATCTGAAGGATCTCACCGGTTTCAGAGTTCATAAAGCCAGGCATTCCAATGCCAATTCCCAAGACATCGTCGGTAAGGACTTTTTCAATGGCTTCGTACAAGGATTCCATGATCTCTTCGGCCGGACGATGCGCCCCTGTGGGGACCTCATCCTTATGAAGCATTTCGCTTTCGGAGAAACGGGCGGCTACGATGGAAGTACCGCCAATATCTACACCAATATATTGTTTACTCATCTTACTTAGTTCTAATTTTATGGCCTGAAATGGCAAAATACAGAATGAATAAATAGCAGGGGACCATCACCCAGTAGGCCGTCTGGTAATTGGCTACTAGAGCTACCTCGGTGGTTTTTACAGCATCCACTATGGTTCCGAAAATGAGGGGAACAACAGCCCCACCCACAATGGCCATCACCAGGAAGGAAGCTCCAACTTTGGTGAACTTACCCAGGTCTTTCATTGCCAGGGGCCAGATGGCGTGCCACATCAGTGAGTTGGCGAAGCTGGCCAGCAGAAGGGCATAGAACGCAAATTTAGCTGGCAGGTAAATCAGCAGCAGGGAGGCAGTGATTCCGATGACGGCAAAGCTTATAAGCGCTTTTTGCTGCGACACGAAGCGGGGTATGGCAATAACACCGAATATGTATCCGGCTACCAGGCCGATGGTTACAAACTTGGAATAGTTTTCCAGGTTGGGTACGTCTCCGAAAGTGGCCCGCGCAAAATCAATAATGGAGGCCATCGGAAGTGTTTCGATACCTACGTAAACAAAGAGTGCAAATACACCCAGCAAAAGGTGGGGGAACTGGAAAATGCTGGTTTTATTAGCAGCATAGGAAGACTCAGCAGTTGCGTCTTCTTCATCCTCTCCTTCGGCTTTCACTTCAGGCAATGGTGCAAAGTATACAAAAATACCCAGGACGATCATGATGCCTGTCACAATGTAAAAAGGCATGATGATATCATTCACCTCTACCTTGGCCAGATCGATGAACAAACCCAGGAACAGGGGAGCCAGCCACCAGGCCATTTTGTTCATGATCCCCATCAGGCTCATCCGCACGGCTGCTGTGTTTTCAGGACCGAGGATGGTGATGTAGGGATTGACAGCTCCTTGCAACAATGTATTTCCTATACCACCCACAAAAAGAGCAACCAGGAACAGCGGGAAGCTAACTGCCTTGGAAGATGGGACAAATAGCCACATGCCCAGTGCCATCACAAAAAATGCGATCATCATGGCCCGTCGATATCCTATTTTTTTGATCACCCATCCGGTAGGACGGCCAAAAATTACGAAGGCCGAGAAGATCGCAGCAGTAACCAGGTAGGATTGTCCGGTGGTCAAATCAAATGCTGACCGTAAGGCCGGGGTAAGGAAGCCGCTGATACCGACACCAAAACCGATCATAAAGAAGACAACACCAACGATCATAAGAGGTACCGCCGGTCCGACTTTATACTTGGAAGAATTGCTCATTGCAGGAGATTTTTGAAGTTTAGTTAGTTTATGTAATGGTCGTAAATTTAATCTTTTCTCGCTTATCTCAAATATGTACATTTACCAATCTTTAGATTTAAAAAAAAATGATGGTATGCGTACGACACTTTTAATTCTTGCAGCAGGTATGGGGAGCCGTTACGGTGGTATGAAGCAGGTGGACCCATTCGGACCTTCAGGAGAAACGATAACCGACTATTCTATTTACGATGCCCTGCATGCAGGATTTGATCGATTTGTTTTTGTGATTTCACCACAAATGGAGGAAGATTTTAAGAACAACTACGTGAAAAAATTCCCCTCCGACCTGGAAGTTGATTACGTAATACAATCCATCGACAACCTGCCTGACGGTTTCCTGCTACCCCCCGACCGTGTGAAACCCTGGGGTACGGCTCATGCGGTTTTGATGGCCAAAGACGTGATCAAAGAACCCTTTGCTGTTATTAATGCGGACGATTATTATGGCAGGAAATCCTACAAGATCATGCAACACTTTCTTACCCTGGTCGAGAAAACCGGCAAAGGGCATTACTGCATGGTGGGATTCGAATTGCAAAAAACGGTTTCCAAACACGGATCAGTGGCCCGGGGAGTATGCCAGGTTGATGAGCAGGGATACCTGGAAGGCATGGTCGAACGGATAAAAATATATATCAAGGACGGGAACATAGTTTTTGAAGACAGCGATGGTTCTGTAATCCCTCTGGATCCCATGTCGACCGTTTCAATGAATCTTTTTGGATTCACTCCTGACTTTTTCCCACTTGCTGAGGATAATTTCAGGGTCTTCCTCAGAGAGAACCTGGATAATCCCAAGGCTGAGTTTTTTATTCCTTACGTGGTCGATAATCTGCTGAAAGCCGATATAGCAAAAATGTCGGTCCTGCAGACCCCTGAATCATGGTTCGGTGTTACTTACCAGGAAGATAAACCCAAGGTGCTGGCAGCCATACAAAAACTGGTGGACGATGGTACTTACCCCGAATCCCTTTGGGGCAACAAATAACATACAATGCAAATGCAACGAAGAAATTTTATCAGAACGGGTTTGATGGCCGGAGCAGCAATGGCTCTGCCTTTTCCCGTATTTGGAAATAATGCCGGAGAGAAGGCACGAATTGGTTTCATCGGAGTAGGATTGCGGGGAAGGAACCACCTGAACAACATTCTGCAGCGAGACGATGTGCTTATTCCGGCCATCTGCGACCTGGACCCCGATGCCCTGGAGAAATCACAGGCCATGATCTCGAAAGCTGATTTTCCCAAAGCTGAAGAATACAGCGGCGACGACTATGCCTATCGGGAAATGCTGCAGCGTTCCGATCTGGATGGGGTCATCATAGCTACTCCCTGGTTGTGGCACACCAGAATGGCTGTGGATGCCATGCGCGCTGGTAAGTATGCCGGAGTGGAGGTCAGTGCAGCAAATACCCTGGAAGAATGCTGGGACCTGGTTAACACCCACGAAGAGACCGGCGTTCCGGTAATGATACTCGAGAATGTATGCTACCGAAGAGATGTTATGGCCGTGCTTCAGATGGTCAGAGAAGACTTGTTTGGTGAACTGCTTCATGCACGCTGCGGCTATCAGCACGATCTGCGGGGGGTGAAATTTAATGATGGAAAAACAGCCTATGGCGATGGTGTGGAGTTTGGCAAAAAGGGCATTTCGGAATCAGCCTGGCGTACACAGCATTCGCTTCTCAGAAACGGGGATGTTTATCCTACCCATGGTGTGGGTCCTGTGGCTACCATGTTTGATATTAACAGGGGCAACAGGTTCTCAACACTCACATCTGCTGCCACAAAAGCAGTGGGTCTGAACCGCTATATCGTAAATCATCCCCAAGGGGGTGCCGATCATCCCAATGCTTCCCTAAAATGGAAGCAGGGAGACGTGATCACCTCCACCATAGAAACCAGCAACGGGGAAACCATCATTGTTACACACGATTGCAATTCACCACGTCCTTACTCGCTGGGATTCAGGATACAGGGTGCAGCAGGACTTACCGAATTTGATTATTACATGAAGCGCATTTATGTGGAAGGTAAGAGCCCCGAGCACCGTTGGGAAGAGCTGGATGCCTACCTGGAAAAATACGATCATCCCCTCTGGAAAAAGCATGGCGAATATGCCATGGGTAGCGGGCACGGTGGAATGGATTTCTTTGTGGACCATGCCTTTGTGGAGATTGTCAAGCGGAAATTGGAGGCACCTCTGGATGCCTATGATGCCGCGGCATGGAGTGCCATAACTCCTCTTTCTGAGCTTTCCATAGAAAACAACGGAGAGCCTCAGGATTTTCCGGATTTCACCCGTGGACGATGGATGAATCGCAAGCCGGTATTTGCCTTAGGTGACGATTTCTAAGGAATGGACATGAGCCATTCCAGGATCCACACATCAATACTGGCCATCCTTTCCTGTTTGCTCTGGTCCACTGCATTTGCAGGTGTGAAAATCGGATTGCAGTATGCCACCCCCATACAGTTCGCAGGCATACGTTTTTTTATTGCCGGCTTACTGGTATTGCCACTGGCTTATAGATACAATCCGCGTTATTTTCGGATCATCAGGGAGAACCTGAAATTGATTTTACTCTTCGCCTTTCTTCAGACCTTCTTGCAGTATACCATGTTTTATACCGGGATCAATATGATTCCGGGAGCTGTGGCAGCCATTGTTATTGGCTCGCAGCCCTTCTTCATTGCACTGGTTGCCAATTACACCATGCCGGGCGACCGAATGACCCTCAAAAAAACCCTGGTGATTCTTTTCGGAATTATGGGGGTAGTGCTTGTGAGTCTGGGGAAAGATCCTCAGTCGGCCTCGGGACATGTGGCTGTGGCAGGAATCTTACTCATGCTAGGAATAAATATTCTTTCGGGCTTTACCAATGTGATTGTAGCCAGGGAGAAAAAGAAGGTCCCGCCCCTGGTAATCAGCTCAGCTTCCATGATCATTGGAGGGGCAGGCCTTTACCTCTTCTCTCTTCCTCTGGAGGGATTTCACTGGGAGCCCAAACCGGCCACGTATTACCTCTCTCTAGGCTGGTTGAGCCTGCTATCTGCAATTGCCATTTCCATTTGGATCACCCTGTTGAAGAGACCCGGTATTGTGGTTTCGGATCTTAACCTGTGGAAATTTCTTATACCACTTTTTGGGGCCATATTCAGCTGGATATTACTGCCTGGTGAGAGTCCGCAGGCACTCACCATTTCTGGCATGATTATCATTAGCTCCGCATTGGTGATTTCGAACTTTGTTCAACGAAAAAATCGCTCTTTCATCCAAGAAAAAGCATAACTTTATCTGGTCGTTCTGCCATGAGAATTCCGACAGTCATATTTGTGTTTGCAGCCGCATGTTTATTGCTGCCGGATTTGCATGCCCAGTTGGCTCCAGTGGCAAAAAGGGGAGTAATTGATCTCACCAAATACGATTTTAATGCCTCCGGACCCCTTGAGATTAGGGGGGAGTTTGAGTTCTACTGGAACCAGATGTTAAATCCGGCCGATGAAAACATTTCCGGCGAGATGGTTTATATGAAGGTCCCCGGTTCCTGGCTAAACATGAAGGACGAATATCCACAGTTGGAACGATATGGTTTTGCCACTTACCGTCTGTTAATGATTTTGCCGGAGGGCATGACAGATATTGCCCTGAAATTAGAGGATGTGTATTCGGCATCGGGCATTTTCCTCAATGGAAAGGCCATAGATTATCTGGGTTTTCCGGGAGTCAATAAATTCCAGACTGTTACCCGTTACAGTCGTCCGGTGATGACAGGAAGCGTAAGCACCCGGGAGGTTGAACTGCTCATCAAAGTATCAAATTTTGACCATCGCTTAAGTGGGATACTGGGAGGAATTACTCTGGGCACGGCCAGCCAGGTGAAAGAGGAACGAACCCGGGAATTATTCAGAGGGCATTTTCTTATTGGAGCCTTCCTGATCATTGGAATCTATTTTCTGGGTCTCTACCTGATACGTACGGAACATTACCGCCTGTATTTTTCCATCATATGCTTTTTGATGGCACTTCGGGTTGTTATGCTCTCTGAATTGCCAGTCATAGAGACACTCAATTTGAACGGACTTACCACCGCACGGCTCGACTACCTGAACGTCTACTTTTTCGCGCCCTTTTTTACCCTGATGATCCGTTCCATCTTCCCCATCGAATTCCCCAAATGGTTTTTCAGGGTAGTCATCTGGATCTCCGTGGTATTTATCGCCATAGTAATTGTTTCGCCCATCAGTTTGTTTTCCTTTACCTTAAGCTACTTCTTCGTATTCTTCCTGCTGGTCAGTATTATTTTCCTCTACGTAGTATTAACTGCCTGGGTAAGGGGCAGAAGCCATGCACCATCCTTTACCCTGGGACTGCTGATCCTTTTTGCGGGTACCCTGAACGATATGCTCAACGAGATTGATGTCATCGACACGGTATATATTGTTCATTATACCATGTTTATATACCTGCTCATATACGCTTACATTTTTGCGGACAAATCCAACTTCCTCCAGAAGAAGGCTCAGAAACTGGCCGATGAGGTGAATGAAGTAAAAAACCATCTGGAGGACCTGGTGGAGGTACGTACCACAGAGCTGCAATCCGTATCGCGCGAACTGGAGCGTCAGAAGAAAAAACTGGAATCAACCAACAAAGACCTGGTGGCCTCCATGAATGCAAGAAACAGGTTATTTGCCATCATTGGTCACGATGTCAGAGCACCTATTGGCTATAACCTGCAGGCCCTTGAGATGCTCATCGACAATCCGGATATACCCGACAAGGAGCGTAACGAATTGCTGAAAATGATGGCCAGCGCTTCTGAAGTCACCTACAATCTTCTGGACAATTTGTTGGTATGGGGAAGGTCTCAGACAGGAAAGCTAAAAGCCACACCGGTAAGGGTGCAGCTGATGGAACTGATCCAGGAAAGCCTCGAACTGATCAACATCGGACTGAAGGAAAAAAACCTGAAAGTCAATCTCGATGTGGACGAGGATCACTACCTGGAAGCAGACAGGGACCAGCTCTACATTGTGATAAGGAACCTGGTGAGCAATGCCATGAAATTCACACCTGAAAAGGGGAGCATTCATATTGCTTCCAGGAAGCAGCAGGGCATGATCATCATAAGCATCAGCGATACCGGCATCGGTATTCCGGAATCCATGCTTGATAAATTGCTGGATGCAAGAACACATGTCTCCACCAACGGCACCCGTGGGGAGAAGGGCTCAGGCCTGGGTCTGAAGATCTCTCACGAGATTGTAGAAGTGAACAAGGGCTGGATGACCATTGAGAGCGAATCGGGTGCAGGCACCACCATCACAGTTGCCATCAAGGCCTCGAAGAAATAAATGGATCATGAAATCCATCAGATATGTTGCTCTTTTAGTATCTGTTTGCTTATTGGCGTGTTCATGCGATAGTAATGATCCGCCCTCCATTTCAGATCAGAAGTTTACCATTTGGGAGGATACTCATTACCGATACTGGGACCCCATCCTAATCGCAAACGATCCCGATGGCGATCGAAACCTCACCTTTCGGATAATAGAGGGAAATGAACAGGGTATTTTCGCTCTGAAAACCTCTGGAAGAATCCTTGTTCTAAAACCAGAAATGATAGATTATGATCTATTTACAGATCATTTCATGAAAGTAGCAGTTTCGGACAACCACGAAAAAAATCCCCTGGAATCCACGGCTGTGATCCATATTCAGGTGTTAGATCGAAATGAAATTACAGATAAAATGGTGGCTTATTACCCTTTCAATGTGGATGCCACCGATCAGTCTGTCTACCAGCAGCACGGGACTGTATTTGGAGCCCAGTTGACCGATGGCCGGAACGAGGAGAGTGAGTTGGCTTATCTTTTTGATGGATTAGACGATTACATTCGTATCCCAGATCATGATCTGCTTTCTTATCCCAAGGGAAATTTCTCGATCTCGATTTGGGCAAAGGCAGTAAGCCACAAAGACAGTTCCCTGATTTTATGCAAAGGGAATGGTGAACTGGACAGAGAGTATGCACTGGGGATTACTTCCGATTCGCTGATTTACTTCAGGGTGCACGACCGGGGTAACCGCGATCGTGCTTATGAGGTTTATACTAACACGAAGGTGAATTATTCAGACTGGTATCATGTGGTAGCTGCATGGGATGGTTATATGATGCACATATACCTGAATGGAGAGCTTGAAAACAGTCAATTTTGCGACCTCACTCCAGCTAATTATGAATCCGATCTTTTTATTGGAGCTGCTGACGATTCAATTTCAGAATTTACCTTTCACGGAGCCCTGGATGATTTACACCTGTACCGCAGAATGCTTTTGTCCTATGAGGTCCGAAACCTATTTAGATCCGCTACAAATCCCTGGGGATGGTGGGGATAGTGATGTAGATTAACTCAAACAAACTTCACTGCTGTACCATAAACCAGGATCTCTGCGGCACCCTGCATAACTGTGCTGGTGGTATACCTCAGGTTGACGACTGCATCGGCCTGCAGAGCTTCAGCTTCCTGGACCATTCGTTTTGTGGCTATGGCCCTGGCTTCATTAAGCATCTCTGAATAACCCCTGAGTTCTCCGCCTACAATAGATTTCAGAGCATTCCCAATGTCCCGGCCCAGATGTTTGGATTGAATCATGGATCCTTTGACCAGTCCCAGCAATTCATATTTTTTACCGGGTACATTTTCAGTGTTGTAAAGGGGTAATATCTTTTCCATTTCCACAAAATTTTCTGTGTTTAATTTACTAAATTTATCTGCATGAGAGCAATCACAATTAAATCGATTGAGGTCCTGAATGAAGCTCAGCAGATCGAGGTACATTATGCCTTTGGCATGGAGCACCATACCGATTATGTATTTAAGCCGGGTGAGGAAGAAGTGTATTCCGCCACCATTGCCATTGCAGACAGCAAGCAAGTGATTGAAAGCGTAAAAAAAGGCAGTCTTGCCTTTCCCGATTATGAATTTGTGCTTGAAGACCTGGACGTGGAAACAAATATTGCGACCACTTACAGCTTTGGAAATGGTGAACTTCTCGACAAGAAGTTTAATATTTCGTGAGATCGTCCTTCTCTTCCTCGTCAATCTCCTTCAGTCGCTCCAGGTAGACGGTAATCAGAGCTATGATGATGATCAGGGGAGTTAATAGCAATACCAGGGTCCAGAATATCCCGAGTCCTTCTTTGATAAAGACAAGTACCAGGCTACCTGCCTGGACAAGGATGAAAAATATGACCAGAATTAATACCAGAGTGGGTCCAAATCTTTTGTCCATATCGGTACTTTTTAGTCCTTGGATTTAATTTTTACGGTGGATGGTCTGAGACCTTCAGCAGAAGCACTTACAATCAGGTCGCCCGGTTCACTACCGGCCTGAAGGATCAAAAGCTGTTTTCCTTTCCGTACTTCCCGGGATGGGGATCCATGGGGGGTATGGTCACTCAGGTCACCATTATCTATAGCCCTGATCCGTCCCGGACCGTCAAGCTGGTAAGAAACCAGGTGCTTACTCCCGGGATTTAGTTGCCCGGTACTGTCAATCACCTCGGTGGTTATCTGGATGATCCGCTCGTTTTCATTCAGACTATTTCGGTCTGAGTTCATAGCCAGGGCATAGGGAGCGTGGGAGCTAAGCAGGGTGTCCGTCACACTTTCTAAACTGCCTCTTTCACCAATAAAATAGGCTTCAGCCACCAGTTCTCCGGGTTCGTAGCCAACCGTCGCTTTGATCACTCCATCCGGAAAATCTTTTTTGGCCAGGGTTTTTAAAAGCCTGTCGTTCAGGGAAAGTTCCACCCGGTCGCAATTGGTAAATATGACCACTTCCTTGGGTGAGCTCTGTTTTTCAAAACTCCAATGATCCACCAGGGGTGCTCCTGTCCAGCTTGTTTGCCAGCTGGATCGCTGGTTCAGTGACTCGGCCAGCAAGGAATCTTTCACCGCTAGCTTCACCAGAGGATCGTCCCGGTAAATGGAAGCAATATACCAGGCATGGGGTTTAATGAAGCCGTTGGTTTCCAGCAGCCCGCTTCTCCTTCCGCGTTCGGGCCAGCCGGGTGAATCACCCAGGTAGTCAATACCAGCGGAGATAAATTGTCCGGCCACAAATTCTTCCATGTCATGCCAGGAGTTGTCCGAATAATCGATCACCTGATAGTCTTCCTTAGCATGGCTACCATAGGCCTTTGTCTCTGAAGCAATAAACACCAGGTCGGGATACCTGGAATGCCAGGTTCTGAATGAATCGCTCCGGTAGTTGTAGGATACCACTGGTGATACATGCATCAGGCTGCTGGGAATCTCTTCAAAGCGATCCGGATCGCCGGGGTGAAGGGCAAGCGTCACCATTCGGGTCGAATCAATGGAGTGAACGAAATCTTTTAGCTGACTGTATAAGGCAACACCTTCGGCAGGAATGATACGTTGTTCCCTGACTTCATTGCCCAGGCTCCACAGGATCACCGAGGGGTGGTTGCGGTCGCGCCGGATGAAAGAGGCCAGATCGGTGGACCAGTTCTCTGCCCACTTGTAATCCCCGCCAGAACCACGCCAGTTTTGTCCCCACTTATCGTACATTTCGCCGATGACCAGGAAACCCATACGGTCGCACAGATCCAGGACCTCAGGCGCATGAGGATTATGTGCCAGCCGGAGGGCGTTCACACCCAGTTCTTTTAAGAGGCCAAGTCTTCGCTCCCAGACTTCCAGCGGTACTGCTGCACCCAGTTCTCCACCGTCGTGATACAGGTTTACGCCCTTAAGGACCACCTTCTTACCATTCAGGACAAATCCCCTGTCAGGATCAAACTCGGCAGTCCGAATACCATGCTTGATACTCACCTGGTCGAGTTTTTTATTTCTGTCCAGGAGATGACAATGTATCGTGTACATCTGGGGCGATTCGGGCGACCACAGGCTGGGATCCTCGATGGTAAAGCTGCGGAAGTTGCTTCCTTCGGATCCGGATTTCACCAACATACTGCTGTTTCCGTCAGCCACCAGTTTGCCTGAGGGATCCACGATATCATACTTCACCTCAAATCGCCTGTCTTTGCGACCATTATTCTTGTATTCCAGGGAGATGTCTATCTGTGCACGGCCGTCCTTATCCAGGCTTGAACTTATGGCCTGACCCCATATGGGCATATGCAACTCGCTGGTAGTAATCAGTCTGACATGCCTGTATATGCCCCCGCCGGAATACCAGCGGTCTTTGGGGAGCTGGGTGCAATCGGTACGAACGGCAATCACATTGATAGTATCCATTCGTATCAGGGAGCTTATATCGTGATAGAAACTGGAGTAACCATAAGCTTGCTTTCCAAGGTGGCTCCCGTTGAAATAGACATCTGCATTCATTTGCACTCCCTCGAAAAGCAGGTAAAATTGTTTCGAGTCCTCATATTCTGTCAGGTCAATGACTTTCCGGTACCATGCAATTCCTTCCGGGTAATATGCTCCTGCCGATCCCGATGAGTTGGCTGGGTGAACTTCCTGTTCAATCATCCAGTCATGGGGCAGGGAAACAAACTTCCATCCCGAGTCGTCAAACTGAGAAGTCTCAGCTCCGTCAGGATCTCCCTGGATAAATTTCCAGTTCAGATCGATGGGCGTATCCATACGAGCCTGAGTCTCCCGTGTCTGGTAGATGAAGTAAGTGGCAAAAGCAATTACGATGCCTAATATGGTCCAGTGAACTGCTTTCATTGATACTGACCGGTCTTTATGAGGTATTCGAATCGATCTATAAACTTGTGTATGGTATCAAAGTGCGCCGCTTTGAGCCTTCTGTTCACAGCCGGCTGGGAAATGCCCAGAAGCTGACTGATCTCAATCTGGTTTTTTCCGGTCAGGTTCAGGAACATGGCTTCGGCCTGTTCGTCCGACCAGTCATGAATCAGTATATCCATGAAACTGCAGCTCAGAGCCAGTTCCTCATCCAGTGCCTTTACCGGGCTTGTAACAGAGATCCGCTGGTTCCTTTTCATTTTTCCCAGGCCCGAAGTGGCCTTTCTGAACGCAGTACCATCCGATTCTCTCAAATGGTCCTGGGCAAATTCCACCGGTCCCAGACCCTGGCATACTCTCAAATCGAGTCTTTCGGAAAGCTCTTTGTGCGAGAGAAAACGGAAGGCGCTGAATAACATAATAAGCGAGCGCATGGAGTGCAGAGGAGAATCGGATAATGCCAGGAATTCATCCATTCGGATGATTTCGTACCTGAGTTTTGCCTCTTCGTTAACCATCCTGTTTACAGCCTGGAAGGAGGCCCTGATCAGGTCGGGGATTTTGCTGAACTGTTCGTCAGAAACCCGGGAGCCAGGGGCAAGTTCTCCCGCAACCACAGCGTAATGTGCCTTTTTAGTCATTCCAGAATTAAATAAGTGTAATTTGGGTAATACGAGTTTTATTAGGCAAAATGGTTAGATGCCAAATTTATAATAATATACGCTTATAATACAAGGGGGTTACTAAAAAAATGCATAACAGGGGGGAGGCTATTAAACTTTTTGTTGCTCTAGAAGTCTAAAGCCCAGCGAAAAAAGGGAGACCTTGAGGTTTGATTAGATTAATTCTGAATAACCTCCGATTGCCTGAAACTACTACCCGACATGCGCTTTAAGTGCTATTTTTGAACTGTTAGGATTTTTGTGTTAAAAAACAACTGAAAAATGAAAAATATAGCATTAGTAATTCTCTGTCTGACAACGGCTCTGTCGGGCTTTGCGCAGGAGCCCACTGCCTGGAGGGGTCCCACTAGAGACGGTATCTATAAGGAGAGCGGACTTTTAAAAACATGGCCTTCAGACGGGCCTGAGATTCTCTGGAGTTTTGAGGGGCTGGGTAAGGGTCATTCTTCTGCAATTGTATCCAATGGCTATGTCTATGCTACGGGAATGATTGACGGACAGGGTATCCTGTTTAAGTTTGATCTGAAAGGAAAGCAGATCTATAAGCATAGCTACGGACCCGAGTTTAATGAGAGCTACCATGGCACCCGGGGCACACCCACCATAGTTGGAGACAGGATTTACGTGATGAGCGGACATGGTAAATTGTACTGCCTGGAAGAAAAAAATGCGAAGCAAGTTTGGAGCAAGGACCTTTTCAGGGATTTTGACGGCAAAGGGATCAGGTGGGGCATGAACGAAACCCCTGTGGTCGATGGCGATGTGGTCTATATCACACCCGGGGGAAGGAAATACGGTATAGTGGCCCTTGACAGGCACACTGGAAAACTGATCTGGAGTTCCCCGGGAAAGGGAGAGCTTACAGCTTATTGTACCCCGCTGCTTTTTGAACACAATGGAAGGAAGATGCTGGCCACCCATTTCGAATCACACCTGGTGGGATTTGATGCCAAAAGTGGAAAAATGCTCTGGTCCTTTCACCACCCAAACACCTACTCCGTCCATCCCAATACTCCCATATACGACGATGGAATGTTATTCTACCTCTCCGGCTACGGAAAGGGAGGCGGCATGCTGAAACTGTCCTCCGACGGAAATTCAGTCAGCTCCGTTTGGACGCATAAAAAAATGGACAGCCGTATGGGTGGTGCGGTTAAGGTAGGGAATTATGTCTATGGCTCCGGCGACAGCAGGATGTGGGTTTGTTACGACTGGAAGACCGGCAAGGAAATGTATACCTCCAAAGATATTGCCATGGGTGTGGTGATTTATGCCGATGGCATGTTGTATTGTTACAGTCAGAGAGGCGAGCTGGCCCTGGTGAAACCCGATCCTTCAGGATTTACCGTGGTGAGTAAAACCAAGGTGCTAATGGGATCCGAACAGCACTGGGCCCATCCGGTCATTTACGACGGAGTGCTCTATCTCAGGCATGGCAAAGCCTTAATCGCATATAAGGTAAATTAATGAAATCACTGCTTACAGCATTAATCATCGTTGGCCTGGCCCAGAGCCTGCTTGCACAGGATGTGCAATGGAGGGGACCCAACCGGGATGGGATCTATCCCGATACGGAATTATTGAAAGAGTGGCCGGAAGAAGGACCCGAGATACTTTTTGTAGCAGAAGATCTGGGAAGGGGCTTTTCATCGGCAGTGGCCACCGGCGACAGGATATTTGTATCGGGGATCGAAGACAGCACGGAATTCCTGATATCTCTGGATATGAAAGGGAAACAGCTATGGAGGAAGCCCATCGGTCGCTGCTTTAACCAGTCTTTTCCTGAGACCCGCGGCACACCGACGGTGGAGGACGACAGGGTATATGTGCTTACCGGCATGGACAAGCTGGCCTGTTTCAAGGCTGACAATGGAGAAGTCATTTGGAGCGTGGATCTCCATGAGGCTTATGGTTCGCGCTGGGATATGTTCGGGGTAAGCGAATCGGTGCTGCTCAGGGGCAACATGCTGCTTACCACTCCCTGTGGTGATCAGACTACAGCCATAGCCCTGGATAAAATGACCGGGGAACTTTTATGGAAATCTAAAACACTGAATGCCAGCCGGGGCAATATGTCTCCCATACTCATTGAGCATTGCGGGAAAGAGTATTTCATCACCTCCACACAGACCGATGTATTGGGAGTGGATCCGGATAATGGGGAAATCCTGTGGGACTATCATTACAATTTCCTGAGTTCGGCCCATGAGAATACTACCATTCTGGCAAATACTCCCATATACAAGGATTCCTGTTTATGGATATCCAACGGTTGGGAAGTACCCAGCATCATGCTGGAGATAGCCCCCGACGGTAAGTCGGTCAGCGAAAAATTCAGGGATCAGACCTTCGACAATCAGAACCATGGAGTGGTACTGGTGGACGGATTTTTATACGGTTCGAATTTCACCGGGAGAAACAGCGGGAAGTGGGTATGCATGAACTGGGACACCGGCGAAATAGTCTGGATAGAAGACTTTCACAACAAGGGTCCCATAATTTATGCCGATGAGATGCTAT
>Ga0180435_10001633_pt1 | contig 23164 bp, 20 predicted proteins | sample SS_ome_3_FD_132467 | JGI IMG/M metagenome (GOLD analysis project Ga0180435, IMG submission 132467) | Hypersaline lake sediment archaeal communities from the Salton Sea, California, USA - SS_3_S_1 metaG | ecosystem: Environmental > Aquatic > Non-marine Saline and Alkaline > Hypersaline >... | reverse complement strand
GACCGGGTGTGGATGAAGACAGGCAAGGTCGCCCCTTTGTGGGAGCGGCCGGTCAATTGTTAAATAAAATCATTTCCGCCATCCACATGCAAAGGGAATCCGTATATATCGGCAATATCGTAAAGTGCAGGCCCCCCGAAAACAGGAACCCCTCTTCGGATGAAGCTGAAGCCTGCAAGCCCTTCCTTCTGAGGCAAATCAAAGCGATCCAACCGGAATTTATATGTGCACTGGGGTCTGTGGCGGCGAGAACCCTTCTGGAGACAACCAAATCAGTCGCCATGCTCCGAAATCGATTTCATGATGTCGAAGGCGCACGTTTGCTGGTCACCTATCACCCCGCATATCTTTTAAGGAACCCGGAAAAGAAAAGAGACGTATGGGAGGATATGAAAATGCTGATGAAGGTGATGGAAGCATGATCGCGAATCAGACATCGCCCACCATAGGATTTGGGTAACCCATAAAAGATTTTAACAATTCGTCACTTGAGCCATTCACTTTTTTAAGCTTTTTTTACCGGTGTCTTGGAAAGTTCCCGTTTAACAGGGGGATTGCGGATAATTATTTGTTGACAATTTCAACTGGTTTAATGTACGTAACATAGCTTATTTACTAAAAAAGGGATAAGTGGAAATGCCTGAGCTTCCTGATGGGAAATGCCAACAGGGAAAGGAGATTTGCCTGACATGACAGACGAAAAAGACACACAGGAAAAACCCCTTGAAAAAATGACTGCCACTGAACTTCGGGAGGTTGCCAAAGCTATGCCGGAGATCACGGGCGCAAGCGGGATGAAAAAGGAAGAGCTCATCAATGCCATCAAAAAAGCGAGAGGGGTTGAAGAGAAAACCGCCGCGAAGAGTGATACGAGTGTTAAGGATCTCAAAGGCTCCATAAAAGAATTGAAAAAAAAGCGGGCAGGTGCCCTGGAAAGCGGCGATGCAAAAAACGCAAAACTATTTAAACGGCGCATCAGCAGGCTTAAGAAAAGGACAAGGCGGCAGGCTTAGAAAGTTAGACCGGAGAGCATGTATCTTGAAAAAAGCAGCCTATAATACGGAAACCCAGGGCAACTTCATGATTGATCCCATGGCGGTGGCCTTTGATATAGACGGAGTTGTGGCCGATACGATTTCACTGTTTGTGGAAATAATTAGAAATGATTTTAATATCAAATGGTTGAAATACGATGATATCACCAGCTACTCCCTTGAAGGCATTGATGGCGTTGATCATGACGTGGTGGCGGCGGCCATTGAAAAGGTGCTGGAAGGAAACTACAAGGGGCCGTTAAAGCCGTTTGACGGGGCACCGGAGGTATTGAAACGTCTTGGACGGGATTATGGCCCTGTTTTGTTTGTGACCGCAAGACCTCATCCCGGTCCCATTGAACAATGGATAGCAGAGACCATCGGTCTTCCGCCGGAATCTACGGAGATCATAGCCACAGGCTCTTTCGAGGGTAAAACAGATATTCTCCTTAAACGAAATATTTCATTTTTCATCGAGGACCGTTTTGAAACCTGCGTCCTTTTAAAAGATGCAGGAATTACTCCCATTCTTTTTAAACAGCCGTGGAACAGAAAAAACCAGTTGTTTTTCGAGGTGAATAACTGGAAGGAACTTGAAGCAATTATAGATTATTAATGAATAAAGAACCGGTTAGCGCATGTATCGACGCCTTTATCGAGTCCTTATATTCGGAAAAAGGCTATTCCGCAAACACGGCAAAGGCCTATCGCAGGGATCTCCATGAATTTGCCTTATTTTCGGCAGAAAAAAGATTCGGAGAGGGGAAAGAAAACCACCGGAAAGACCGGATATCAGTTAAAGATATTGACGGGCTTTTAATTAGGGAATACCTTGCATTTTTACATGGGAAAAAGAACAAGAAATCGTCCGTTGCCAGAAAACTTTCTTCCGTCAGGTCATTCCTGAAGTATCTGGTGAAAACAGGGCTTCTGGAGGAGAACCCGGCAGACGGCGTCTTAACTCCTAAACAGGAAAAACCGGTTCCGTCGTATCTTACGGTTGATGACATTTTTCGACTCCTGGACTCCATAGCTGACGATTCTCTTCTCGGAAAAAGAAACAGGGCGATCTTTGAAGTTATGTATTCAACCGGTATTCGGGTATCCGAGCTGGTGGGATTGAATCTTTCGGATATTGATTTCAACCGGCAAGTTATCAGGGTGCTGGGTAAGGGCAACAAAGAGCGGATTGTACCGGTTGGAAATAAAGCGGTGGCGGCCATAACCGGGTACCGGGATGAGTTGGCATCGGAACTCAATATCAATCCGGATGAAGACGGTCCGGTATTTTTAAATAAAAACAGGGGAAGGCTGTCGGCGCGTTCCGTGCGAAGGATCCTGGATGACCTGATCAGAAAATGCGGTCTGGCGACACCGGTTTCCCCGCATGGTGTCCGGCACACATTTGCAACCCATATGCTGGATGCGGGCGCGGACTTGCGGGAAGTGCAGGAGCTTCTTGGGCATAAAAGCCTTTCCACCACTCAGCGGTACACGCATGTGACCATTGATAGGCTGATGAAGGTATATGACAAGGCGCATCCAAGAAAATAGACTTGGGGTAGGTATGAAGGAACAGTTTCACGGAACCACTATTATAGCTGTAAGGCGCTACGGAAAGACAGCGGTCGCCGGAGACGGTCAGGTGACGCTTAATAATGCGGTGGTCAAGCACAACGCAAAAAAGGTAAGGCGAATATTTAACGATAACATCATTGTCGGTTTCGCGGGTGCCACGGCCGATGCACTGAATCTTTTCGACAGGCTGGAGAAGAAACTCGAGCGGTTTAACGGGAACCTGACACGGGCCGCGGTGGAGTTAGCAGGTGACTGGAGAACGGATAAATATTTAAGACGGCTTGAGGCCATACTCATTGCCGTGGATGAAACAAAAATCTTTTTAATCTCCGGTAATGGCGATGTAATAGAACCTGATGAGGGATTCATCGGGATAGGCTCAGGGGGCGTCGCGGCCCAGGCCGTAGCGGCGGCGCTTCTGGACCATACCGAGCTTTCCGCGGTCGAAATTGCCAGGAAAGCCCTCAAAATAGCGGCATCCATATGCGTGTACACCAATGATGTCATTTCCATTGAAGAAGTGGAGTGTGTTCAGGAATAACAGAATGAGTGATTTAAAGCCGATAGAGATAGTAAAAGAGCTGGATAAATATATCATAGGGCAGGACAAGGCAAAAAAGTCCGTTTCCATCGCTCTCAGAAACAGGTGGCGAAGACGACAGGTGGATGAGGAGCTCCGTGATGAAATTGCTCCCAAAAACATCATCCTCATCGGGCCCACAGGTGTAGGCAAGACGGAGATTGCAAGACGGCTGGCCCGTTTGGCTGATTCTCCGTTTTTTAAAGTGGAGGCGTCCAAGTTTACTGAGGTGGGATATGTCGGTCGTGATGTTGAGTCCATGATTCGCGATTTGACGCAACTTACGGTTAATGATCTCAGGCAGAAGGAAGGTGAGCTGGTAAAGGAAAAGGCGCAGAAGATTGCAGAAGAAAGAATTTTGGATCTTCTTCTGCCTAAAACCGGGGCCGATGAGGGGGTTCCGGAGGAGCCTGAAAGGGGAACAGCGGAAACCGTCAGCAGTTCAACCAGGGAGAAGCTTCGGTTGATGCTGAGAAGCGGAAAACTGGATGAAAGATTCGTCGATCTTGATGTCAGCGACAAATCCATGCCCATGGTTGAAATCTTTTCGTCAGCCGGTATGGAAGAGATGGGCGTCAATATGAAAGACATGCTCGGCAACCTGATGCCGAAGAATAAAAAGCGCAGAAAGGTGAAGGTTCCGGAAGCGCTGGAGATGATTGCCCAGGAAGAGGCCCAGGGGTTGATCGACATGGACGGCGTCGTTAAAAAGGCGGTGGAGAAGGTGGAGCAGTCAGGGATCATTTTCCTGGATGAAATCGACAAAGTGACCGGCAAGGCAGGGGGGCAGGGGCCTGACGTGTCGCGGGAAGGGGTCCAGAGGGATCTCTTGCCGATTGTGGAGGGGAGCTCTGTTACGACAAAATATGGCCCCGTTAAAACAGATCATATCTTGTTCATCGCCTCCGGCGCGTTTCATATTTGCAAGCCGTCGGATCTTATTCCGGAGCTTCAGGGGCGATTCCCCATTCGTGTGGAACTTAATTCCCTGGGCGCAAAAGAGTTTAAGAGGATTCTTATTGAACCGAAGAATGCCTTAATCCGCCAGTATATCGAGCTTCTCGCAACGGAAGGGGTGAAAGTGGAATTCAAGGGAGATGCGATATCGGAAATAGCAAGAGTCGCGGAAGACGTGAACAACAGAACTGAAAATATCGGCGCAAGAAGACTTCATACACTCATGGAATGCCTTCTTGAAGATATCCTTTTCAAGGCGCCTGATCTTGAGGAAAAAGAGGTTGTGATTGACAAGCGGTATGTTGATGAAAAGTTCATTGAATTAAGAAAGGATGAAGACCTGAGCAGGTTTATATTATAGCCGATAAACAAAAATTCATCATCGTCACTCCGGCTTTCCCCAAAGTGGCGGAGGTGGCTTTTTCAGGAGGTATCAACCCAAAAACATATTAAATGAAAAGATAATGAAATGACAAAAACAGATGCAAATAAAGCCACACCCAGTGTCGCGGATATATTGATCGAATCGCTTCCATATATCCAGAAGTTTTGCGGCATGACCGTGGTGGTCAAGTATGGCGGCCATGCCATGGTGGACGAGCAGCTTAAAAAAGATTTTGCCCGTGATATTACGTTGCTCAAATACATTGGTTTGAACCCGGTGGTCGTACATGGCGGGGGGCCTCAGATTAACTTGGTTCTGGAGCAGATGGGAATTACATCAACGTTTATCCGGGGCATGCGGTTAACGGACCAACCGACCATGGATGTGGTCGAAATGGTGCTTGGAGGGAAGGTAAATAAATCCATAGTTGCAGACATTAACAGGCAGGGGGGCAAAGCAGTAGGGCTGAGCGGCAAGGACGGAGCGCTTATTGCAGCAAAAAAAATGCAGATCGTACACCAACCGGGGGGCGACAAGCCGCCGGAGATCATTGACCCCGGTCTGGTGGGCGAAGTGACCCGGATTAACCCTGATATTATTGACACGCTTGCGGGGAAAGGATTTATTCCCGTGATTGCCCCTGTCGGCACCGGCGAAACAGGGGAAACATATAACATAAATGCCGATCTGGTGGCGTCGAAAATGGCGGCCGCCCTTTCAGCCGGCCGGCTTATTTTTTTGACGGATGTGAACGGTGTCCTTGATAAGGAAGATAACCTGATTAGTTCAGTCGACCAGACGGATGTAAAAACCATGTTGGCGGAGAACATCATCTCGGGAGGGATGATCCCAAAAATCGAATATGCCCTGGATGCCCTTGGGCAAGGGGTTGATAAAGTTCACATCATTAACGGCACGATACGGCACGCCCTTTTGCTTGAGCTGTTTACGGATAAAGGCGTTGGAACCGAGGTGGTGTAATGAAAAATGAGATTATTGAAAAAGCCAACAAGGTCATTGCAAATACATACAGCCGTTTTCCCATAGTCATTAAGGAAGGAAGAGGCTGCGTGGTGGAAGATGTTGATGGAAAAAAGTATATTGACTTCATCGCCGGCATCGCGGTCTGTAATTTGGGGCATGCCCACCCTGCGGTCCGGGACGCGCTTTCAGATCAGGCCGGGACCCTTCTTCATGTGTCCAATTTATACTATACCATCCCCCAGGTTGAGCTTGCCACGTGGTTGGTGGAAAAAAGTTTTGCAGACCGCGTCTTTTTTTGCAACAGCGGCGCTGAAGCAAATGAGGCGGCCATCAAACTTGCCAGAAAAAATTTTACTGACAAGGGAGATGACAACCGCTTCCGCATTGTAACCATGGAAAACTCATTTCACGGAAGGACAATGGCGGCCATGTCCGCCACCGGTCAGGAAAAAGTCAGGGCGGGGTATGAGCCCGTTCTTGTCGGATTTGATTTTGTTCCGTTTAATAACCTGGAAGCCCTTAAAAAAGCGGTTAAACCGGATGTGTGCGCCGTAATGCTTGAACCCATACAGGGCGAGGGCGGCCTGGTGATGCCGGAGCCGGGCTTCCTGAAAGAGGTCAGAGAAATATGCGATGAGACCGGGGCGCTGCTGATTTTTGATGAAATTCAAACCGGCATCGGCAGGACAGGCAAGCTGTTTGCATATGAGCATTTCGGGGTGACACCTGACATCATGACGCTGGCCAAAGCGTTGGGCAACGGGATGCCCATTGGAGCAATGCTCGCTTCGGAGCGTGCGGCAACGTCGTTTTCTCCGGGATCCCACGCATCGACCTTCGGCGGAACGCCGGTTATTACTGCCGCCTCTCTGGCTACCCTCAAGGTCATGGACAATGAAGGTATTATTGAACAGGGTAGGGAAGCGGGGAACTACTTCAGGAACAAGCTTCTCATGCTCAAGGAAAAACATGACATCATAGAGGATGTCCGCGGAATTGGGCTGCTTTTGGGTATCAAGCTCTCACAGCCCGGGGCCGACATGGTATCGGCATGCATGGAAAAAGGCTTTTTGATTAATTGTATACAGGAAAATGTTCTGCGATTTGCTCCGCCGCTGATAATTAAAACCGAGGAAATTGATGCACTGACAGACTGCCTGGACGAGGTGCTGGGTGAAAAATAAGCGGGCCATTTCAACCGGAAAGACGGGTAAGGAGTTGTTTTGAATAGGCACATATTAACATTGCTTGATCTTGAAAAAGCTGATTTTGAGACGTTCTTTCAAAGGGCCATTGAACTGAAAGAGCGCTATAAAAAGGGCATTACCGAAAAAGCGCTTGCCGGAAAAACCCTTGGGCTGATTTTTGAAAAACCCTCCACCCGTACTCGGGTCTCTTTTGAGGCGGCAATGGTACAACTCGGCGGCACGCCTATTTTCATAAGCGCAAAGGACACCCAGATTGTGCGAAATGAGCCGGTGAGGGATACGGCCAGGGTGCTTTCCCGGTTTATAGATGCACTGGCCATCCGGACGTTTTCCCAGGATCTCTTAAACGGTTTTGCGGAATATTCGGATATACCGGTCATCAATGCATTGACCGATCTTTATCATCCGTGCCAGATTCTAAGCGACCTGTTGACCATTATCGAGGAAAAAGGCGGCTATACCGGTGTAAAAATCGCGTGGGTGGGTGATGGAAACAATGTTGCCAACTCCTGGATCAATGCGGCTCGAGTGCTGGGCTTGAACCTTTCGCTGGCCTGCCCGGAAGGGTATGAACCCCATGTGCCCCTGCCGGAAGGCGGAGCGGTCACGATCACGGATGATCCAAGGGAAGCCGTCAGGGATGCCGATGTTATCTATACGGATGTCTGGGCCAGTATGGGGCAGGAAGTGGAGCAGAAGCACAGAAAAAAAGTATTCTATCCGTTTCAGGTCAATGTCCCCCTCGTGAAAGGGGCAAAAAAGGATGCCATTGTCATGCACTGCCTCCCGGCACACCGGGGAGAAGAAATCAGCGACGATGTCCTGGAGGGCCCTCAATCAGTTGTATGGGCCCAGGCGGAGAATAAAATGCATATGCATAAGGCAATTTTGGAAGTGTTGATAACGCGGTTATGAACATGCCGTTCTTAAACAAAAGGAGACCATAGCAGTGTCTGAAATAAATAAAGTTGTACTGGCTTACTCGGGGGGGCTTGATACCTCTGTGATCTTGAAATGGCTGGCGGAAACCTATTCATGTGAAGTGGTGGCATTTTCTGCAGATATCGGCCAGGAAGAGGAGCTGGATACTATCGAAGAAAAAGCCATAAAAACAGGCGCTTCGAAAGTATATATCGATGATTTGAAAGAAACGTTTGTAAAGGATTATGTCTTCCCGGCGTTCAGGGCCAATGCGTTGTACGAAGGCCAGTATCTCCTGGGCACATCCATTGCCCGGCCTCTCATTGCAAAACGCCAGATGGAAATTGCAAAATTGGAGGGCGCAGATGCCGTCAGCCATGGAGCTACCGGGAAGGGGAATGACCAGGTTCGCTTCGAGCTGGGCTACTTGTCCTTTGATCCGGGGATTAAAATAATTGCGCCCTGGAGGGAATGGGACCTGAACTCCAGGACGGCCCTGATGGCATTTGCGGAAAAACACGGTATTCCCGTGCCGGTTACGCCTAAAAAGCCATACAGTACAGACAGAAATCTGCTGCATGTCAGTTATGAAGGTGGTGTCCTTGAGGATCCCTGGAAAGAGCCCCCCGGGGACATGTTTATTCTGTCTGTTTCACCCCAAAAGGCACCGGATGTTCCCGAGCTCATCGAGGTGTCTTTTGAAAACGGTGACCCTGTTGCCGTTAATGGTAATCGATTGTCGCCGGCCGACCTCCTGAAAGAACTCAACCGGCTGGGCGGTAAACATGGGATCGGACGCGTCGATCTGGTGGAGAACCGATTTGTGGGCATGAAATCGAGAGGCGTCTATGAGACCCCCGGTGGAACTATCTGGAGAGCCGCCCATATGGCGGTTGAGTCCATCACCATGGACAGGGAGGTCATGCATATCAGGGATTCGCTTATACCCAAATACTCGGAGATGCTGTACAACGGATTCTGGTTTTCCCCCGAGATGAAACTTCTGCAGAATACGATGGATGATACCCAACAGAATGTCACCGGAACAGCCCGCCTGGAACTTTATAAAGGCAGCGCAAGGGTCGTGGGCCGGAAGTCCGACTTATCCATTTATAGCGAAGACTTTGCTACATTTGAAGATGATGCGGTTTACAGCCAGAAAGATGCAGAAGGTTTTATTCGTCTCAATGCACTGAGGCTGAGGATTCAGAACTTGATGAACCGATAAACACCGGAGAAAACCCATGTCCGAAAAACCCTGGAACGGAAGATTTCAAGAAAAAACAGACGCTCAAGTGGAAGCCTTTACATCATCGATCAAAGTGGATAAGGATCTGTTTTATCAAGATATTAACGGGAGCATTGCCCATTGCCGTATGCTCGCAAAAACAAACATCATTGATGAACGCGACGCCGAGGCGCTGATAGAAGGGCTGACCGGGGTAAGGGAGAAAATCGAGAAAGGTGAGTTTGAATTTAAAGACAGTCTTGAAGATATCCACATGCATATAGAGGATGCGCTGACCCAAAGCCTTCCTCAAAGTGCCGGTAAGCTTCATACGGCAAGGAGCCGAAATGATCAGGTGGCCCTGGACACAAAACTGTATCTGAAAGATATCACGCTTCAGGTGATAAACGGGCTGAGAAATCTCAAGCGGGCGATTGTTGATCTTGCTGAACAGCATGTGGATACCGTAATGCCGGGATATACGCACCTTCAGCGAGCTCAACCCGTACTTTTGGCGCACCACCTGATGGCATACTATGAAATGTTTTCAAGGGATGTAGGAAGATTCAAAGATGCCATGAAGCGGATGGATGAAAATCCGCTGGGCAGTGCGGCTCTTGCCGGGACAACCTACCCCATAGACAGGGCCTATACCACCCGTCTTCTCGATTTCAGAGTGGTGACGGCCAACAGTCTTGACGCGGTTTCCGACCGTGACTTTATTTTGGAGTTTCTGTCTTCTGCCAGCATATGCATGATGCATTTCTCAAGGATGTCGGAAGAACTCATCATCTGGTCATCATCGGAATTCGACTTTATTGAGTTGAGTGATGCATTTGCAACGGGAAGCAGTATCATGCCCCAGAAGAAAAATCCGGATGTACCGGAAATCGTCAGGGGCAAAGCAGGACGTGTATTCGGAAGCCTGATAGCCGTTCTCACTATTATGAAATCGCTTCCCCTTGCGTATAACAGAGATATGCAGGAAGACAAGCCGCCTCTTTTTGATGCTGCGGATACACTTCTTTCCTGCATTGATATATACAGCCGAATGCTTCCTGAAATTGTGGTGAAAAAGGAGAATATGCTGGCCGCTGCTTCAAAAGGATTTTTAAATGCTACGGATATGGCCGATTATCTGGTGGGCAAGGGCGTTGCGTTCAGAGATGCCCACGAATGTGTGGGAAAGGCGGTAAGCTATGCGCTGGGAGAGGGCAAGGAGCTTCATGAGCTGAGCCTCGGGGAACTCAAACAGTTCTCAGGAGAAATTTCGGAAGATATTTTTGACTATTTAACCGTCGAAAGCATGATCAAGAGGCGTACATCGGACGGCGGCACCGCAGGTGAAAAGGTGAAGGCGGCGGTTTCCGCTGCAAAGCAGGAACTGGGGAAGGAACAGATTGGTTAAACTGCAGCGGTTCATACGTATTCTTGTGCTATTGAGTTGTTTTGCAGGATGTGGTGTAAAAAGCCCGCCGCTGCCTCCTGTTCAGGAAATGCCCAATCCGGTTACTGATCTTAGACAAACGATTACGGATAAGGTTGTTACCTTGACCTGGAGCGCCCCTGGTGAAAAGGACAATGCCGTTGTAGAGAGATTTTCCATATTCCGTTCAAAAATCGGGCTGGATGCGGACTGCCCCGAATGCCCCTTGATGTATGAGACAGTGGCGAATATTAATGCCGGTTCAGACTCGTGGCAGGGAAAAGCACAGGAAACGATTTCCTATTCAGAAGAACTTGAAACCGGCTACAGGTATTCCTACAAGGTCGTGGGGTATACATGGGATCTTGTCGCAAGTGCGGATTCCAATCCAGTCGGCTTTGATTTTTAGAATGCGCATGGGTGAAGAAATAAAAAAAACGGTGATCATTTCCATTGGCTCCAACTTAACCAACCGGATTGAAAACTGCCAAAAAGGGATTGATGCACTGGCCAGGGTGACGGATATTGAAATAACCGGTAATTCCCGATTTTACCAGACAGCGCCTGTGGATTACGAAGAACAGGATTGGTTTATCAACACCGCAGTGAGAATCCGGACCGGTCTTTCTCCTTATATACTGCTGGATCACTTGAAGTCCATTGAGAAGGATGTGGGCCGGAAGCAGAGTACCATTAAATTCGGGCCGAGAATTCTTGATATGGATATCATCTTTTATGACAGCGAAGTGATCAATTCAGACGGGTTGATTGTTCCGCACCCCCGGATGCATACAAGAGCATTTGTTTTACAGCCGCTGTGTGATATAGATCCTGATATTATTCATCCTGTACTCAAAAGAGACATGAGGCATCTTTTAAAAAACATTAATGACGAGAAACAGAAAGTATTGCCGTACATATGATAAGGCTTATTCTATTAATCGGCCTGATTTACATCGGGTACAAGATTTTCAAGTTCTGGGGCCGCCTGAATGCAGCGGTTAACCGGACGGTTCCCGGACAGGCCAAACGGGAGATTGATGATGTGATGGTGAAGGATCCCTTTTGCCAGGTGTATTTTCCGAAACGAAAGGGCATCAGCTATAAAAGCGACGGACAGATGTTTTACTTTTGCAGCAAAGAGTGCAAAGAGAGCTTTATTCAGGAAATGAATTCAAAATAAGAAGAAGGAGGTATGTTTCCATGAAATTTTTTATTGATACTGCCAACATTGATGAGATCAAGGAAGCCCACAGTATGGGAATGGTTGACGGCGTTACGACCAATCCGACATTGATAGCAAAAGAGGGTGGTGATTTCCAGACCATTATCAAAGAGATATGCAGTATCGTGGATGGGCCCATAAGTGCGGAAGTGATCAGCCTTGACGCGGACGGCATGGTCAAAGAGGCGCGTGAACTGGCAAAGATACACGACAATATTGTCATTAAAGTTCCCATGACGATCGATGGTATTAAAGCGACCCGGACCTTGACGGAAGAGAACATTAAAACCAATGTGACACTGGTGTTCTCGCCGCTACAGGCGCTGATGGCAGCCAAAGCCGGGGCAACCTTTGTCAGCCCCTTTGTGGGTCGTCTGGATGATCTGGCCCAGGAAGGAATGGTTTTGGTTGATCAGATAGTTGAAATTTACAGCAATTACGGGTATACTACCGAGGTCATTGTGGCCAGTATCCGGAATCCGCTGCATGTCCTTGATGCTGCGGTCATGGGCGCTGACATTGCCACAATTCCGTTCAACGTCCTGGCAAAACTGGCTGCACACCCCATGACCGATAAGGGTATCAAAGCATTTTTGAGTGACTGGGAAAAAGCAGGAAAATAATAACCTCGATACTACCATAAAGCTGGTGATGATGTCACAAAAAGAAAAGTGGGTTAAAATTATAAGCGATCCCAACAACCTTACGGTGTTCCGTATCATAGCAAGTCCGGTGATAATCGTTTTCATGCTGTTTCCCAACCGGTTTTGTGCATTCATGGCAGCCCTGGTCTTTACCATTGCATCAGTAACCGATTATTTTGATGGGTTTCTTGCACGGAGAAACGGGCGGGTGTCAAACTTTGGAAAAGCCATGGATCCTCTGGCCGACAAACTCCTGATATCCTCGCCGCTGATCATGATGACCTCCCATGGCTGGGTCCCGGCCTGGATGGTGTGTGTCATTATCGGACGGGAGATTGCAGTCACCGGGCTGAGGAATGTTATTGCCGGGAAGGGAGAGGATGTCTCAGCATCCAATCTCGGAAAATATAAGACCGGGTTTCAAATAGCGGCAATCATACCGCTTCTGTTGCATTATCCCTATTTTGGTGTTAATCTTCATGCAATAGGTACGATAATGATATGGTTTGCCCTTGTTTTTACACTTTGGTCCGGATGGGATTATTTCAGTCGTTTTAAAACTCTGTTCATGAATGAATAAGAACATTTAGTGTTGACAAGATTAACATAACACGTTAAATAACCGTTTTTCTGAGCGGGAATAACTCAGTGGTAGAGTGCGACCTTGCCAAGGTCGAAGTCGCGGGTTCAAATCCCGTTTCCCGCTCCATTTTTTTTGGGGCGGCATAGCCAAGTGGTAAGGCATCGGTCTGCAAAACCGACATTCACCAGTTCGAATCTGGTTGCCGCCTCCATAAAATCAACAGGTTAGGTCCAGTGGGCCCGGCCTTTTTTTTTGACCGGGGATTGAGAACTTTAATGAGTTGCCATCCTGCCCAGCGTGCTTATATTGATTCCAGCGATAAACAAAAACATATGTTTATGACATTGAGGTAAACCCTGAAAGGAGTGTGAGCCATGAAACTGAGCGATTGTGTGCCGGAAAAAATGTCAAAGGCTTTTGTGGGTGGGTTTTTGTTGGTGGCTGCACTGGCATCTTTAATAGCCGGATTCACTATACTGCCGCTTATCGGTTTTGTACTGGCGGTTCCGTTGGTTCTGTTGGGGATCTATTTTTTAAGAATTCATGTAAATGATCAATGTGAACTGGAACCCTGAGGGTGCCCGGGCCAATAGTGACAGATCTTAACCACGGAAACTAAAAAAAAATGAAAAGGGGGAGAAAAGTGCCTCTCCCCCTTGAATGTCGTTTTATGCGGTTTTAACATTTTCCTTTAACTGGGCAATTTGAAATCCCAGGCCAATGCATTGCTTGCCTTCCATACAGGTTGCGGCGTCCTCAGGTTCCAGGTATGTTTTCAGTTCATGTTGATCTTTTTTCAGGTTAACGGCCCATGCGTTCTTTTCGTCATCGTAGTCAACGTCCAATTCAATACCGCACTCACCGATATCAGGAAAAACCGATCTTATTTTATCGCATAATTGTTTTTTGTCGTACATGTGATCACCTCATAATTAAATTAAAATGTTAACTCCGAATTAAGAATATTTTCAACCATGATACCAGCCATTTTATGGCTCATTATATTTGGTGTTTACAATATGATAATACCCCATCGGCCCATGTCAAATATCCACGCTACTTGAAACGGGCCGGGATAGCGCAGTCTGCATTTTATTATCTGTCCAGCCATCCGCAGACATCCGAAGAGCACCGGGAAGGAATACTGTTCCTTTTCATAATATCTTCATCAATCCGGTCGATATTTTCATTATTTAATATGATTCTGGACTTCCTTTCGGTTTGGATTATGGTATATTCTTCATTCTTTTTTGAGGTGTCCAGAAGCAGTATGAACTCCATGAAAGAGTCAAAGCTTTTGCCGTTGATGTCTGTCACAATGGTTTTTCCAAAGTCATGGTAGCCGATATTGATGTCATCCGGAAGGGTGCTCAGCAGTACGACAATCTCTTTGCGCCGTTCTTCATTGATTCTCCCTTTTCCGAGTAAATAATAATTCAAATCCAAGGGCGCTTTCTCCCACCACCACCGCCCCCATGACCGAAGGAGGTCCGAACTTAATACCGTAAACACCAGACCTCCATATATATAGTAAGGCGGCGTTTTAAAATGGTAGGGGCGGGGAACAAGGCTCGTTACGGGTGTCAGCGGGATCGTCAACTGCATGATGACACCATCGCGCATGAGGTTTATTTTAATTTCATCATTTACCTGTTTTTTTGTAATCAGGTAGTCCATGGAAAGACGCTCATCATCTCTGAACTTGAACGTGCCGTCTTCACCTATCGGTATTCCATCTAGTTCAAGGAGAACATCCCCTTCACGCAGATAGGCGTCTGCCGGACTGAACGGCCATACTTTGCTGATCAGAACCCCCCCATCAAGAGAGCCAATTTTATAGTATTCCCGGAGAGCTGAGTTTTCAGTACCGTCAAACCCGATGCCAAGTCTGGGGAACCCGTCAAATTTTCCGTCATTAATATCATCAAAAAAGTGCCTGATAATGGGCATGGGAATAATGTAACCGATATTCTGCCCTCTGGTGAACGACTGCATTGCAATCCCGATCAGGTTGCCGTCTTGAACAACAGGGCCTCCGCTGTTACCCGAATTGATCGCCGCATCGATTTGCACGGCAAGAAGCCGCCTGGAACTCAAAGAGTATGGTATCAGTTCGATCCGCGATATGACGCCGACGGTGGTGGATAGTTTGTTGCCGCCCTGGGGATATCCGATGACGGTGATGGAGTCCCTTAAATTTGGAAGCGAGCCGAATTGCAATGGTTCAATATTGTTGAAAAACAGTTCATTTTTTACAGAAAGGACCGCCAAATCGCACTCATGGCCGATGGCCTCAACCGTTGCAATGTATTTTTTGGGGTCGCCATATCGTTTTACCTGAATAAACGTGTGGTCGGATACGACATGGGCATTGGTTAATATCCTCTTCCCCTCGATGATGCATCCCGAACCTGTAAAGGTTTGCGTCCCCTTTGTCTGCCAGGGGCGCCTGTAGTCGGGTCGGTTTGATGATGTGAATATTTTCACTACAGAATCTGTAATGTTATCAACTGCAAGGGCAGATACCGGGGATAAAAGTATGAGCGTGACAATCCATGCAAGGTATTGATTCTTGGTGTTCATAAACGGCTTCCTGTTATCCTGTCGAAACAAGTTAAATATCATTATCGGTGACGATCCGGGTTGTTCCGATAAATAGCGTTATATTTCAACTGATGCATCTTTGCAATGAGTTCTGTTATTTTTAAAAAGAGGTGGTTATTTTATACCTTTACAGGGTAGAGAGGTGGCCGGAGAAGGGATAGATAGACGCCCTCCTCCGGCTGGATTGAGGTGCTAACAGGATGGATGGTCTATTGATCCACGTGAGAAAGCATGATTTATACCAAGACTATAATAGAGGTTGTTTTTATTGTTAATTTAAAATATAATCATTTGAATTGTATGGATATAGGCGTTTTGACCAGCTGTGGTGAATAGGGTTGAATCGGCGAGGCACAAAACACCTTATGGAATTTATTACATACTATTTAGATGTTCGGTCAACAATATGTACCAAGTTCCCTATATATGGATGAGAACCTGGGTCATAAATTTCATTATTATTCAAGATTCAGTTCCACACGGCATGAACGGTATCCTTTTGTTTGTTCGGGTGTGAGTGAGGATGATTCCGTGAGAAACAGCCGCTCCGGCTCAATGGACTTGTCGCTCAGGAGATATGATTTAACCTCTTTTGCCCTGTTAAGGGCAAGGGTTCTTAAATCCGCGTTTGTCACAACGGCTCCCTCTTTGAGTCTGGTTTCCATTTCCGGAACGGTCATGTCGTCATCGGGTTCCGAGGATGTGTCAGCGGCGTAGGCAAGCCTCAAAAACCGGTCGTATTCGTCGGGCGAGACCGTAATATCTTCCAGCGGCGTGGCAGGCAGACCTTTTTCGATCATAGTCAGACGTTTTTGAGCTTTTAGCTTTTTAATCAAGGCCATGTTGGAAAGCTCCTCCCCGTCCTTTACGGGATCTGCATATCCTGTAATTCCCAGGTTCAACCCCGGTCGTTCATAAAGGAGGGTAATGATTGAATCCAGTTTTTTGCTGCCGGCATCATTTACCTTCAATTCGCCGGCATCAAATTCGATAAACTGCAGTTCTTCTCCTCCTCCGGCGACATCGGCAATGAGGGAGAAGGGGGACACCGCTGCTTTTTCCACGATATTGATCAATGTCTGAAGAACAACTCCTCCCACACTGAATTCCGGGTCATCCAGCCGCCCGGCCACCGGCACGTCCAGGTTAATCCGGCCGTTTCGGTCTTTTAATAGAGAAATTGCCAGGTCCACCGGCAGGTTGAGGGCATCAGGGCTATCCACTTCTTTTCCCAGCGTCAGCTGATCCAAGAGAATCTTATCGTCGGCCTTCACTTCTTTTTTTTCTATCAGGCATGTAAGGTCAACGCTTAGCTTTCCTTTTTCAATGGCATTTCCGATGTACTTTCCCGAATACGGCGTAAAGGCGGTAAGCTCCACCCCCCCGAGACTGAAGGCAATATCCACAAAAAGATCATCTTGCAGGGGGTTTATTTTTCCGGTGACTTCCAGTGGCGCATAGTCGTCAATTTTTCCTTTAACCACCACATCCGCTTGCTTGAACTCTTTTGAGGTAAGGCCGGTTATCTTGGCCTCGGATATGGTTAACTCAGAGGAAAAATTAGGTTTAACCTGCTGGTCGGAAAATGCGACATGAATATCCTGCAACGATAGGTTGTCGATTTTGATGGGTATCACGGGATCCTTTTCAGGCGGCGCCGCCTGCTTGGGGTCTTCAGTTTTGTCGATGTTCGAATTGTCTTTTGGTGCGAACACCTTGGATATGTTTGAATTCCCATCCTCATGCAGCACGAACCGGTTCCTCCATCCGGTTAACAGGATTTCCCCGAGTGCAATTTCCATTGGGTTGTAGGATATATCTATTCGCTTCAGATAAAGGCCGTTCATTGAGGCAAAGTCCTGTGCATAGAATTTGTCAACGGTCTTCACCTCTTCAACGGAAGCCTCCCCTTTAAACCCCGCCGACAGCCCTTGGGTTTCATCATGCTTGAGCGCCAGGTCCCCGGAAGTGGAAAAACGGCCGCCGGCAAGGGCCAGGCGGGCATTGCCTTGGAGATAGGGCTCAATCCATGTAAAGACAATGTTCTTTAGATCAACATTCGTATCCAAAAAGAGGGGGGAAACGCCGAATTCGCCGTTCGCTGCAATATCCCCGTTGCTGTTCAGCGCGGTTTTAAAGTCAAAACGTCCTTTTGAGTCTTGATCGGTTGAAAAATGTTGCACCCCCAGTTGAATGGGGCCCATGGCTATTTGAACAGGTGATGCCGGTTTTTCTTGCACGGTTTCCCCGATGTATTCGTCATGGAAGCGGACCCAGCCGGAATCTATTTTTAGATTGTCCACAACCAGTCGGAGCGGTTCCTCTGTGTCCGGGGATTTCTGCCCGGAAGGCTTTGTTTCCGTTTCATTGTCGGTGTCTTTTTCTGAGCTTGGCGATTGACCCGACGGCAGCAGGTTGATGTCTCCCTGCGAATTTCTTCGGATATCTATTTCAGGTTGACTTAACTCAATCCGTTCCACTCGTATATCTTTTTTGAGAAATTGAGATTGCGCAAATACGATCCCGAATTGATTTAATTTAACCATGGAATTGCCGTCAGCGCCGACAACCTCAAGACCATGAAGGTCTATTGTTCCGGACGTCTTTGACGTCATTTTATTATCGCCTGTTTTTGTGAAAAAGATTTTCGCTTCTGCTTCCAGAACACCCTTTGTGATGGTAAAGCCTATGTCTTCGGGCGCATAATCAACATATTGAGGCAGCCGGACACCTTCTAATTTTATATCCAAAATGGTTTCAAGGGAATCTAAAAAGGGTTTGGTTGAGATGTCGGCGGTGACTTTGGCATCGTTCAGCTGCACCGTAAAAACAGGTTTGGCATGGGTGTCAATGTGCTTTTCAAAATTGGATATAAAGGGCACATTGAACGAGATATCCTTGATGTTGTGCGCCTTTTTTATAACATCATCCCATATCTTTATCTCCCCGTCGATGATCTGTATATTGCTGACTTCAAACCGGAAAGGTTCGGATGGCTGTTCTTCTGCTTCCGCTTCTTCTTTTTCACCCAGATTGTCTTCGATGAGGTCAGAAAAATTGAACCTGGTATCTGAGATCCTGTCAATTCCAATGAACGGCTGTTCCAGCGACACCTCTTTTAACACAAGGCCCATTTTAAAAAGTGACGACATCTGCAGATTTACCGAAAGCCTGTTAAAGGATACGAAGTCATTGCCGCTGGTTTTCTTTTTTATCTCGAACCCTTCCAAAGTGAGTTTCAGAGTGTAGGGATTGAAACTTGCGTCCCCCAGAAAGACATTCCGTTTCAGGGCGGCGCCTAGCTTTTCCGGCAAGATCGATTTGATCGCGAGTGGAACAGCGATAAAACCGGCAAGTGAGTATATGACAAGACAAGCAATTAGGGTGGTTTGAATTATTTTTTTTCTGTTCATGATGGTTACGCTGTATTTTGTTCCTTATTAAAAAACATATGGCCGTTCAGCAACTGATTATTCATACCTTGATGCAATCCGGCGCAGTCAGGAGCGTGCCCTTCGTTGTTTAAACATATGGGCCCCTGATCGCCAAAAGGTTTGAAAAACGGTTCGCCAGGCACCCAGCTTGGGGTCGGCCGGCTTCCCCCTTCCAATCCGGTAAAGCTGCATTTCATACCAGGTGATATCGAGCATGGCAGCATAGTCCAGAATGGCAATCCCGGTGCTCGGGCGCTGAACCGCAGAAGCATAGTCAGGCAGCGTCAGCAGTTTGTTTGGAAAATCCGGCTCGATCGCAAGAGGTCTCGCCAGTCCGATCATATCGGTAACACCGGATGCCAGGGCCCGGTTCATGGCTTTTTGGGATCTAAACCCTCCGGTAACGACCAGCGGTATCGTCAGTTCTTTTCGGATGGTGTCGGCATATTCGATAAAATACGCCTCCCTCTCACTCAAAGCCGAACCGGTTTTTTCCCCGGTCATCCTGGGATTTTCATATGTGCCGCCCGATATTTCCAGAAGATCGATACCCTCATTCTGCATGGTCAAAGCAACGGCTTGCGACTCTTCGGCCGTGAAACCACCTGATTTGAAGTCCGATGAATTCAGTTTCAGTCCAACCGGATAATCAGCCCCCACTTTTTCCCTGATGGCCCGGTAAACTTCCACAAGCATCCTCATCCGGTTTTCTAAACTGCCCCCCCAATCGTCTTTGCGTCGATTATGAAAGGGCGACAAGAACTGGTTGAGCAAATACCCGTGGGCACAGTGAATTTGAACCCCTGAAAACCCGGTCTCCTTGGCGAGCCGGGCACTGGTGGCGAATTTAGTAATAATATCGAAAATTTCGGGCTCCGTAAGAGCCCGGGGCAGATTGAACACCGATTTTATATCAACTTCAAGGGGCACAGCCGACGGGGCCACCGGGGTTTTGGATAAAAAGTTGGGGCTTTGTTTTCCGGGATGGTTCAGCTGCATCCATACATGAGTATTATTTTGGGAGGCTGCCTCCGCCCAGTCTCTGAACTGTTCCAGGTCACTCTGTTCATCGAGCACGACATTTTTGGGCTCTCCCAGGGCGTTTCGATCTATTAATACATTGCCGGTGATGGAGATGCCGATCCCCCCTTGGGACCAGGTGTTATAGAGCCTGGCCAGTTCGACACCCGGATTGTGACGGCTGTCACCCAATTGTTCACTCATGGCGGATTTGTACAGCCTGTTCTTTATCTCAATACCGCCGGAAAGTGAAAGTGGTGTGGATATGTCTATTGTCTCGGTCATCATTGCTCCTTTCCGCTATAGGCCCTTTGACTTTTGGGCTCTATTGTTCGACTGCGGCAAAAAGCCTGGAGACAGGGCTTAAGCCGCCTGATGCGTTTTTCGAGATTTGATGTTTGGCCTTTGTATAGCTTGTCGGTAATATCGTTTTGAAGGATGTATACCCAGAATGGCATGCTCTATCCTTCCTTAAGAAGATAATGGCCCAACCTTGATTTAAGATTGGGCCATTAAAATTGGCTCCCCAGCACGGACTCGAACCGCGGACCCAGTGGTTAACAGCCACTTGCTCTGCCAACTGAGCTACTGGGGAAAACTGTTATTTAAACCCGAGAGTCAGTGGTTAATCCGCCTGGGGCGGACTCTGCCGACTGAGCTACCGGGGAAAACGTTTATTCCTATCACATACCTACTCATGCTTAAATAAAGCGTTATAAATAAATTATAATTAATGGAGTGTCAAGTAAAATCAGCCTGAAAAACAGAGTACCCGCATTTGAAAATTATGTTGCCATTACCAATGGTAATATTTATCGTCCTGCCAATTCAGGGGATTATTGACAATGTATTCCCGAATGCGATTCAATTCGTTTTCGTTGCGAATAAGGTGCTGGTAATAATGTCGTTGCCATAATTTTTGGTAAGGGGTGTGTTGATATGCCCATTTTGTAACCCGAATGTTAAAAACGCGGACAATTGAACCAATGGGTTTCGATGTGCCATGGTGTAGGGGCAAAAAATTTTTTGCCCCTACAAATTGGATGATAATCAGTATTCTGAATTTCTAATCAATTTGTACGAAAATGTTAACATCCAAATGCGGTTGCCCTGGCCTGAAAACTTAGTCATAGTTTAGCAGGAAAAGCGGCACTTAAAAAATGTATCCGATGGTAACATAAAACCTTCCTGGATCCTCCGGCGTTTTGATCCGGCCCAGTTTATGGGCGTACTGGATGCCGACGGGCAGGTAGGGAAAGAGGTACCTTAAACCAACGCCCACAGAGGACCGGAATTCATCGCTTCCCTCATCACTAGGGGCATTCCGAATGCTGCCTGTGTCAACAAAAGACGCGATTTCTATATTGAAGCCGGCATCGAAACGGGCCTCAATTGTGCCCGTAAACAAGGTTCGACCGCCGACCGCCTTGTGCTCGTCATCGAACCTGAGTAAATTTTCACCAAATCCCCTTACGTTGGTGAGTCCACCCAAGTAAAACAGCTGATCATCGGGGATGTCGCTTTCACTTCCGGCAGGAATAATATGGCCTGCCTGTCCGCGGCAGGCGAGGGTCAGGCGTTTAAAAAAGGTGTGATAAAGCTTTATTTCATATTGGTACTTGATAAAATTATCCAAAGAATTCTCTATACCGTTTGAAATATCCATCTTGATGGATGAATAGATCCCATTTTTGGGGCGGAAAAAGGAATCTACGGTGTCATATGCAATGGAAGGAGTGGTGACCAATATGCTTCGGGGATCATACTCTTCCTGCTCTTCCTCGACCATAGGCTGTCCATCTCGTAAATACTGCTCCTTGCGCTCAAAGGAGAAGGCAAGGCCTGCGGTTAAATTAAACGGCAGTTTTCTGGAAAACGATAGTGTCGCCCCCTGGCTTTTGGTTCCAAAATTCTGATTGAATTTTTCCTGTTCTTCTGAAAACAGGGTCAAGTTTGACAGAATTCGAGTTCCCAAAAACCTGGGCTCTATAATACCTGTTTCTCCCCGGTACCCTATTTCACTGACTTCCAGGTCGACCCATGCGCTTTTGTTCAGCCCGAAAAGATTTTGGTCGCCCAGCCGTATATTGCCGTAAAGATGTCGCGCTGTATCATATCCAAAACCTGCTTCCAGTGAATAGGGTTTTTTTTCTTCGACCGTCACCATAAGATGGATCTTGTCTTTTTTTTCTTTGAGCCCGATGGGGCTGGTTCTTGCGGTTTCAAACGCATTGATGTTTTTTATATTGCGCTGGGATTCCAGCATGCTGATCATGGAAAACGGCATATCTTTTTCAAGCTCCATCTCCTCTTTTATGATGCGCTCGTCAGTCCGGAAATTGCCCACCGTATGCACATTGCCCATGGTCACAAAAGGGCCTTCATTAACGGAATAGATTATCTCAGCTTCAGCCCTGTCGGGACTGATCACGACCGTTTCCGTCACAACAACATGGGGGCGCCCTTTTTCGGAAATTGCCGCTGCGAGTTTGTTGGTATCATTGGAAAGCTCATGCTGCTGAAAAGGTCCGCCAGGCTCAGAAGAGATAACCTTCAGCGCTTCTTTCTCCGTCAATGCATGCAACCCCTCAAACTGAATGGCCGTGATGATTGTTTTTTTCCCTTCCCGGATCAGCAGTGTAATATCCGCAAGTTTTACATTATTTTTTAAATCCGACTGCCATACGATTTTTTTTTCGATAGCCGCATTCGTATACCCATGGGTGCCGTAAAGTGCTTTGACGGCGCGGATATCGTTTTCCAGCGTTTGATCATTGAACTCACCGTCGAAAAAGAGTTCAGGCGGCCGGGTGAGTATCTGTTTTTTTATCTCTTCATCGGTAAGATTATGATTTCCCTCAAGGGTCAGGCGTTTAACAAGCGATCGGGGACCTTCCTCGATAACCAAGCGAACGGACCGGACATTCGAATCCGTTGACTTTGCCGGGTCAGGATCCTGTTTTACCGTGCACTCTTCATAGCCGGCGTTCTGATATCTAGTTTTAATATTGCGGATGCTTTTTCTAAGCCCGATATTACGTCGGTTGCCTTTTTGCAGGGGTTCTAAATCATTTGCCAGCGTCAGATCCCAGAACTCTTCATTTCCATGGAAGGTGATGTCATAACGCTTCCCTTCATCGATCAGGAAACGAATAACAACCTGCCCTGTTTCGTGATCCTGTTCTATTTCAGCAGTAATGGTGACCTCAGGAAAGTCCTTACCCCTGTAAAATTCAGTGAGGTTTTTGACATCCTCGTCCAGTTTTTGTTTCCTAAATCGGCTCATGAAACGAGGAAGAATAGAAGACAGCCATGTATTGGCACGAATTTTAAGACGGGCATCAGAGAAGGAT
>Ga0180435_10001632_pt1 | contig 23168 bp, 3 predicted proteins | sample SS_ome_3_FD_132467 | JGI IMG/M metagenome (GOLD analysis project Ga0180435, IMG submission 132467) | Hypersaline lake sediment archaeal communities from the Salton Sea, California, USA - SS_3_S_1 metaG | ecosystem: Environmental > Aquatic > Non-marine Saline and Alkaline > Hypersaline > Sediment... | reverse complement strand
TGAATTCCGCGTCCGGTGTGATGGTCGTGCCGCTGACGCTGTAGTTGTCGCCGTCCGCCACCGTCAGGCTGAAGTCAGCCGGATAGGTGTTGTCCGGGTCGGTCACCGTCAGGTCGGTCAAAGCGATGGCCAGTCCGGTCTCTTCCGCCGTACTCAGGGCCCCGGCCTGGGCATTGATCACCGGCCGGTCGTTTACCGCGGTCACGCTGACGGTCAGGTCAAAACTGGCACTTTCCGAGTTGGCCGCGCCACTGCCGTCGTCCACCGTGACCGCCACGGTCAGATCGCCGTTGAATTCCGCGTCCGGTGTGATGGTCGTGCCGCTGACGCTGTAGTTGTCGCCGTCCGCCACCGTCAGGCTGAAGTCAGCCGGATAGGTGTTGTCCGGGTCGGTCACCGTCAGGTCCGTCAAAGCGATGGCCAGTCCGGCCTCTTCCGCCGTACTCAGGGCCCCGGCCTGGGCATCGATCACCGGTTGGTCGTTTACGGGATTGACGGTCACTGTCAGATTGAAAACGTCGCTGGTGTCGGAACCGTCATTGACCGTCACGCCCACGCTGAGGTCACCATTGAACTCATCGTCCGGTGTAATGGTGTTGTCGGTTCGCGTATAATTGACCCCATCCTGGACTAACAAGCTAAAGTCGTCGGGAAACGTGTTATCGTCGTCGGTTACCGAAAGCAGATCTGCAAGCTCGATGGTCCGCGGTGTCTCCTCGTCGGTGTCGATTGCATTCTGACTGTCTATCACGGGTTTGACATTGCAGTACCCTCTGGCCGGCGTGCCCTCGCTGTAATGCTGACGGGCCATGGCATTGCTCAGCGCATAGTCGTATATTGCCAGTTCGTCCAGACTGCCGCTGAAATGAAAAAAGGTGGTTTTGTTCAGATAGGCGATATTCAGATTTTCAGCGCTGGCCGAAATCAAGGAGCTGCTGAATGCGGTTCCCGCGGCGGAATCGACTTCGCCGTCCACATAGAGCGTAATCGAAGGCTTGCTGCCGTCTCTTACCAGCACAAGGTGGTGCCACTGCCCGTCATTCAGATTGGTTTCACCCCTGAGTTCGACCGTGTCATCATTGCTGTTATCCGCATCGTGAAAATAAACATAGGGTATCCCGACGTTGGTGGTGCCGACCTCCTGCATGGCCACAAACCATTCCATATCACCGCCGGTAGCGACGTCCGTACGACCGATCAAGACATCTGAAAAGTTAATCTCGGATCCGCTCGAAGGCGTTTTCATCCAGAACTCGACAGAAAAACTGTCCGTGTTGTCATAATCAAAAGCTGCATCGCCGGTAATGTCGACCCCGGTGCTGGCGGCGCTGTCAAATACCTGTGCATTTCCCAGAATACCGCTGCCAATTTCCGGACAAACCGTGTGCGCACTCAGGTCATCGCAGGTACCGTCATGCCCGTTGAGAAAACTGTCTAACAGCGTACCCGTATCCAGGCCCGTGTCTGGAAGGGTTTCTTCGAATTTCCAGTGGGATGTCAAGATGGGCATGGATTCGCGGCAAAGTTCGAGGACCGAAATGGTGTAGTCCCCCGTGGCATCGGGAGGCATAGTATTACCGGCCGTGATCTCGAAGGTATTGTCCCCCACATCGGTATCCACGGGTCGCCATTGGATTGTATTGCCACCCAGGGACATGCCTACAGGTGCGTCCATACCAAGCGTATAGGTAGATGGCACCGGATTGCCACCGGCAAACAGATTTTTCTCGTAGTCAAATCCAACAGTGGCGTCCTCCAGTTGGGTTGGCGTATTGGCATCAATAATGGGCGCAGAGCCAGTACAGTAATCCAGCGGGGATGCCTGCATGCCGTTGATATAGTGAGCCCAGATCGCACTATCTGGCAGTATATCGTCGTATACGGCCACTTCATCGAGAATCCCCCGGTAATGAAAAAATCCGGCTTTGTTAATGTACCCAATGGTAAGCGCCTCACCCGCATCGCTGAAAGCGTCGGGATCCGGATCGTAGACGGCCCCCGCTTTGGCTTCCAGGCGGCCGTCCACATATAATTGAATGGATTCATTGATCCCGTCGCGGACTGCTACGAGGTGATGCCACTGATCGTCCAGCACATTCGTCTGGGCCACGATCTGAACCGCGTCTGGATCACCACCTGTGGACGCATTCGATTCCAGGTAAAAGGTGGCCATGCCGGTTTCGTTTTGAATACCGACAAACCAGTGCATCCCATCACCTCCGGACTGCACCGATCTGCCCACCAGCACATCCGTTCCACCTGCGGGAACAGATGTGGCTTTTATCCAAACTTCGACGGAGAAACTGTCGTCGCTGCCCCAGTCGATGGCGGCAAAGGGGCTGACATCGATGCCCAGATTGGATGCTGAACTGAAATCCTGGCCAAAACCAACACGCCCGTCATTTTTGACCGGGCATCGATTTTCCACGGTTGCATCGCAATTCCCGTCATTGTCGCCGGGGGCGGCATCGTCAAAATCATCGGGATCGATGGTGCTGCCGTCTTCCTCGAGTGCCAGATAGACCACCGGATCTATGCCGGCACAATCGCCCGGCGTGAAATCGGCCCGGCTATTTCCAGCCCCAATAACGAGCAGACCGATTGCCAGGAAAACGACCACGTAGCGTTGTTGTTTTGATAATAATCCTTTGTGCATTTTGACACCTCCATGAAAAACGGATTACCGAGCGAATCTGCACACATTCTCGATAAACTCTGCCGCTGCATCGGCTTGAACGTTACAATTATGAGGTCTATTGTGTCGGCAACATGTATCGATCGTTGCAAGGCACCGCTGGGTAGAAAACGGCACATTGCTTGTGTTCGCCTAGTCTATATTTTTACCGACATTGTTCTTGTTATGGGTAACCAGCCGAAAAAGGCCCCCGATGGCAGCCATCAGCACAGCCAGAAATCCGGCTGTACCCGGTATGCCTGTTTGGGCCGGCGCGTCTGCAGTTGCAATCGTGCCGATGAAGCAGCCCCCGCCACCGCCGCCACCGCCGCCACCGCCGCCACCGCCGCCATCGTCGTCATCGCCCAACACACCAGGTGCACCGATATCGACAATATCGCCGTTGGCTGTCAGGTCGTCATCTCCCCGGAATCCATCCTTGAAATACAGCGTAACCACATTGCCTTGAATCTGGGCTCCGGTTTGGGATGAGGCATCATACAAAAAACTGTACCAGTGCGGCGTCGGATTTGCGGCAGTCGGTCCGTACTTGTAATACGTATTGATTACGCTGCCGGTGGGAAAATAGAGGGTCACCGTTGTCGATCCGAAAGCCACGTTCTCCACGCTGAAGTCGAAAAAGCCAAACGGGAATTGGACATTTTCGGGAGCATCCCCGCTGGACGGGTTGTCAACGGCAGACGCTGCTACGATTTCCGTGCCGTCCGGAGAGGCAATGGTCACATAGGACTGGTCGTTAAACGTGCCCATGGAAACGACGTTGCCCTGGTTCCAGTCGGCGATGCTGTCGCCGTTGCCGTCGTAATTGAACTCGTTCCCATTCGGGCCTCTTTCCTCCTGGTCGGTTTGGCCGTCACTGTCCGCATCGGCCGCAACCGTTATGGTAAAGATCTCGCTATCGGTTCCTCCCGGGAGGTCCGTAACGGTCAGGGTCACCGTCCCGGATGAGGGTACGCCCGCTCCCGGCGTCCAGGTGATTCTGCCGGTCAGGCTGTCGATCTCCATACCGGTCGGGGCGTTGGCCAGGGACCATGTCAAGGCATCGCCCTCTGCGTCGGTTGCCGCGGGTTCGTACACATACTCAGAACCTTCGACCGCATTTGTGGGGGCGTCCGTAATAATTTCGGGTGCCTCGTTGAATTCCCGCACCGTCACGGTAAAATCCTGGCTGTCGGCGCCACCGTTGCCGTCCAGCACCGTGATGGTGACCGTTCCCGAGGTGGTCACGCCGATGGCCGGACGCCATGTCACCAGTCCGCTGATACTGTCCACCGTCATGCCCGTGGGCGCGTTGCCAAGGGACCACGACAGGGTATTATTTTCTGCATCCGTTGCGGTGGCCTGATAACTGTAAGGCACGCCCTGAATGGCCGTATCCGGTGCCGTCGATGTGATCACCGGCGGATCATTGATACCTGTCACCGTGATTTCAAACAGCTGGTTGTCAAAACCGCCAAAGGTATCCGTTGCGGTCAGGGTAACGATTCCCGAGGTGGTCTCTTCGCCCGGTGTCCAGGTAACCACGCCGGTTTCGCTGTCGACGATCATGCCGTCCGGTTCATTGGTCAAGGACCAGGTGATGGCATTGCCCTCGGTATCGATGGCATCGGCATCATAGACATATGGGATATCCTCGGTGGCCGTGGTGGGGGCTGTCGTGGTAATGTCCGGCGGGTCATTGACCCCGCCCACATCCACCGCCAGATCAAATATCTCGCTTTCAGAATTGGCTTCTCCACTACCGTCGTCCACCTTGACAGGTACGTTCAACAGCCCCACGAAATCTTCGGCCGGCGTGATGGTATTGCCTTCACGGGTATAGTTGGTACCGCCGAGAACCGTGAGGGTAAAGTCCATCGGGTCGTTGTCGGGATCACTGATGATCAGGTCCTCCAGCACGATGGTTAGGGGCGTTTCCTCGGGTGTGCTGATGTCCTCCTGGCCGGTGATCACGGGCTGGTCATTGACGGGTGTCACCGTAACGGTCATGTCAAAACTCTCACTGAGAGACGTGGATTGGCCGCTGCCGTCATCCACTTTGACCACCACTGTCAGGGCGCCATTAAAATCCACACCCGGTGTGACATTGTTGCCGCTGTAGGTGTAATTTGCACCGTCCTGAATCACCAGGGAGAAGTCATCCGGGTAGGTGGAGTCCGGATCGCTGACCGTCAGGTCGGCCAGCGACAGCATCAGTTCGGTCTCCTCCGGCGTGCTCAGTGTCGTCACCTGACCCGTAATCACCGGGGCGTCATTACTCTGACCCACCGAGACGCTTAGATTGAAAACTTCGCTTTCAGCGTTGGGTTCACCACTGCCGTCATTCACCGTCACCGGCACGGTCAAGTCCCCCACGAAATCTTGGACCGGGGTGATGGTCGCATCCGAACGGGTGTAATTGTCCCCGTCTTGGACACTCAGGGTGAATTCAGCTGGAAATGTCGAATCCGAATCCAGTACACTGATATTATCCAGCGTAATGGTCAGGGGGGTCTCCTCCACGGCCACCAGGGGATCGGGCACTTGCGCCGTTATGACCGGTTGGTCGTTTTCTTCGGTAACCGTCACGAGTATGTCAAAAGGCGCACTCGAATTGGCCCCATCGCTCACCCTAACCGATACGGTCAAATCACCGCTGAAATCCAGGACGGGTGTCAGGGTGCTGGCGCCGTCATGGGTATAGTCGCTGCCGTCCTGAATCAGAACCGTGAAGTCATCCGGGTAGGTGTTGTCGCTGTCCGTTATGGTCAGGTCGATTGCATTGATGGTCAGGGGCGTGTCTTCGGGAATACTCAAAGAGCCCGCCTGCCCGGTAATCACGGGGACGTCGTTGCAGTAGCTGCGAACCGGTGTTCCCTCGCTGTAGTGCTGCCGGATCATGGCATCTGACGGCAGTTTTTGGTAAAGTGCGACTTCATCGATTACGCCGGTGAAATGGAAAAAGCTGCCCTTGTTCAAAAAGCCGATATTGAGGTTCGCAGAACTTATGGAGTTGAATGAACCGCCGAAGCTTGGCGACGCCTTGGCCTCCAGCACACCGTCGACATATATCATTATCGTACCGTCCGAACCGTTTCTGGCCATCACAATATGATGCCAGAGACCGTCGTTCAGATTGGTGTAGCCCCAGAGGTCAATGCTGTCAGAGCCGGTGTCGTGAAAATATACATAGGGATAACCCTCGTCTGTGTTACCGCTCTCGCGCATAGCCACGAACCATTCCATGTCACCGCCGGGAACATCCGTGCGGCCGAACAATACATCTGTTCCGTCAATAGCGGAACCGGCTGCGGGTGTTTTCATCCACAGCTCCACGGCAAAGTCATCCGTGCTGGCGAAATCGAAATCGAGGTTGCCTGGGACGGCCAGACCGGTACTGCCGCTGCCAAATGACTGTCCCATATCGATCTGACCGCTTGAAACCACACCGGCTACGATCTCAGGACAGACAGTTGGGGCACTGCTGTCGTCGCAGCTAGCGTCATAGGAGCCGAAGCTGTCCGTCAGGGTTCCGCTGGTGCCGCTATCCGGCACGGTTTCCTCGAGGGCCCAATAGGAGATCAAATACGGAACGATGACCCTGCAGAGATCCACAACGTCGATGGAAAAATCGCCGCTGGCATCGGGACCGGCGGAATTACTGGCTGTAATCTCGAAGGTGTTGGTTTCCAGCAGGTACGTGTCATCGGGTTGCCAGTCGATGGTGTTGGTACCCATGGGGATGCTCATGCCGCCGGGGGCGTCACCGCCGAGACTGAACTCGGGCTGGGGATTGCCGGCAGTGAAAATGTCGGTCTGATATTCGAAGCCGATCACGGCTTCGTCGAGACTCGTGGGCGTGTTACCGTCGATGACCGGGCCCAAATCCGTACAGTACCCCACACTCTGCAGCCCATTCAAATAATGTGACCAAATGTCCTGCTCGCCAAGGGCCAGGTTGTAAATCGCCACCTCGTCGATGGCACCGTTAAAATGAAAAAAGCTGCCCTTGTTCAAATAGCCGATGGTCATGGGCTGGCTGCCGTCGTCGAAACCGCCGCTGTACCGGGCGCCGGTCATGGCCTGGGGCTGGCCGTCTATCCACATCTGGACGAATCCGTTGAGGCCATCTCGGACCACCACAATATGGTGCCACCCGTTGCCGATAACATCGGCAAACCCATTCAGTTGAATATTATCCTCGTTTCCAGCGGTCGAGGCGGTGGACTCCAACCAGAAGGTGGCGCTCTGAGTCGTGGAATTGACGCCCAGAAACCACTCCATACCAGCGGGATCCGACTGTTTGGTGGTCCGGCCCAAGAGAACATCCGTGCCTGAAGCCGAAGGTGCGTTCATCCAAAGTTCCAGAGTAAAACTGCTGCCTCCGGTCCAATTGATATCGTTATAGGGATCGATGTCGATACCGGTGTCCCCGGACTCACTGAAATTTTGGCCGAATCCCGCCTGGCCGGCCGCCTGCGACGGACATTTGTGCGGTGCATTATTGTTGCAATTGCCCCACTCGTTTCCAGGCGCTTCGTCATCGAAATCGGGATCGGTGTCGTTGGGATTGGCGATTTCTTCAAGCTTCCAGTAGCTGACAGGATCGAAACCAGCGCAGTCGCCCGGTGAAAAATCCGCCATAACCAGCGAAGCCGAAAACATCAGCCACAGGACGGCAAATCCGCCCACCAAAAATCGCTGTACATTCTTTTTCATGACCTTCATTTGGATCCTCCTATATGTGTTATTGCTTTGTTTTCACAGTTGAAATGAAGCAGCCGCCGCCGCCACCACCACCGCCGCCACCACCGCCACCGTCATCATCGTCGTCAGCCTCCACCAGAACTTCGAGGTTGAATTGATTGGAATTTGTCAATCCGTCATTGACCGTCACCGGTATATAGATGATACCGGTGACACCTGCCATCGGCGTAATGGTGGCGGCATTGCGCGTATAGTTGCTGCCATCATAAACCTGCAGGGTGAAATCATCTGGATAGGTGTTGTCCGGGTCGTCCACGCTGAGGTCCTGAAGTGTAATGACCAGTTCCTGTCCCTCCGGAATCTCAAGCACCTCCTGCCCCACGATTTGCGGCGTTTCATTGGTCTTATTGACGATGACCCGCACGTTGTAGATATTGCTGTCCGCCTGGCCGTCATTGACCAGCACGGGGACATCCAGGATGCCCTCGAAACCGCTGCCCGGCGTGATGGTCTGGCCATCCACGCTGTAATTTGTACTACCGAAAATCGTCATGCTGAAATCCTGCGGATAGATGTTGTCAACATCTTCCACCATCAGGTTGAAAAAAGAGAGATTAAACGGCACCGGATTGGGGATGACCAGGGAGCCCTGCCCCAATATGACCGGGGGGTCGTTGACCGGCGTCACCGTCACACTCAATTGGAAGGTATTGCTGTCCAGGCCGCCGTCGTTGACGCTGACCGGGACCTGCAGGCTACCAACAAAATCGGTGTCCGGTAGGATCGTATTGCCTGTGCGGGTATAATCGGCACCGTTCTGAACGCTCAGGCTGAAATCGTCTGGAAACGTGTTGTCCGGATCCGCTACCACCAAATCGTCCAATGTGATGGCTAGGCTGGTTTCTTCTGGTGTGCTTACCGGATTTTGACCCGTGATCACCGGTGGCTCATTGCGGGTGAATACCGTGACGGTCAAATCGAAGGGGTCGCTTTCTGCCGTCGGCGTCCCGGTGTTGTCGTTGACGGTTACGCCGACCGTCAGATCACCGATAAAACCGGCCGCGGGAATCAATGCGCTGCCATCGGCCAAGTAGTTGTCACCGTCCTGCACCGCAATCGTAAAATCATCCGGATAGGTGTTGTCCACATCCTGAACCGTCAAAGCCGAAAATGGAATCACCAACCGCGTTTCTTCATCCGTGCTCAAGACACTGGCCTGGGCACTAATCACGGGTGCATCGTTTACGGGCGTCACGACCACACTCAATTGAAAGATATTGCTGTCCAGATCGCCGTCGTTTACGCTGACCGGAACCTGCAGGCTGCCCACAAAATCGGTATCCGGTAGAATCGTATTGCCTGTACGGGTATAGTCGTCGCCGTCCTGAACACTCAGGCTGAAATCGTCCGGATAGGTGTTGTCCGGATCCACCACCACCAGATCGCCCAATGTAATGGTCAGGCCGGTTTCCTCTGGTGTGGTGACCGGGTTTTGATTGGTGATCTGGGGCTGTGTATTGACCGGAATAATGTCCAAGGTCACCGTGGCGGCCGTCTGGGAGGTTTGGGGATCGACCGGATCATTGTCGAACACACGGTAGGTAAATGAATCGCTGAATTCAGAGCCGTCATGGGTGTAGGTGAAGGAACCATCGCCATTTAAGCTGAGATTGCCGTGTGCGGTGTTGTCCTCGAGATTGGCAATCTTTTGGGGGCCATCATCATCCACGTCATTGGCCAAGACGCCGGTTCCGGGGTCAATCACGATGCTGCCCCCTTCCGGCAGGGAGTAGACATCATCCACGGCAAGGGGCCTGTCGTTGACCGGACTAATTTCGATATTCACCGTTGCCGGGTCAGAAAAGCCGACACCATCGAAGGCCTGGTAGGTGAAGCTGTCCGACGTGTCTTCTCCGCCATCGTGCAGATAATTAAAGGAACCGTCACCGTTGAACGTAAGGCTGCCGTGCTGGGCATCGACCGACAACACAGCCTGAAGCTCATCCAGCTCCACGTCCGTGTCGTTATCGAGCACACCGTTGACTGCCGGTATATTCAGCGAGGCGCCCTCCTGCATGGGGCCGTAATCGTCGTCAACAGCCACGGGATTGTTCCCGACCGTAATCGTGAAGGCCTGGGTATCGCTACCGCTGTCGTTGGCTGCTTCGATGTTCATGGCAACATCACCGTCGCCGGGCTGCGGTGTCCAGGTCAACAAACCGCTGGTTGTGTTGATGGCCATGTTTCCAGGGGGGCTGGCCGGGGCCAGTATGGCGTATTCGGGTGCCTCGTTGCCCTCGGCATCCACATCATAGGAATAAACCATCCCGTGGTTGACCCTGTCCACGGCTGCCGACGTAATCAGGGGCGATTGCGCATAGGTTGGAGGCAGAACTGATGTCAGTGCCGCGTACCAGACATTGGCCATTTTCTGATAGCCCAGCGAATTGGGATGGATGGTGTCCGGACTCATATCGCTGGCGTAATCCAATGCATTGTAGTGATCGACGAGCAGCAACCGGTCATCCGGACGTGCTGCCACCAGGTTTTCAAGATGGATGTTGTTCAAGTTGGCTATCGTATCGGAGCCCCAGGTTCTATCGATGATCTTGGCCAGTACGACCAGGATGTCTTCGTCCACCGAATCGATATTATCCAGGATCTGTTCAATCTCGTTTTTTATGCCCAGGGCGCTTTGAGACGCGATCTGATCGTTGGTGCCAATGTGGAGCAATATGACATCTGCCGGATTACCGGCCAGATAGCCCACCACGCCATCTCTGATGTCATTTGCCATGGCGCCGCTGTGGCCCTCATGGTCCCAATCAAAAGCATAGGTTGTCCCGGATTGAAAAGCACCCACCAAATCGATGTTGTAATCCGTGTCGCCGTCCAAATCCACATCGTTTAAATCCAAATCGAGTTTCTGGCGAAATCCCACCAGAAGATTATCGGGGGTACCGTCGCCAAAGGACCCCCGGGTTATGGAGTCTCCCAGAGGCATGATACGGATGGGGCTGCTGCCGCTGCAATAACCGAAACGCAATCCAAACGTACCGTCATTGACATGTTGTTCGATTTCTGACGCCAAAAGGGCTTCCGCATAGATGGCCACCTCGTCCAAAGCCCCATCCAGATACTTGTTGTCGCCGGCATCAATCCAGCCGAGGGTGATATCCGCCGATGCCGAAGCGAATCCGGAGGAGTAGGTTGCCGGGGTGGAATCAACCACGACCCCGTCCACATAAAGATCGGTCATGTCACTGCCACCGTCACGAACCAGAGCCACGTGGTGCCAGACGCCATCTGCCAGATCGGTGCTGCCGGTGAGATCTGCGGAAGAACCACTGCCATCTTGAGAGATAAGGACGGCACGGGCGTTACCCGATGCATTCAATCCCACCCACCAAAACAGGCTCGACGTGTCATCCACCCGCCCGACAGCGGCCTCGTCGCCGGAAATACCCGGATATCGCTTTATCCAAAACTCGATGGTGAAACTGGCCGTGGCATCCCAATCAAAGGACGTACCGAACGGTATCTGAACATCGTTACCACCGTCAAACTGACGCCCCATGCCCACAACGGCACTGGGTATCTGTACCGGACAGCTGGTGCAGGATCCATCCGGCAGATTACCGGTTTCATCACTGAACGTCCCGTCTTCAAGCTTCCAGTAAGACTGAATCGACTCGGGACATAGGGCCGATGCAGAAGCCGCGACTGTTAAGATCATGGCACAGCTTAGCCACCCAAGCCAAAACCGCACCTGTCTGGTATGCATCATGTTTCTAACGATTGTTCTGGGCCATTTGTATTCGATGTTTTGGGTCATATCAACCTGTTAACTTTCTGATATTTAATACTTTTTTATTTTATGAAATCCGAAACAACAAACAGCTCCGCCCCGTCGGTTACAGGGTGCAGCCGGTTTGAAAACAAATCCGATTGCGGTTGAAATTCAAATGTCAACCCGAATAAAGCAATTTATATGCCACGCTAGTTACTCGTGCCATGGTTCGTGTGTCTCGGGTTCACCCGCAATCGGAACACATTCGCATTTATCGACCAAAAACAGTCAAACCTTTAATTTATCATATATAAACAAAGAATTAGCGCCTCGATCCACACGGATACAGGTTATCCTGAAGTCAGCTAATCAAAAGTCGGAATATGATTTTTATATCCCTTCGTCACCACGGTTTTCCCAAAGATGGCCATAATTCTCTCTAGTGTGTAATTAATTTCGCTTTAATTGTGAAAATTACTACCATATCTGGGAAGAAATATCAATATTTCGTTGGCATGGACAGCGCGTCAAAAAAAGATTTGCATGATCTGAAACCAACTGATAAAATAACAGATACTGGTGAAAACCTGCGCCATTTCTCCGGTTCGATCGGCCAGTGTAAACAGTCACTTGGTCGCATCCAAGAAAGTATACCAGCAAACCGAAATGCGTTCTACAAATCCGGATTATCAATCGCTCCGGCGCCAGTTGACGTTCACCCCGTCTGCATCGAAAACGTATTGATTTTACCTTGGCATATAAAATGCATATTGAAGTTGTGCTTTAATTGACCTTGCGGTGTTGGCGCGCAAATTCCCTGGCTGGTTTTATGCTCACCAGCAGGATCGAGAAAAGTTTGTCTGGCCACTAGATAACAGCAGTTCTTGAGGTGATATGGTACCGAATACAAAACAAAAGGAAAACATGCAGCTTTTATCCATATCCGAACTCGCTGACGAGTTCGGTATCGAGAAAGATGCCATTCTATTTTACGAGAATAAAAATCTTCTTTTTTCGGGAAAAAAGCGCACAATCGGCCGCGCCTACAACGAATTTGACAAGTTTCGTTTGAAATTCATTATCAATGCAAAAAATGCCGACTATGCCCTGGGTGATATCGAAGCGCTTATCGGCAAAATCGACCCGGCACGGCCTAAAGCGTTTCAGATAAAAAAACTGATTGAATATGCTGAGTCCAAGTATAATCAATTGAAGCGTAGCTTGGACGGCATGGATGTTCTGGAACAAATCAACACGACCTGCGACCTGGAACTGCTGGCCCAATACCTCAAAGATGTCAACACCCTTAAATCCAGATCGGCGATAGATGAATTCAGCCGCCTGAAGCTGGTCAGCAGCTTGGATGAACCGGAACCGGAGCCGGCATCCACGCCGGATCAACATTTTCAGCCAGAGGCATCAAAACGTGTTGAACCCGCTTTGGATTCAAGTCGTGTTAAGCGCCAAGTGCGTGGCCGCAATCTGGTCCTGGCTGCGATTATCATTACACTCGTTGCGTTTTTTCTGCCCGCATTCGATGGTTTGCAGCCGGTTTCATGGCTGAAAGCCGTTTGGGAAGACTTACGGTCCGATGGCGTGTTGGAACAAGCGCCAAAGTCGTCAACACCAACGGAAATCACCACAGCGGTTAAGCCCTTAGCGTCAGAAAGTAGTCAACCGCCGATTTCTGCTGACCAAGATACCGACCCGGACAATCTGTCTACGGATTTTGTTTCGGAAGATCCGTCTTTCGACGCCCGGAATCAAACCGTAATGGAACGCAACAGTGAAATTTTCGCAAAGGTATATCGAAATACCGAAACCACGAGTTCCCCGACCGCGAAAGCCGACAAGACGGCAGCAACGCAGCAAACCGACATCAGCGCAGAATCGCAAACAGACAATCCATCCTTGCCCGCTACCGGTAACAAAACCGTCTCGGCAAAATCTGAAAAAACACCTGAATCGGCGGCGATTACAGCTTTTATGAAAAAAATAACCGCCTCACCGAACCAATCTGAGACTCCCGAAACGGGAAGTAAACCGACCGCCAAGTTGGTGTCCAAACATACAAGTGGGGACAAAAAACCAACCCAAACCCAGGCCAAAAAGACGGCCCCCAAAAATCCTGACCGGGTAAAACAGGCAAAGCCCAAGCCCGAGACGAAAACACCGGTTCAGAAAAAACCACAAACCGGCCAGACCAAACCGGTCAAACCAAAGGCTGATTCGGTAACGTCTGCTCAAAAGCCGCCAGCATCGCCAAAGCAGACAACACCGGCAACAGAAAAGAAAAAGCCGGCCAAATCGAAAACAGCCCCTGTTTTGCTTGTAAGCCCTTCAGTGGTGCCACCGATTCTAACTGGCGGCACAGAGCCAGGTTTGAAAACCAGCCCCAAAATGCAGGTGTCCAAAACCGATACAAAACAACCGGTCGCACCAAGCACTGACAATTCAATGAGATTGCTGTTTCTGGACAAAAACGTACCGTCGGAATTGCCGACCGATTTAATGAATGAAACCGGCGCTGAGAAGGAAAAGAGGACGCCGAAAAAAAAGCCCGCCCCTGAAGCGCTGGCATGGATTCAAAAAAGCTACGATCACGTCGTTAGCGGTGAGGCTGGCGAGGCGATCGTGGCTGCCACAGTTGCAATTTCTTTTGATCCCAACGTCGAATCCCCTTACATCAACCGTGCCTGGGCCTACAGCAAAAAAGGCAATCATGACAAAGCTATTCAGGATTGCAACAAAGCCCTCAGTATCAATCCAGACAGTGCTCTAGCCTTGAACAACCGGGGGCTAGCCTATCAGGGCAAGGGAGACATAGAAAAGGCCGAACGCGATTATAAAAAGGCCTGTGAGCTGGGATTGGATGTCGCCTGCCGGAATTATCAAGAGCTTACGGCGGGGGATAAGATATCGAATCTGCTGGAACAGCTTGAAAAAAGCCAGGTCCGGGAAGATTGGGACACAGTCATACGACTCAGTACCCAGGCGCTCAGTCAGAGTCCCGGCAATGTGGCGGCATACAACCACCGGGCCGTGGCCTATATCCAAAAAGAATTCTTCTACAAAGCCATAAAAGACTGCAACGATGCCATCAAGATCGATCCCGACAATGCCAAATCCTACTACAACCGCGGCAACGCCCTAACGCGGATCGGAAACGTGAAAGTGGCCACCCTGGACTACAAAAAGAGTTGCGATCTTGGACTCGATCTGGGGTGTCAAATTCTTAAAGCATTGAAATAGTTTCAGATATACCGGTTGCCATAAATAGGTTTCCCGGGTTAATTCTATTGAAACAGCAACACGATGTACGGCCATTCAAATGCTATTAGCTGGAGATAGCAGAGAGCTTGTTTGTCAAGCGTTGCTGGTAACGAACCGGGCCTTACGAAAAGGGAAGAAAAACCCGTGTAACAAAAAATGGTGGCCACTTGCGTATGAATGTCATCGGGATGGTGTGCCCCCGCACCGGCCAATTTTTTGCTATTGAAGCGTCTCATTCCGACTCGGTGACATATCAAGCCTTTTTAGATGAAGCCAATAAAACGGTTACTTTTCTAAGAACAACTCATAGAGCGTTTGGATCAAGCTACTTTGGACGTTATCAATAATCCAAAAAAGACTCAAAGAACTACCGATTTCGGAACGTTGTTCTGACAAACGCTCTATTATGTGATCGCGAGGGGCAATTCGCACCTGCCGTCATTCCCATGGAAGCTTGTCCCCTGGAAACAGGGGAGGGAATCCGGACATAAATTTAAAATATCTGAAAACGGTAGGCGATTTCGAATGTCATTCCGGAGGTATCCAACGGATCGTCCGTGGATTCATAATCACTGTCCTCACCATCGGGATCGTGGGTGAAACTCTGGTAGCCCGCGCGTAATTCCAAGTTACCTTTTCTGAGTCCTACGCCAAATACGCCCCCAACACCAGGCATATAATCAGACACCGGATAATCCAGATTGGTATCCAGGATTCGATAACCGAGTCCGACCAATACCAATGGCTGCCACCGACCGATCCACGGCAATGCCACCTCTTTACCGTAAAAAACAGTACTCAGCGATATGGTGTAACCACTTAGCTCGGAGCTGTCGCCGCTTGGGGACTGTTCGACTTTGCCATTGTATAGGTCCAGGGAGATACCCAACTCCAGGGAAAAGTGATCGGAAAAAGCATAACTGCCCTTCAGGAACGGATACATATTGCTGTCCAGCTGATGGCTGATCTCCTCCTCTGCCAGAACTGCGCTGGTTTCTTTATCGATATGGGCGTAACCCGCACCGGCTTGGATGTAGCCTTTATGCTGTCGTATCTTTTTGGGTTCTTTCTTTTCCTTCTTCTTTTCTGGTTGTCCGGAACTGCTCACCGCCGCAGGAATATAATCGCTTGGAACTTTTTGGGGTTTTGGAGACGCTTCCACAGCGGGTGGGGCATTCTCAACCGGCTCGGGCACCCCGATTATGGGGGCACCGGCGGCGGCACCCTCTGCCGCCCTTGCATTTAATGGCCCCCAAAACATGCCGACGGTCACAAGTATCCCCCCGATCAACAGAATCAGATCCACGCGATGCCGTTTCTTGAAAAATAGCTTGGCTGCCGTCAAAACGATCCCCAAAACACCCAGTGCTTTCAGGCCCGAACCAGCCTTTCCTTCGCTGCTGATGCTCTCTATGAAGCAGGCGCTGTAGTCATCATCCGAGTCCGAGGGATCATCCGAGTCCGAGGGATCATCCGGTGGCAAGATGGATCCGATGGCGTAGTCAGACAAATGGGTCAACAGCACACCGATGGTATAGGTAACCCATCCCTGCTCGGGTGTTTCGGTGCGTGTCGCCAGGATCGTTCCCCCCTGTTCGATCTGCAGACCGTCATAGGTGCCGCCTACTCCCGCCAGAGTCAGGGAATTGTCAGGACCGATATGGTATACCGAAAAATCGGAAACATCATCCGGAAAAGACACCTCGATGGTCACAAAGATTGGCTCGCCGCTTTTCAGTCGAAGGGTCGATCCTGTGCCCATGGTCAAAACCACAACGTTGACTCCCATTGTATCTAAGATCGCGTCACTCGGTGGTATCTGACGCGGCGGCTCCAGGTAGCCTAAATAGTCGACCCAGTCGCTGCCATCCTGGAGAACTTCAAATTCACTGTACGCTTCGAGGAACAGCTTCACAGCAGCCCGGTTTTGGGAAACCAGACCTTGCTCCCTGCGATCATCGGTTGTCAACGTCATGTTAACGGTCGGAACACCGCCCTGTAGATCGACAATTCGGGCCGTTGTGATCGGGCCGGCCGCATCTGCGGCCATGATCGGTGACACCAGTTCCAGCTTGGCGAAACTGACTTCATTGAAATGATCTTCCGGGTTCACAACCTGAATCGTATAGCGGCCCTCGGGAAAGGTGTCGGACACATTGACGGTGGCAGTGATCGTATGGCTATCCACGTAGGTAACATCTTCCAGCGCGGTTTGGACGCCGTCCGAGGCCAGCAGATTGACCCCTGCCAGCAGTTCATCAAAATAATTACCCTGGATGGTGATGGTATTGACCTGCCCGACTGACAGTATGGCCGGCGAAACCCGTGTCACTTCGGGCAGGGGCCCATTCGAATTTCGAATGGTAATCGCATCAAAACTCGGCGCGGAGATGCCGTTCTTATTGATCACGCTGGCCACATAGATACCCGGCGGTGCACCCACGGGAATGTCTGCAAGAATTTCATCCACATTGCCGGCCTTGCTCAAAAAATCAAACGAGCGCTCGCCGTCATCAAACCAGACGATGTTGCTGCGCGACGATTCTAGAAAATTTTCGCCAGTGATCGATATTTCATTGGCAATGGCGTTATCTGCAGTCGCTTCATCGCTGGTTAAAGAAATGGTATCTACTACCGGCAGGTTGCCGGCAGTCACGAGAGGGCCGCTCGTGCCGAGTTCGGAAATATTGCCGGCTTTATCAATGGAAGCCACGGCAAAATAGTAGGTGACACCGGGAATGAGACCATTGATTGTTGTCTGCTCTTGGTATCCGGGGGGGCCGGGTGCGATGGAATTGTACAATTCCACGGCATTCTCCTGGTTGTCAGGCGTTATTTCCGCTTGTGAATACCAGATCCGATACCGTGCCAGCCGCTCCTGTGGGTCAGTTGACGTCCAGGTCCAGATCAGAGTTACTGAGCTAGTGGCGGGCTTTCCAGGGTTAGCGATTAATGTGGCGGCATCGGCCGGAGTTCGGTCCACGCGCCATTCAATGCAGGTGGCATCGTCCTGCCATACGTCGTTGACACTGAAAGCGTTCACGCACAGTGTATGGCTTCTTTCTTCCAGGTCTCTGAGTTCGATGGGATCGCTGGCATTTTCCTTAAACACTTCTGGATCGTTGTTCAGGGTGTAAACATACGCCTCGATGTCAGGTCCTCGGGACGAGGCTGCCACCATTATATCGGCTGAGGTTTGTGCTGTGATGGTTGCCGGTATGTTGACCAGGACGGCTGTCGGTACGAGAAAGTCAATGGTCCACTCAATCAAAGTGGCATTTGCAGTCTCCTGCCAGTTATTGGCCAGGTCTACTCCGACGACATTAAGTGTATGCAGCCCTTCCGTCAATCCAGATAGTTGAATCGGGGTGTCCACCCGAACCAAACCACTCCATTCCTGGTCGTCCAATTGATACCGGTATTTGACCACATCCACTCCCCCGACGATGATTTGCGCATGGTCTACACTTACGGTACCCTCGGGTTGGTTGGACAGCTCGGCCAACGGCGCCGTCAAATCAACCTCCCAGCTAAAAAGGGTAGCATCCTCCATTGGTTGCCAAAGCCCGTCTACATTTTTGGCAATGACGGCGACCGTATGTTGTCCCTCAGTGAAGATTTCGAATTCGATCGGAATGCTCACGTTTGTTTCCCCGCTCCAGGGACCGTCATCCAGACTGTACCGATAGGCGATCACACCAAAACCGCCGACACGCAATCGATAGGTCGTATCGCTGGTCAAGCCTGCCGGCACGTCCGTTAACGTCGCCTCCGGGGCCGACGTCTCCGACAGGGTTGTAAACTCAACCTGATTGCCGTAGGCCGTGCCGGCATCATTGATGGCGTAAGCACGTACATAGTAAACCGTCCCAGGTAAGAGATTGCTCATGGCGCCGCTGAAGGTACCGGGTTCCGACACCGGACCGGATTCAGTTTTGTCGTCCTCTGTGGTTGGCACCCCTTCTGTATTCCAGCAAATACCGTGCTGGGTCGGATTGGGAATCCCCAGATCCGAAATGGTGCCGTTGCCCGTGGCGATATTGGTACTGATACCGGTGACCGCCTGGGTGGTCACCGTGGGGGTCAGGCCCTGGGTCGAGAATGACACCTCGCTGCCGTAGGCCGTACCGGCATCGTTGGTGGCGTAGGCGCGTACATAATAGGTCGTGTTGGGATCGAGCCCGGTCAGCACCGATGAGAAGGGGCCTTCTGCGGCCACCGGACCCTCTTCTGTTTTGCTGTCGTCTTCGTCGTCAATGGTCGGTCCGGGTTCATCGCTCCAGCACAGACCATGCTGGAAAGCCGCCGGTACGCCCACACTGACAATGGTGCCGTTGCCGGTGGCCGTATTCGAGCCGATGTCGCTCACATCTTGGGTTGAAACGCTGGTGGCGGACGGGTTGGTGAAAAACGACACCTCGTTGCCGTAGGATGTTCCTTCAGCCACGGTATCAAATTCGCCGTTGATGGCGTAGGCGCGCACGTAATAGGTGGTGTTGGGCGTCAAATCCGGTAGAGAAGCCGAAAATGTGCCGGCAGCGGCTGCGGGTCCCAGCTCGACTTTACTGTCGTTCGTGTCGGGAGTTCCGCTGGTGTTCCAGCAGAATCCGTGTTGGATTGGGTTGGGGGCCCCCAGATCCGTGATCGACCCACTCACGGTGGCCGAGGTCATCTCTATATCGGATACAGGTACCGGATCGGTCGTGAGTGTGGCCACCATCGGCAAGGTTGTGAAGTTTTCTTCATCGCCATATACAGTCCCGGCGGTATTTACCGCGAAGGAGCGCACATAATAGGTGGTATACGGCCTGAGGTCACTCATGGAGGCTGAGAACGGGCCGGTTATCATGGCGGCTCCCAGATCTGTAAATCCGTCATTTGGGTCGTCGATGGCCGGGCTCGGTTCGTTGCTCCAACTCACACCGTGCTGTGTTGGATTGGGTGCCCCCAGATCCGCGATGGTACCGTTGCCCGTAGCCGACGTAGCCCCAATATTGGTAATCGCCGAGGTAAATACCACCGGCGGGTTTTTGCTGGTTACAAAGGTTATTTCATCTCCGTAGACCGTGCCGGCCGTGTTGACCGCATAGGCCCGCACATAGTAGGTGGTGTCGGCAGACAGCCCTGTCATGGCCGAGGCGAATGCACCCGTCGCCGCTGGGACACCTTCTTCGGTCTTGTTGTCGTCAACGGTGGGCAACCCGATGGTATTCCAGCAGATACCATGCTGGGTCGCGGCCGGTATGCCCAGAGACCCCAGGATTCCGTTGCCGGTAGCCAGGTTGGTGCCGACATCGGTCACGGCCTCGGTGGTTACTTCCGGGGGCTGTGGCAGGGTGGTGAAGGTGGTCTCCTCACTGCCGTAAACAACTGCACCGGTAGTGGGATTGACGGCGTAGGCCCGCACATAATAGGTCGTATCGGGTTCGAGTCCGGTTATCAGCGAAACAAAGGTCCCCGTAACCGTGGCAGGACCTTCTTCGGTTTTGCCGTCGTTCTCGTCATCAATGGTGGGCAGCGCTTCCGTGCTCCAGCAGATCCCGTGCTGCACCGGATTGGGCACACCCAGGTCTTCGATGGTGCCGTTTCCGGTCGCCTCTGTTATGGCGATGTCGCTGACCGCCTGGGTGCTGACCACCGGATCCTTCAGGGTTGTAAAGGTCTGCGAGCTACCGTATACCGTGCCCAGATCGTTGGTGGCATAGGCCCTTACATAGTACAGAATTCCCTCTGTCAGATCGGCCATCGGGGACGTAAATTCGAGTGGTGTTCCAGTGTTCGATCCCAATGGACCCAGCTCGGACCTGAAGTCGTTGACGTCATCAACAGCCGGGTCTGGTTCCGTGCTCCAGCACAAGCCGTGTTGGGTGGGCCTGGGTCTGCCTAGACTACTGATGATTCCGTTACCGGTGGCTACCGTCTTGTCGATGTCCGTCACCGCTTCGGTTTCCACAACCATGGCCCTGGGATTAGAATCAAAAGTTACTTCGGCACCGTAAATCGTCCCGGCGGTGTTAACCGCATAGGCGCGCACATAATAAGTTGTGTAAGGTTCCAGGTCCGTCATGATATGTTCAAAATCAAAAGGTGCCGGCCCGGTCGCCACGCCTAAATCGACATTCTCATCTTCCGGGTCGTCAATTGCAGGCGCTGATTCCGTACTCCAGCAAAACCCGTATTGGGTGGTCACCGGAATCCCCAGGTCCTCCAGGGTACCGCGGGCGGTTGCCTCTGTTTCTTCTATATCGCCAACAGCCAGGGTGACAACCAGCGGTGGCAGCGGCAAGGTGTCAAACGTGACCTGGTTGCCGTAAACCGTCCCGGCTGTGTTGACGGCATAGGCCCGTACATAATAGGTCGTATCCGCTTCGAGCTCAGTCATCGGAACCGTGAAAGGTCCGGTTGCCGATGCGGCCCCCAAGTTGGCAAAAGCGTCATCCGGATCGTCAATTTCCGGATCCTGGTTCGTGCTCCAGCACACCCCGTGCTGGGTCGGATTGGGCACCCCCAGATCCAAGATGGTTCCGTTGCCGGTGGCCGAAGTCGTTGCAATGCCACTGACCGCCTGGGTGCTCACCTGGGTTGCCCGTGGCTGGGTTGTATATGCCACCTGTTGGCCGTAGACGATGCCGGCTGTATTTTCGGCATAGGCCCGCACATAATAGGTCGTGTTGGGATCCAGACCCGTCATGAGGCTGGCAAAAGGGCCTGAACTGGATACCGGCCCTTCCTCGGTTAGGCTGTCAGCTACGGTCGGTGTACCGGTGGTATTCCAGCAAACCCCGTGCTGGGTTGGATCGGGAACACCCAAAACCGTTATGGTGCCATTGCCCGTGGCCGTATCCGACCCGATATCGGCCACCGCCTGGGTGCTCACCTGGGGCGGCTGCGGCAGCGTGGGAAAACTGACTTCATTTCCGTAAACCGTTCCGGCCGCATTGGTGGCATAGGCCCGTACAAAATAGGTCGTATCCGGAGCCAGCAGGGTCATGCTGGCCGTGAATGCGCCCGTAACCGTTGCCGGACCGTTCAGAGTCCGGTTGTCTGTAATGGTGGGCCCTGTGCTGGTGTCCCAGCAGATGCCGTGTTGGGTGGGGTTGGGAATCCCCAGGTCAACAATGTTGCCGTGGCCCGTGGCCGTACTAATACCGATGCCGGTGACCTCCTGGGTAGTAACCGTGGGCGCCTGCGCCAGGGTCGTGAAAAAACGCTGGTTGCCGTAGGCCGTTCCGGCTGCGTTGGTGGCATAAGCCCGTACATAATAGGTCGTATTGGGCGCCAGCCCCGTGATACTGGACGTGAACGCCCCTGTAGCCGTTGCCGGACCTTCCAGGGTCCGACTGTCGGTGATTTCGGGTTCCGTGCTGGTAGACCAGCACACACCGTGCTGGATGGGGTTGGGAGCCCCCAGGTCGATGATCGTACCATTGCCCGTCGCAGAATCCGTACCGATGTCGGAAACCTGCTGCGTGTTCAACAAGGGTAACTGTGGTAACGTCGTAAAGCTGACCTCGCCCCCGTAGACCGTCCCGGCCGCGTTGGTGGCGTAGGCCATCACATAGTAGGTTGTGTCCGGATCGAGCAGCGTCATGTTCGATGTGAACGTGCCGATGCTGCTGGCGACACCATTGTTGGAGAAACTGTCCGAGGTTATTAGGGGACTGCCTGTGGTGTTCCAGCATACCCCATGGGCTGTGGGATTGGGTACCCCCAGGTCAATTATGGTCCCATTACCCGTGGCTGTGGTGCTGCCGATGTTGCTGACCGTCTGCGTGCTGACCGTGGTGGCCTGGGGCAGGGTCGAAAAGCTCACCTGGTTGCCGTAGACCGTACCGGCATCGCTGGTGGCATAGGCCCGTACAAAATAGGTTTCATAGGGTTCAAGACCGGTCATGTCCGATGTAAACGATCCCACACCACCTGCTGGGCCGTCCTCGGTCTTGGCATCATCATCTACATTTGGATTGCCGCTGGTGTTCCAGCAAACACCATGCTGGCTGGGACTGGGATCGCCCAGGTCCGTGATAGTACCGTTGCCGCGGGCTGTGGTGGTGCTGATGTTGTCTACCGGCTCAGTGCTGACCTGCGGCAGCTGCTGATCGGTGGTAAAGCTGACCTCGTCCCCGTAGACTGTCCCGGCTGCGTTGCTGGCATAGGCCCGCACATAGTAGGTTGTGTCGGGCGACAAGCCCGTCATGTTCGCTGTGAACGCCCCTGTAGCCGTTGCCGGACCTTCCAGGGTCCGACTGTCGGTGATTTCGGGTTCCGTGCTGGTAGACCAGCACACGCCGTGCTGACTGGGATTGGGGACTCCCAAATCGGTGATATTGCCGTTGCCCGTGGCCGTGGTACTGCTGATATTGCTGACCGGCTGCGTTGTCACTGTGGGGGCCAGGGGCAGGGTCGTAAAGCTCACCTGGCCGCCGTAGACCGTTCCCGCCGTGTTGGTGGCAAAGGCGCGTACATTGTAGGTCGTGTTGGGGTTCAGACCGGTGATACCGGCTGTAAACGCACCCGTGCCACTAGCTCGACCGATGTCGTTAAAGTTGTCCGCTGTGGTGGGGTTCTCAGACGTGCTCCAGCACACCCCATGCTCCGAGGGGTTGGGCACTCCCAAGCTCACTATCGTGCCGTTACCCGTGGCGGCTGTTGGGGTGATGGAGCCGGAGTCCACCGCCTGGGTGCTGACCGTGGGGGCCAGGGGCAGGGTCGTAAAGCTCACCT
>Ga0180435_10001630_pt1 | contig 23177 bp, 23 predicted proteins | sample SS_ome_3_FD_132467 | JGI IMG/M metagenome (GOLD analysis project Ga0180435, IMG submission 132467) | Hypersaline lake sediment archaeal communities from the Salton Sea, California, USA - SS_3_S_1 metaG | ecosystem: Environmental > Aquatic > Non-marine Saline and Alkaline > Hypersaline >... | reverse complement strand
GCCGCTGTTGTGGTTGTGGCCGAGGCCTCTGCGCTATCGGGTGCGGCGGTTGTCTCGGTCGCTCCGTCCCGGTCGCTCGGCGCTTCGGTTGTCGCCGGCCGGTCGATCCGGCCGCTGGTCGTGTCACTGCCCGAGTCGTCGTCCCCTGAGCAGGATGAAGTGATCATCGCCAGCACGAGCAGTGCGGTGGCGATCCTCTTGTTTCGTGCCATTGTTGCCTCCCAGTTGGGTCGCACCGAGGTGCGATGCAGCTAGGACGCAGCGGCCATGGCGGAAGGTTCCAGGCTGAATCGCCTCAGCGGTTCTCCGCCTACCTGTTCTCCACGTCATCGGTAGTTGTTTGGGGGTCGACCGATTCGCCGAGAATGAGCGCATCAAGAGTGCGCTGCAGAATGCGGGCGTCGACCGGGCCGCTCACCTTGGCGCGAACAACGCCGTTGGCGTCGATGAAGAAGGTCTCCGGCAGACCGAGGATGCCAAACTCAACGGCGACCCGGGATCCCTCGTCGATGCCGTAGGTGTACGGGTCGCCCCGGCCCAGCTCCTCGAGAAAGGCGAGACTGGCCCGCTCCGCATCCTGATAGGCAATACCGACGAAGCTGACCCCGGCGTCGGCGTAAGCAGCGGCAGCAGCATTGAGGGCACCGTGCTCAACCCGGCAGTTGCCACACCATGAAGCCCAGAAGTTGAGCACAACAATGTCGCCCGCAAAATCGTTGAGGCTGAACCGCTCCTCGGAGTCGAGATACCGCACCGAGACATCGGGGGTCACCTTGTTGATGAGCGGCGACGGCGCCAACGTGATATCGGTGTCGATGCGCTGCACAAAGATGATCCCCAGCGCCATTACTGCAACTCCACCCAGGATGGCCAGCCAGAAAGCCCAGTTACCGCGACGGTTCACTGCGCCGCCTCCACTTCCGCAAGCAGGGTCTCCGCCTCCGTCCGCAGCTGCTCGGGCAGGTTGTCGTAGGCGAGCAGCTGCTGCAGCGGCTCCGCAGCTCCGGCGGCGTCTCCCAGGCCGAAGAAGCGGATATTGGCGAGGTACCAGAAGGCAATTCCCCCGTCGGGCTGGACCTCCAGGCTTTCCTCGACAAACGACTCGGCAACATCGGGTTCACTGGAGAGGTAGGTCATCCAACCAACGTTGGCCAGCGCAGTCGGATCCTTGACCTCGAGGGTCTGCAGCACATACATGTAGTGGGTGAGCGCATCGCTGAACTCCCCGGCAGCGAAGTAGCGGTCGGCCAACGCCAACCGCATCCCCGGAATGCCGGGGTTCGCGGCGACGACGGCCTCCATCTGCTCGTTGCTGATGTCGTCTAGGTTGACGCCTCCCCCGTCGACAACCTCGCTGGCGACACCCTCGACCGCGGATCGATCCTCTGTATTCGCCGCAATCAGCCAGAGCGCCGCTCCGATCACAGCGACCAGGAGAAGGCCGACCCCAAGCAGCCGCCGTCCGCTGAGTGCCGAGACAGATTCGACTTCGCTCTCACCGAGCAATCGGTCCCGCTCCTCGCGGTAGCGGCTGCGCAGCAGGTCGGCCGTCTCGACGTCGAGCTCGCCATGTTCGACCTGCACGTCGAGCTCGGCCAGGTCGGCTTCGACCTGAGCCAGCCGCTCTTCATGCGGAGTAGTCGGGCTCATCGGCTCTGCCTCTTCCAGATCACCCAGCCACCGGTTAGCAGGGCAGCGGCGGGGACCGCCCACAGGGCCACACCCCAGCCGGTCAGCGGAGGCTCGAGTACCACCTGTTCGCCGTAGGACGACGCAAAAAAGTCATAAATCTCACCGTCGGTCCAGCCGGCGTCGATCTTCTCCCGCATGATCACCACCAGATCGCGCGCCACCTGCGAATCCGACTCGGCCAGCGATTGCCCATCGCACCAGGGACAGGCGATGCGCTCGCTGAGATACTGCTCACGCTGGTCGGGATCGGCATCCGCCTCACCCGGGAGCAGCCCGACGACGATTACCAGCAGCGCCAGTGCTGCGACCCCCCATCCGGCGACGCGCCGAACCGTTTCAGACATAGGCCGTCACCCTCTCGCGGGTTCGCTTCCGGGCATAGACCGCCCACATTCCACCGCCAACTGCAATAAGGCCACCGGCCCACAGCACCCACATCAGCGGAAAGATCATCACGTCGAGCACAACGTCGTCGCCGGGCACCGTGGCCAGTGCCACGAACACGTCCTCGGTGATCCCGGTGCGCACGGCCGGCGTTGCCACCGCCGGCGGGCGGGTGTAGCGGTTGAACACCGGCTCCAGGGTCGCGAGCTCGGACGAGCAGTCGGCCGAACGCAACGTCAATATCGCGCCGGTGACGCTGCGGTTGGGTTCAACCCGGGAAGTCGGAGCCTCGTACGAGATGCAGTATGAGTCGACGGCAGCAGCCTCCCCGGCTGGAATCCGTACCTGTTCCCGGACGGCCAGACCGCTCGACGCCGCAATCCCGACGGCGAGCAGCGCCACGCCGACATGGGCCATCTGCCCGCCCCAGTAGCCCGGGTCGCGCCGCAGCACCCGCCCCACCGCGCCTACCCGGCTCCCGTCGAGTTTGCCGGATTGGCGGAGCATTTCCTTGCCGATGGTGGCAACGACAAATGTGCCGAGGATGATGACTACCACTACCGGCACCGAGGACACGCCGAGCGCCACGGTGACGGCACCGGCGACAAGTCCTATAACGAGGGGCGCCGCAATGCGCGGCCACACCACGTCCCGGCGGGCAAACCGGTACGGGGTTACCGCCCCTACGCCCATCGCCAGCAGTAGAACAAAGGCGATCGGAATCGTCACCCGGTTGTAGTAGGGAGTCCCCACCGAAACCCGGGCTCGGCCCATGGCTTCCAACACGATTGGGTATAGCGTTCCCAGCAGCACTGCCAGGGCAAACACCGTGAGGATCAGGTTGTTGAGGAGGAATAAACCCTCCCGACTCGCCAGCGAGTCGAGGCGGGGCGCCGAACTGACCAGATGCGATCGCCAGGCGAAAAGCAGCAGCGATCCGATGACTACGACCATGAGGAACCCCAGCAAAATCGGGCCGACGCCGGATTGGGTGAACGAATGCACCGAGATGATCGTGCCGGATCGGGTTAGGAAGGTGCCGAGGATGGTCAGCGAGAATGTTGCGATGATGAGGATCAGGTTCCATGCCTGCAGCATGCCGCGGCGGCGCTGTACGACGGCGGAGTGGATGAAGGCGGTGGCCGCCAGCCAGGGCAGCAGCGCCGCATTCTCCACCGGGTCCCACGCCCAGTAGCCGCCCCAGCCGAGTACCTCATACGACCACCAGGCTCCGAGCAGGATGCCAAATCCGAGGAACGCCCAGGAGATCACGGACCAGCGACGGGTGCGCTCCAGCCAGACGCTGCCCTGCTCGCCGCGGATCAGCGCGGCGATAGCGAAGGCAAACGGTGCGGTGAAGCCGACGTAGCCCACGTAGAGCATGGGTGGGTGCACCGCCATCAGGATGTGGTTCTGCAGCAGCGGGTTGGCGCCGACTCCATCGGCGGGAGCTACCGATGAGACAAACGGCAGCCAGCTCGACTCGGCGCAAGCCCGTCCGGCGAGCTCCGTGCACACCGCAAACGGGTTGGCGACCGTCGCCATCAGCCCAAACCAGAACAGCGATACAACCCCGATGATCGAGAGGGCGGTCAGACCGAGCCGGTCACCGTCGGTGACGCGGCGAGCTACGAAGTAGACCAGTGCTGCCAGCACCGCTCCCCACAGCACGATGCTCCCTTCCAGCGCCGCCCAGGCGCCGGCCAGCTTGAAGATGAGCGGGGTCGTGGTGCTCGAGTTGTCGGCGACATACTCGAGGGTGAAGTCATCGGTGAGGATCCCCAGCTCGAGTGCCGCAAAGGCAAGGAGCGAGCCGAGGAGCAACATCGCCACCGGTAGCCTGATGGCGGAGGCCTTCGGCTCCGGTGCCCGGGATTCGACCCAGGCCCGCACGATGAGTACCCCCGATGCGGCGACGGCCAGCAAGATGGAGAGCAGTCCAATGGTTGCGATCACAGCTCTTCCAGCTCGTGCTCGACGGAGTCGTAAATCACGTTGTCCTCGGTGCGGTATTGCTCATCGTGCCGGATCAGCATTGTGTCCGAGTCGAAAACCGTCCCATCCCAGGTGCCCTCGACGATGACGCCCTGACCCTCAGCGAACAGCTGCGGGATTACGCCGCTGTGCTGCACGACCAGCGACTCGCGCCCGTCGGTCACGGTCAAGACCAGCGACTCTTCGCCTTCCGCAACCGAACCGGCAACAACCTGACCGCCGAGCCGCAACCGATCCTGGGAAGGGGCAATATCGGTCAGCAACTCCGTCGGCGTGTGGAAGTAGACGAGGTTGCCGGACAGGTTGACCAGCAGGACGACGAGGACGCCCAATATGGCAAAGGCAGGAATAAGGAACTTCCAGTAGCGGCGTATCACGCGTCACCGCCCAGCCTCTCCCGTGCTGTGCGCAATCGCCATCCGAGCCAGGCGACATAGGCCAGCAATGTGCCGTAGGTGAGGATGTAACCGATGACGACGTATCTCATGTCGACCCAATCGTTGGAGCCGACACAGCATCTCCGGCCACCGGCCCTTCGGCTGCGGTTGCCGCCCGGTGGGCGTCCAACTCCAATTCGGCCAGCTGGTAACGATGGCGGAGCAGCGCGGCATACACGATTGTGAATGCGGCTACCGAGGCCAGCAGGGCCGCCAGGATCGGCCCGTCCATCTGAATATCACGGGGCCGGAACGTGTTGGTCTGATGGAGCGTCCGCCACCAGGTCACGGAAAAGTGAACGGGGATCAGCTGGACAAGTCCCAGAATGCCCAGCACCGCCGAACGGCGGGCCCGGGCGACAGGATCAGGAATAGCCCGGCGCAGTGCCAGATAGCCGATGTAGACGAACAGCATCACCGCAGTGAGAGTGAGCCGGGCGTCCCAGGTCCAGTAGACGTTCCAGGTGGCCTTGCCCCAGATCATGCCGCCGATGATGGCGACGGTGGTAAAGACCACTCCGATCTCGGCCGATGAACCGGCCACGAGATCCCACTTCAGCTTCCGGGTCACGAGATAGGTGAGGCTGGCGACAAAGGTGATCGCAAAGGCGAGGTAGGCCAGCCATATCGTGGGCACATGGATGAACAGCATCCGGGCCGAGTCGCCCTGGGACTCGACTCGCGGACTCATCAGGGCAAACACGAGTGCACCCACCACGGCCATCACCGCGGCGACGTCGAGCCAGGCGAGACGTCCTCGTGTTGTCATCGAGTCTCCTGTAGGGGTCGTGCTGTGAGTACACCGACGATCGCGAGCGTCACAACAACGATCGCCATCAGCACCAGCCAGGACAGATTACCCCCGTCAGTATCTATGTTTACGACGGTCTGAGTGGCGCCGAGCAGCAGCGGAATGGCCAGCGGCGTCACCAACAAAGGCACCAGCGCCGGCCCAGCCTGGACGCTGGCCGTGATTGCTCCCGAGATGGTGCCCAACTCAGCCAGTCCAGTGGCAGTGAGCGGCATCACGATCAGCATCCACCACCATCCGGAGATATCAAGCCCGTAGAGGGCAACGGCAACCGCCGACATCACGATTTCGAACACCAGCAGGACAACGGCCGAAGCCACGGTTTTGCCGGTGAACTCGGCGACCGGGTCGATACCGAGCAGAGCGATCGCGTCGCGCTGCGGTGGTGTCTCGATGTTGGTGCGGCGGATGGCGGTGAGAACCCCAAATAGCATCACCACCACAAACAACATGCCCGTGCCGATCCGGGAGAGCACATCCTGGTTGATCCCGACCGCAAGCGGAACGAGCAGAAGTGCAATCGCCCCAAACGGGATGGTGACCCAAACAACCTCACCGGCGTGTCGCTCCCGCTCGAGGTCGCGCCGGGCCACCGCCATCACCTGCCGCCAGAATCCGCTACTCATGGATCATGCCCCCGGCCAGTTCGGCCGTTCGGGTCACCATAGGAGCAACCCGATCTACATCATGCGAGACCAGAACCACCGCCCCCGAGCGCTGCAGAACCCCGGCCACGATGTGTTCGACCAATGCGATCGCATTCGGATCGAGGGCAGAGTGGGGCTCGTCGAGGAGCAGCAAATCTGGTTGCAGCATGATCTCCCGGGCAAACTCGACCCTCCGCTGCATGCCGAACGAGGCTTCCCCGGCGGGCCGGTCTGCCGCTTCCGCCATGCCGACGGCGTCCAGTGCGGCGGCCGCACCGGCGAGCGGGACTCCGGTGACCCGTGCGGCGAACTCGAGATTGCCCAGCAGGCTGAGTTCGGGATAGAGGGCGGGGCGGTGCCCGATCAGACCGAGCCGGGGGCGAATAGCGAATCGGTCGGGCGAGCCGAGGTCGACTCCAAGCACTCGCGCGGCCCCGGTGCTCGGCTTGAGCAGGGTGGAGATTACGCGCAGCAGGGTTGTCTTTCCCGCTCCGTTCGCGCCGAACAGGCCGACAGATTCGCCGGGGGCAACCGTCAGGTCGACATCGCGCAGTATGGTGGCCACCCCGATGCGCACCCCGACACCGCTGAATTCGACATGGAAGTTGGATGCAGGCACAGCCCGGGCAGTCTAAATGGGTGCACGCCCGGGCCGACGATGGGCCTGAGCCGGAATATTCAGAGATTCTTATGTGTTCTGGTGGGGAACGAGCTATTTGGAGTGGAATCAAAAATGCCAACTGTGGAATTGACCAAGGACAACTTCGAGGAGACGATCGTCAACAACGACATCGTGCTCGTCGACTTCTGGGCCGACTGGTGCGGTCCCTGCAAGATGTTCGCCCCAACGTACGAGAAGGCCTCCGAGAACCACGACGGCGTTGTCTTCGCCAAGGTCGACACCGAGGCCGAGCAGGAGCTGGCCGCCTACTTCCAGATCCGCTCCATCCCCACGCTGATGATCTTCCGCGACCAGATCGGCATCTTCTCGCAGCCCGGTGCACTACCCGAGGCGGCCCTCGAGGACCTGATCAGCCAGACCAAGGCACTCGACATGGATGCGGTTCGCAAGGAGATCGAGGAGCAGTCGGCAGATCACGAGCATGGCGACGGCCACGATCACTGATAACCACGTTTTTGCTTATGGGATCCGGGCTGAGCCCGGGTCCTATCTCATCACCAGGTGGGCAATCAGCGGCTGAGCAATCCCTATGTTGGGTCGCTCGACCTCGATCCGATGGACGACCGGAGCGCCGAACGGACCCGGTTCGGTGAGAACGTTGGCCGGAATGCCGGCTTCCTCGAGCACACTCCACGCTTCCTCGGCCACCGTGCGGTCGTCAAACTCGGCGATCGAAACCAGTCTGTCCTTGCGCCCCATGCCACTACCCCGCTGCGCCACCGGTGAAGTTCCATCCTTCGAGATGCAAGCTGGGCACGTAGGTGAATCCAGGGCCGAACTCGGAATCAGCAAATCTGGCGTCGTTGCCGATGGCGTGCACTCGACCTTGGGCCAGCGCTGCGACGAACGATTGGGTGAATCGCATGTTGGTCACGGCCCCGGTGATCTTCCCGTTCTCGATGATGAATGTGCCATTCCGGGTGAGCCCCGTCACCGCGAGCGTCTTCGGATCGAGTACCCGGCAGTAGTTGAATGTCGCCACATAGAGGCCCCGCTCGACCGAGGCGATCATTTCCTCAACGGAGGACTCACCGGGCTCGAGGAATAGATGGGCCGGGATTGGGCCCCACTGATCGGATCCGGGATCACCGTGACCGGTCGACCGTGTTCCCGCCTTCGCAGCAGTGCGCCGGCTGTGGGCGACGGATTCGGTGACTCCGTTCCTGATCAGATCCAGACGCCGTCGCGGTGTCCCCTCAGCATCAAAGCCGACTCCGATAGCGCGACTGTCGTGAACATCGTCGTAGAGGTTGAGCGAGGCATCGAACTGCTTGTGGCCGAGCTCGACGAACGACTGACCTTCGGCGTGTTGCTTGCCGTTGAATCCGTAGAAGGCGAGGAAGATCCCGATGGTGCCGACGCACTCCGGGGCCAGTACCACCTCATACTCGCCGGGCTTGAGATCGAACGCATCCATGCCCTGCCGTGCTCGGCTCGCGGCGGTGGCGCCCACCGCCGAACCGTCGAGCTCGGCGAAGTGTCGCGACGTGGCATGGCCCGAGCCGGCCGATTCATCGGTCTGGTGGATACCGTCGAGCGTAGCCCGCGTGTAGCGACCAAAGGCCCGGTGGCCAATTGTGTTGACGAAAGCGACGTTGTGCCCCAACGTTTCGCAATAGCCGGCAGCACGCATCCCGGAGCCGGCGGCAACGAAGTTGGCAACCTGGCCGGCTCGGTCGTCGGGCGTTGCATCGGCGGTTGCAGCGTCGTAGTGCCGGGGGTCCGTCACGTCGAGTGGTGCAGCTAGACCCGGCCAATTCTCGTCGACCCTCTGCAGCTCGGCGATTGCAATCGTGTCGTCGACAAATCCGTCGAGATTGTCGAGACTGGTAGTAGTACCGGCATTGACCTTCCCATCGACCGCGACTCGTAGCGAGACCTCAAAGCCTTCCTCGGCCACATTCTGGTGGATGAACGAGTTAGCGAAGCGGGTGAGCGCCGACACGCCGCCGGTGACGACAACCTCGGCTTCGGCCCGATCGTCGACCTTCTCCAGGACATGGTGGGCGAGTTCGATTGTCCTACTCATGCGCGCACCCCCACTCGGACCGTGGCGAATCGACCGGGAGCAGCCGAATGACCCGTGTGGGCCACTTGCATGGGCTGCCCCTTGCCGCAGTTCGGCGTGCCCCAATGCACCCACTCGTCGCCTCCGGCGAGCTTGTCGAGCTGAGCCCAGAATTGCGGTGTGATCCCGGTATAGGTCGGATTCTTGACCATCCGTCCCAGCTTGCCATCCTTGACTTCCCAACCGATCTCACAGCCGAACTGGAAGTTCAGCCGCTTGTCATCGATCGACCAAGATCGATTGGTCGCCATGTAGACCCCGTCTTCTGTGTCGGCGATGATCTCCTCGAGGCTCGAGTCGCCGGGGAGAATTCCCACATTGGTCATCCGCACCATCGGCAGCCGGTTGTAGCCGTCGCCGCGCACCATCCCGCCGGGAGGGAGCCCTGCAATCGACGCGGAGTCGCGCCCCGAGAGCACCCCGACCCAGGTGCCCTCTCTGACGATATCGACGCACTGCGCCGCAGTACCCTCGTCGTCGTAGCCAAATGTGCCGAGCGCCCCAGGAAGGGTTGCGTCAGCCGTGATGTTCATCAGCGGAGATCCGTAACGATGCGTGTTGAGCTTGCTGAGATCGAGGTGAGAAGTGCCGGCGAACGCTGCTTCCCAACCGAGGATGCGATCTAGTTCGATGGCGTGGCCGACCGACTCGTGGATCTGCAGCGCAAGCTGTGAACCTTCGAGAATCAGCGACTTCTCCCCTTCTTCGAGGTCGGGGGCGGTCAGCAGCGCGGCCGCTTCTTCGCCAATCCGGGCGGCGTTGCCCTCGTAATCCCAGCGCCGCACGGTTTCGTAGCCGCCGGTCTCGAACTGACCGAAGGATTGCGGATACGAGCGGCGCTGGGTCTCCCCTTCGCCGAGGGCAGTGGCATCGTAGCCGCCGCCGGACTCGACGAGGTGCTGATGAATACGGTGACCCTGGGAGGAGACAAACCACTTGTTCGTGTCCCAGAAGGCCAAATTGCCGGTAGCCAGCGCCACCCCGTCTATCTCGAGCATGGTCTTGGTCACCGCAATGAGCATGTCGACCTTCTCAGACACCGGGACCGCAAGCGGATCCTCCTCGTAGGGCGTTTCATAGGAATCTGCGACGACCGGCACATCGGCCAACGGCATATCCGGGCCGGGCACCGAAGCAGAGGCCCGCGAGATTGCGGCGCTTTGCTCGCCGGCCCGCCGCGCCGCAGCAGGGGTGAGATCCGAGGTGGCGTAGAAACCCCAGCCCGAACCGGTCAGTGCCCGGACTCCCACCCCGGCCCGCTCGATCTGGTCGATTGATTGTGGCTCGGCATTGAATACCGAAATCGCCTGGTTCTTGGAGATGACCACCCGGGCATCAGCGTATTGGGCACCGGCGGCGAGGGCACCCTCGACGGCGGCCTGAGCAAGGTCGAACACTGCGACAACTCCCGATTGGCTTCGCCAGTGATGCTACCCGGGTGCCTGTGACCTGTCTCTATGCAGAGCGCAGTTGCAGCCGGAATATGCTGCGCTCGCCGTCATAGACATAGGTCAGGTCACCACCCATACGCCGAGCCAATTCCCGGGAAATCGAGAGACCCAGGCCGAGCGAGCCCAAAACACTGTCCTCTCCCGTTTGGAAGTACGGGACAAATATCGCCTCGTGATGTTCGATATCGATTCCATCGCCGTTATCGATGACTTCGACAAACGGACCGGCGGCCTCCCCGGTCCGCAGGGCGATCTCGTCACCGCCGTATCGCACTGCGTTGGTAATGAGGTTCCGCAGGATCTGCCTCACCCTGACTACATCCGCGCGGGCAACGACGACCGGACCATCGACGTCGATCGGCGGCACATCAGGGGCCGAGCGGGCACAGTCGGCGATGGCTTCCTGGGCGGCAACACGCAAATCGACCGGAGCTGCCGCAACGGCAATGCGTCCCGCTTCGAGATTGGCGGCGACAAGTAGATCATCAACGATCGAGCTGAGTTCAGCAGATTGAGTTGCCACCAAGCCCATGAGTTCCCGCAGTTCCGCCGCATCGAATCTCTCCCAATTCTCTGCGATCTCCTCGGAGAGCCCGAATACGGCTGCCAGTGGAGTACGCAATTCGTGGCTCACGCTGGCAATGAACCGATCCTTGTCTGCAACCAGACGCTGCAACCTTCGCTCGGCAGCCCGCAACTGGGTGAGATCCATGAGCGAGACAACCACACGCGACATATCCCGACCTTGCGGGATACGGGGCACGATCCATCGCAGCCGGCACTCGAACGGCTGATTGAGGAAGTTGACCCCGACGAAGTCGGCGCTGTAGCTGGTCCCGCCTTCCCACAGCGTCACGAACTGGTCTTCGAAGGACGCCATCACTTCGGGGGTCAACTCGTCGTCACGGAATCCCTGCAACACAGCCAGCATCGAAGGTGCCCGCAGCAGGGCCACGGTGGCCGCATTAGCTCGGCTGGTCCGGATCGACTTGATGGCCCGGCGCACTTCGTCGAGATGGCCGGCCATGTGCTCACGCAGATCGGTGACCCCGGATCGTCGCAAATGGTCGAGCCAGACCTTGACCCCGGTGAAGTCCTCCTCCCGCATCGCCACCGGCGACCATTCGAATAGCGACCGATAACGTTCCTCCTGCTCTTTGAGCTGGCGTTGGGCCGCGTCAACCGAGGCACGGTCGGTCACCATGACCCCGATCAAGGTCTCATCCTCCAGCGGAATGGGAAAGGCGGCGAGCTCCACCAAGCGGTCGCGGGAAGTGCGAACTGCGATCGGGGAGACATCGAGTCCCCGACGGATACTGTCGAGCATCCGCATCAGTGCGGTGGCGCTCACACTCCAGAAGGCATCGAGCAGCCCTCCCGCCGCGTCCGTATCGATATCCAGGGTTTCGTGCGCCGCCTCATTAGCCCGAAGGACCGCCATTTCCGAGTCGACGACAAGCATCGGCGTCTGCGCATGCTCGAAGAACGAGCCGAACAGGCTCTCCGGAGACGGCTTCATAGCAGGGTCGATCAAGCTACTCACTCTTCAGCGCAGGGGCATCTATCGGCAAGCCGGCGCAAAGACCAAAGGAGCTTGGCCATCTTCAGAGATGCATTTCTTCGGAGCCGGCATCCTCCGGGAATCGAACCATCACCTGCGCCAACTCTTTGCGTACCAATGCCGGCACCTCGCAACCTGAGGCGGGATAGCCGACCGGGAACAAGGCAAACGGTCTCTCATTCTCGGGTCGGTTCAGGAGACGGGTGAGGAATGCCATCGGGCTAGGGGTATGGGTGAGGGTAGCCAAACCCATGTTGTGGAGCGCGGCCACGAGCAATCCGGCAGCAATGCCAACGCTCTCCTTGACGTAGAAGTTCTTCAGCGTGTCTCCGCTGCGGGTGATCGTGTACCTCTGTTCGAACAGCACAATGACCCATGGCACCATCTCCAGATAGGGTTTCTCCGACGTTGTTCCCAATGGCTCGAGCGCGTCGCGCCAATGCTGCGGAAGACGCCCACCCTCGTAGTTCTCACGTTCTTCTCTTTCGGCCGCAAGCCGAATCCGGCTCTTGATACCGGGATCGCCCACGACCACAAACGTCCACGGCTGGCGATGGGCACCCGAGGGCGCTGTCGACGCAGTGAGGATCGCGGTCTCGATCAAGGACCGGGGCACCGGCTCCGGCGAGAAGGCGCGTACGCTGCGCCGGGAGCTCATCAGGCGGTAGAAGTCGTCGGCACGACGAGCCATCTCCACAGCGGACAGTCGCGGCAACTCATAGGGAACGGTTACGGCACTCAACAGACCCCCTTCTCTGGCGGATTCGACCCTACTCATAGTCGTCACCTGCCGCCGCCGCTGAAGTGAATCTCGGCCAGTCCCGTTCGAGTGGTTACGCCCAGGTGCCACACTGTGGGCATGCACACGCACGAATGGCCCGGCGAGTACTCGTTCTGTCCGCATTGCGCCACACCCCTGACCGACGCCGATCTGCTCGGCCGGGTGCGCAAGCACTGCCCGGAGTGCGGGTTCATCCACTTCCGCAATCCGGCAGTAGGCGCCGCCGCCGTGGTGTGGGACGACACGGGCAGGTTGCTGCTCATCCGGCGCGGCGCGGGCGCCACCCGCCCGGGGCTGTGGGCGATCCCGGCGGGCTACGTGGATTACGGGGAGGAGGTAAGGGCGGCTGCCGCCCGGGAGCTGGAGGAAGAGACCGGGCTGCTCGCCGACATCGGCGAGGTGGTTTGGGTGGCCTCGAACTTCCACGACCCGGCGAAGCTGACCGTCGGAGTGTGGTTTGCCGCCAGCGTCACCGGTGGCGAACTGGCACCCGGGGATGATGCCGACGATGCCGGTTTCTTCCTACCCGACGAGTTGCCCCGGCTTGCCTTTGATACCGACGCGGCATACCTACGGTCGCTTGGTCACCACGCAGTCGCCGCAAGCTAGAGACCCAGCTCGGACTCCATGCGAGCGACCCGCGCCCGCAGTTCGCGCAATTCGGCCTCCAACTGCTCGACGCGAGTCGACTCGAGATCGGCCGGGATAGCGGGCGCGAGGTCAACGGGCATGCCACCGAGTAGGTGGGAGTAGCGCGGCTCCTTCTCCCCGGGACGCCGCTCTAAACGTTCGGCCAGCGGCTCATCCCGCCCGGCGAGCGCAGCCAATTCGCTGGTCACCTCGTCGAGTCCGCTGAACTCGCAGTACCGACCGGTGCGGGTCCGCAACTCACCAGCGGTCTGCGGGCCGCGCAGCAACAGGACTGCAAGCAGAGCCTTCTGTGCCGTGTTGATTTCCAGGGTGTCATCGGCGACGTGCTTGTACTTGAGCACCCGATCGCCCTTCCCGTGGACAGTTCGGGCCAGGCCTCGCTCCCGCAAGCCGTCGAGGGCGTCCTGGACCTCGGATTCGGTGTAGTCAACGACCGGTTCGCGGTTGGATCGCTGGTTGCATGCCATGACGATCGAGTTCAGCGACATCGGGTAGTAGTCCGGCGTGGTCGCTTGCTTCTCAATTAGGCAGCCGAGCACACGCATCTCTGGTGCGGTCAATTCCATGGACCGATCTTACGTGTCCCGGACGACGAGCCACAGGTCACCGACGTTGGTCCCGGTAGGACCGGTGACGATCTGTTCACCCAATTCCGCAAAGAAGGAACCGGAGTCATTGGCGTCCAGAGCAGCTACGGCATCGAGCCCGGCGCGGCGACCTCGCTCGATCGTTCCTCCATCGACGATGGCGCCGGCCGCCTGCGTGCTCCCATCGATGCCATCGGTACCGGCGGCCAGAAACCAGGTCCCGCTCGTTCCCTCCAGCAGCGTGGCCACGACCAGAGCCGCTTCCTGATTGCGACCTCCCCGGCCGCAGCCCGTCACGTCGACCGTGGTCTCCCCGGCAAACACGGATAGCCCACGTCCGGATCGGCGCAGCACCTCCCCGGCCACGGCACCGGCATCGCCCGTCATCCGGGTGTCGATCACAGTTGCCGGCAACCCGAGCCCCTCCCCGGCGGTTGCCGCAGCATGGGCGGCTGCAGCAGCGCCCGCGATGATCCGGTAGTCGCCATGGACTATCCGGCGCGCCGATGCCGGAGCCCGCAGTGCTGCCAGTACCGAGGCGGGAAGATCCGCGGCGATCCCCAGTCGCTCCACGACCCGAACAGCCGCATCCGTGTCGTCGTCGATCGCAACTGTTGGTCCGGAGGCAATCACCTCGGGCAGGTCTCCGACCACGTCGGAGATGGCAAGCGTGATGATGCGAGCCGGGTGAGCCGCGGCGGAAAGGCCGCCACCCTTCAGCAGTGACAGACGCCGCCGGACCGCATTGGTCGCAACGATGTCTGCTCCCGAGCGGAGCAGCAATTGGTTGGTGGCGGCGAGGTCGGCGAGGCTCACCCCCGGCACCGGGGCAACGGCGAGTGCGGAGCCGCCGCCGGAAATCAGAACGAGAGCAGTGTCATCGGGGCCGAGTGTGGTGGCGAGATCGAGCAGGGCAACCCCGGCATCGTGGCTGCGCCGGTCGGGAACCGGGTGACTGCCGATCACCATGGTCAGACCGGGCGGGATCTCCTCATCGTGATTGCTGACCACCAGACCCTCGAGATTGGGTCGCCGCAGGGCAGCAGCAGCGCCGCGGGCCATCGCAGGTGCGGCCTTCCCCAGCGCCAGCACCACAACCCGGCCGGGAATCGGGCCGATGCTGCGGCGCACCGCGGCTTCGGGATCCGCGGCAACCAGGCCTGCTTCGAAACAGGCCAGGAGAACTCGCCGGGCCGCGGAGCCTTCCATCAGTTCAACAAAGCGTCGCGCTCTGCAGACATCTCCGCGAGGAAGTGCCTGGCACGATAACCGTCCGACGTGCGCAGCAACCGCGGCAGCGATCGCAGAACTCGCTGCCCGTAGCGCATCGCAGTTAGGCGCCGATCGAGAATGGCGAGTACTCCTCGATCGCCCTCGTTGCGGATCAATCGCCCCGAGCCCTGCGCCAGCATGACGCTGGCATACGGCAAATCGACTTCGTCGAAGGCGCTTCCCCCGCGGTCGGTTACTGCTTCGCGCCGAGCTTGCAGCAACGGGTCGTCCGGGCGGGGGAAGGGGATCCGATCGATGATGACCAGCGACAGTGACGGGCCGGGAACATCGATACCCTCCCAGTAGCCCATCGTTGCGACCAGAGTCGCAGTTTCTTTCTCGCTGAAGGCAGCAATGAGTTGCCGCTTCGGCAGCTCTCCCTGCACGAGAACTTCAAAAGGGGCATCGGTCAGGGCAGCTCCGGCCCGCTTCATCATCCGATAGCTGGTGGTGAGCACCAGGGCCCGCCCGCCGGCGGCTTCGGTTAGCGCAGCGATCTCAGCGGCAGCCGCATCCGGCCATTCCGGCCGACGAGGATCGGGCAGATTGGCCGCTACGTACAACAGACCCTGCTGTGAGTAGTCGAAGCTCCCCGCCACCCGCAGTCCCGCGTAGGTACGAGCCAGCGGCGTCTCGACGTCGATAGCGGCAGGGTCATCCTCGAGCGGCTCGGTGATCAGCCCTAATCGGCGGGCGAGCGGGGCAAACGATCCCCCGGTCGTAAGGGTGGCGCTGGTGAGTACGACCGGCAGGTGGACCAACAGATTGGCCGCAAGCGGCAGGTCGACGTTGATCGGTGCAACTCGCACCACGCGATGACCGGGCTCTGCCCAGGCCACATGGCCTCCGGGGAGGTCGAGCGCCAGCCCGAAGTCCGCTTGTACGTGCCCGCCCTGGGAACGGGCCCTCGCCACTGCACCGGCCAGCGCATCGCCCTCCTCGACCTTGGGCAAGGCTTTGACCACTGCGGAAACGGCCCGGATTCCGCTGAGGATCGCTTCCCCGAGCTCGCCTTGGCTGGGCACGAGCCGGGCCTCGTCGAGCTTTTCGATAACCGCCGATAGCCGAGATGCCGAGGTCCGTACCGCCCCAATCAGTTCGTCGCGCCGTTCGGGTCCCAGAAGACGCTGCGAGTTGCCGGCAAACGAGCTGAGCCGTCCCCCGCTGACATCGACCCCGAAGGCTGCGGTCGAGGCGGCCTCCAGCTTGTGTGCCTCATCGAAAATCACCAGATCGTGGTTGGGGAGAATTCGGCGGCCGGAAGCGAGGTGCAGTGCGTAGAGGTGGTGGTTGGTGATGACGATCTGCGCATCCCGGGCTCGGTCCAGGGCGGCTTCGGCAAAACAGCCGGCGGCCTGTGGGCACAGCTTCTTGCCCGGACACTCCATTCCCGAGACCGACACCTGCCGCCACCGATCATCGGAAATCACTGCGGGGAGATCGTCCTGATCGCCGCTGCCTCCATCCCGAACCCATTCGATCAGCGAATCGAGATGGTCATCGCCATCGTCGAAGAGTTGCGGTACCGACCCATCCAGCCCAGGCCCGAAACGCTCGACGAGCTTCGCCATGCAAACGTAGGACTGCCGGCCCTTGATCACCGACCAGGTAACCGGCACGGCGAGAGTCTCCTCGAGGAATGGCAGCTCAGAGTCGGCGAGTTGGTTCTGCAATGACTTGGTCGCGGTCGCGATGACAACCCGACGCCCCGACAGGACGGCAGGTATCAGGTAGGCAAGCGACTTCCCGGTTCCGGTTCCGGCCTCCACCGCAAGGTGATGGGCATCGGCGATTGCCTCCGCAACAGCAGTGACCATCTGCACCTGACCCTGGCGTTCCGCAGCACCGGGCATAGACAGCAAGGCTGCAGAAAGGGCATCGAGCGAGTCGGCAACCAGATCTTCCATCCGGACACGGTAACCGGCTCAGCGTTCGGACCCATCCAACGTAGGGAGAACGAACCCGACTTCGGCTCCTTTGGTCGACTCTGTGACGAACACTTCGCCACCATGATCCTCAGCCACCTTGGCAACAATGGAGAGACCCAGCCCCGAACCGGGAGTGGTTCGATCCCGTGTTGCCCGATAGAAGCGCTCGAACACGTGGGGCCGGTCGGCGGCATCGATGCCGGGCCCGTGGTCGGCAACGCTCACCCGGCCGCTCGCTACCTCCACCTCGATTGGTTCATCCGCCGGACCCCACTTGGCGGCGTTGTCGATCAGATTGGCGACGGCGCGTTCGAGCTGGGCGACGTTGCCGTGCACGAGTGAGTCATCCGCAGCCACATCTATTGTCCGCCCCGTCCGCCGCCGGTACTTGTCGACGATCCGTTCCACGAGGTCGCCAAGGCCGACATCCTCGACATGGGTGTCATCGGGTGGCGGCGCAGCAGCCAGGTCGACCAGCTCTGTGACAAGGGCGCTCAGTTCCTGGATCTCCGATTCGATATCGGCCATCATCTGCGCCCGGTCGTCCCCGCTGATGTTCTCCGCCCGGCCCAGCAGTTCGACATTGGTGCGAATCGCAGTCAGCGGAGTGCGCAACTCGTGCCCGGCATCGTGAACCAGCCGATTCTGCTGCTGTCGCGAGCTTTCGAGCGCGGCCAGCATCGCATTGAAGCTCTGCGCCAGCCTCCCAACCTCATCATCCCGTTCCACATCGATCCGGGCGGCCAGCTCCTGGGTTGCCGCGACGTGCTCGGCGGCGGCAGCAAGCTGACCGATAGGTCGCGCAGCTCCTCTGGCGATGAAGTAGCCGATCACACCGGCCAGGACGACGCCGATCACAGCGGCAAAGCGGAGTACCTGGGCGATTCCCTCCAGGCTTCCGTCCACCTCCTCTAGCGAACGGGCAACCTGCACGGTTCCGGCAGAGATCTGGGATGTCAGCACCCGCAGGTTGTCATCACCGCCGGCCACGGTACGGACCACGTAGGCGAGGTCGCCGGCAATGACCTTCTCCTCTTCCGGTCCTAGCGGCAAGTTGCCACCGAAATCGAGCAGAGTGCCGTCGTTGATGAAGAACCGCCAGTAGATCGCATCGAAACCGCGCTGACCGCGCTCGAATGGGCTGCGGGGCCTTTCGTCAAACGGGCTCAATGCTGCAACGAGTTCGGTCAGATTGCCGGCCCGTTCCAGTTGCTCGACCCGGTCGTAGAGACTCTGATCTACCTCCGCGATCAACTCGCTCCTGGTCGTGTTGTAGGTGACGAGTGCGGCAACTGCGAACGCAATGGCGACCGCAGCCGCCGAAATCAACGCAATCCGAACCCGCAGGCTCAAGTCATCCCTCCCGGATCACGTAGCCGACGCCGCGCACCGTCTGGATGAGGCGAGAGGCACCGCCTGCCTCTGTCTTCCGGCGTAGGTAGCCGATATACACATCCAGCGAGTTGGAGGACGTAGCGAAGTCGTATCCCCAGATTCGATCGTAGATCGTGTCCCGGTCGATCACGATGCCGGCGTTGTCCATCAGCAACTCGAGCAAGTCGAATTCGGTCTTGGTGAGAGAGATCGGGTTGCCCTGCCTAGTTACGGTGCGGGCGGCCGTGTCCATCACCAGGTCGCCAACTCGCAACAGTTCGGCGACGGAGCCCGTCGACCGGCGCAGCAGTGCTCGCAGCCGGGCTAGCAGCTCCTCGAGGGCAAATGGCTTGACCAGGTAGTCATCGGCCCCGGCATCGAGGCCCGCAACCCGGTCGCTCACCTCGGTGCGTGCGGTCAAGATGAGGATCGGGGTCGTGTCGCCACGCGCTCGTATTCTTCGGCAGGTCTCGAGACCGTCGACAATGGGCATCATCACGTCCATCACTATTGCCTCGATGCTCTCGTTGAGAACCATTGCGAGAGCCTCGGCACCGTCCCGGGCCGTTACCACGTCGTAACCTTCGAAAGAGAGGGCACGGGCAACGGCGCGGCGCACTGCAGCATCATCCTCGACTACCAGCACCCTATGTCCGGACTGCTCCGTCAACTCGAACTCCTTGCGCGTCCCGGACAGGTTTAGCAGCCGGAGATGAGAAGAACATGAAAGGCCGGCACCCCGGTAGAACCCGGGCGAGGCCCAGGGTTAAGACCGCCTCAAGACGTCGGCGGATCAGGTCTCTGCCGATTCGGCGAAGCGACCCCGAACCCGGGGGTAGCGCTTGGGAGCGTGGCGGTGACAGAAGTCCTTGCCGTTGTAGCGAGAGATGAGGGTCTCGCAACCCACCTCTGCGCACACCCGGTCCGATGCGTACTGCTTTGGCCGCCGCGAGCGAGGCCGAATGGAACGACCCTTGATGGTGTCACTTCTCATTTCTCTACTGTCGTCGGCACGAATCTCGAACGCCCTAAGCGAGAAACCAGGATTCTTTAAGAAAACAGGTCCCCATCGGCAACTCGGTATCTAGTCAGCCGTCAAGCCTTCCCGGCCCGGCGCAATACAATCCGACCATGACCGAACCACACCTGTTCGTCATCCACGGGGCTACCGGAGATCTGTCCAAGCGGAAGCTGCTGCCGTCGATGTACGAGATCATGGCCGAGGCCGGGATCACTGATCAGTCGATCCTGCTTGGGGTCTCCTCGAGAGATCTCGACGACACCGACTATCGCGACTTCGCCCGCAACTCACTGGCTGAGGCGGGCATTGACGATTACGAACCGTGGTGCGACGAGCGGGTGTACTTCCAGAAGATCGCGCGCGATGAGGAGGACTTCAGTGCCCTGGCCGACAAGATCGCTGCTATCGAGTCCGCGCATCGGCTCCCCGGGAATCGCATCTTTTACCTTGCTCTCCCTCCGAAGGCGTTCCCGCGCGTCATAGCCGGACTCAGCGCAGCCGGCCTGAACCGGGGTCCGGGTTGGACCCGCCTGGTCATTGAGAAGCCCTTCGGTCGCGACCTGGCCTCGGCCCATGAACTCAATGAACTGGTGCACAGCCATTTCGACGAGAAACAGGTCTATCGCATCGATCACTACCTCGGCAAGGAGACCGTGCGCAATCTGCTCGCCTTCCGCTTCGCCAACATGCTGTTCGAATCCAACTGGAATCGCGACCGGGTCGATGCCATCGAGATCAACGTCGCCGAGTCGTTGGGCATCGGCGGTCGGGCCGCCTATTACGACGGCGCCGGGGTAGTGCGCGACATGCTGCAGAACCATCTCACTCAGCTGCTGGCCCTAGTGGCCATGGAGGCACCCAACTCGTTCGAAGCTGAGTCGATTCGCGACGCCAAGGTGCAACTGCTGGAGGCGGTCCGCCCGATCGAACTAGATGAACTGACCTTCGGGCAATACGGCCCGGGCACGAGCGACGGCGTTCCGGTGCCCGGCTACCGCGATGAGCCCGATGTCCCCGCCGACTCAACGACTCCGACCTACATCAGCGTGCGGATCGATATCGACAACTGGCGTTGGGAGGGAGTTCCCTTCTACCTGCGAACCGGGAAGCGTATGCCCGCCAAGAGTTCGCAGATCGTTATCCGGTTTCGCCCCCCACCGATCTGCGTCTTCCACGGCAAGAGGGACAAGTGTGCCCAGCATCAGAATGTCGTCAGGCTGATCCTGCAACCGAATGAGGGGTTTGAGGTCCACTTCGATGTCAAATCGCCGGGTGATTCATTGCATCTCGTCGAGAAGAAGCTGCGGTTCATGTATGCCGATGAGTTCGATCGGCTACCCGACGCCTACCAGACGCTCCTCTACGACATCATGCAGGGAGACCAAACGCTGTTTGTGCGCGCGGATGAAGTCGAGGCATCCTGGCGTCTCTACGATCCGATCATCGCTGCGGCAGAGCAAGGGCATCCGCTGGACGTATACGAGGCGGGTACGTGGGGGCCACCACGGCGGCACACGCCCATCCAGTGGGCTGAGGGGCCGATTCGAGGAGAGACCCGCACGAGCCCGCAGGCGGCTATTCCTCCGGTGATTTCTCCTGATCGCGCAGGTCAATGACCATGTTGGTGCGCTCTTCGGTAGACATGGGCGAGGCCCCACTGGGCAGGTTGGCGGTTCTCCGCTGATAGCGGGTCAAACCCTGGTCGAGCACAGCAGGGGCATTTGCGGGCTCGTCTCCGGTGGTGTCGCGCCTGGTGGCCGCAGCGATTCGATCAGCAAAGCCCGTCGTACCGTCACCCTTTCCGCTGGAGCGCTTTCGCGCCATCTGCAAACCTCCGAGTCAAGTGTCATCAAGACTACCCCCAAGAAGGATCCTCGTCCGCCGTTCCCTGCTGCGGATCGTATCGCTAGTACCGATCGCGCACCGCGGGCATAGGAATCCGAACGGGTTCGTCTGCGGCGCGCACACCGGCATACCACTCATGTAGCTCGTGATCCCCACCACGATGCTCGGCAAGGGCAAGACGGTAGCCCTCCTCGGCCGCAAGCACCGGTTCGGCGCGGTCGCCCAACGTACGGGCCAGACCGTCGATTGCTATCCCCCACCCACGCAGAATGAAGAGGTTCTGCGGGCTCACCCGGAATCCTCTGAGGAAGACCTCACTCGCGTCGAGATATGCCGCAGCAGCCTCGTCGGACTCGAGCCGGTGAGCTCGCTCGAGATGAGCCCACGCCCTGCCGACATATGCGTCGATGACACCCTTCTTGGCCTCAGACGCGGTCGCAAAACTCACCGCAGCCTGCTTCAGCATGGTTATCGCCTCGGCCTTATCCGCCAGCATGGCGCGCTTCATGTTGATTTCGCCAACCATCAAATTGGCCGCAAAGCTCCCGGGACGCAGCTTGACGGCGTCGCCCGCTTTCTCAGCTGCTTCTGCGAGCAGGTTGTCCGCAAACAGGCCGGCGACCCGGGACTGCAAGATGAGGTCGTCGGCTTCGCTGAGGAAGACATCATGAGTCATCTTGCTCGACGACAGCGCAGCCTCGGCATCGATCTGGATTCCCGGCTGGTCTTCGACTCCGGGCAGGTGCGTAAGCGATTGTTCCGGAGGACGCGCAGTGCGATCCGCCACTCGACGCGGCAGAACCTGGGTGAAGAAGAACCAGCCAAGGCCAACCACGATGGTGGTGATGAGGCTGCCAAACAGCCAATCTCCCATTGACATACCTCCTAGGCCTTACCGTAGTAAAGGTCGAGCCGACTTCGCCCGCCCTTTAGCGAGATCGCGCCGGCAGGTCGGGTCGGCGAATTGGATTCTGGCGCCGGTCGCGTAGGCTCGCGCGATGCATGATGACCTGAGAGAGGCTGTCGATCGGTTGATGCCCGAGTTGCGACAGGACCTCGAATCGCTAGTACGTATCCCTTCGGTCAGCGCTCCCGGCTACGACGCCGGCGAAGTGCGCCGCAGCGCCGAGTTCACCGCCGACCTCTACCGCAAGGCAGGCTTTGCGGAGGTCCGCCTGCTCGAGATCGAAGGCGCGCACCCTGCCGTGTTCGCCGAGATCCCGGGGCCACCCGGAGCCCCGACCGTACTGCTGTACGCCCATCACGACGTGCAACCCCCCGGTCCGGACGAAGAGTGGGAGACGGCTCCCTTCGAGCCGTTCGAGCAGGACGGACGCATCTACGGGCGGGGAACCAGCGACGACAAGGCCGGGGTGATCGTCCATGCCGGCGCCATCCGGGCACTGCAGGGGAAGCCGCCGGTCGGTGTGAAGGTAGTCGTCGAGGGCGAAGAGGAGATCGGCTCCACCCACCTGGGCGACTTCCTGGCGACCTACCACGAGCTGCTTGCAGCCGACGTCATCGTCATCCTCGATTCGGGGAATTGGGCGGTGGGCGTTCCGACACTCACCACGTCATTGCGCGGCCTGGCCGACTGCACGGTTGAGGTGCGCACGCTGCGTCATGCCGTGCACAGCGGCGGCTTTGGAGGTGCGATTCCCGATGCGATCACGGCACTGGCCAGGCTGCTGGCGACCCTGCACGACGAGAATGGCGAGGTCGCCGTTGCGGGCCTTCACTCGTATGACGACGCCACCGTCGACCTCAGCGAGGCGGAACTGCGCGCCCAGGCAGAATCGGTCGATGGTCTGCAACTGATCGGGAGCGGCTCGATCACGGCTCGCTTGTGGACCAAACCGGCCATATCTGTCCTGGCCATCGATGCTCCTCCGATCAGCGAGGCAATCAATCAGCTGGTCCCGGTGGCGCGAGCCAAGGTGAGTCTGCGCATCGCTCCCGGACAGGATCCGGACCGAGCCCTAGCCGCGCT
>Ga0180435_10001629_pt1 | contig 23179 bp, 24 predicted proteins | sample SS_ome_3_FD_132467 | JGI IMG/M metagenome (GOLD analysis project Ga0180435, IMG submission 132467) | Hypersaline lake sediment archaeal communities from the Salton Sea, California, USA - SS_3_S_1 metaG | ecosystem: Environmental > Aquatic > Non-marine Saline and Alkaline > Hypersaline >... | reverse complement strand
CGCCGTCCGGGCGCACTGGGCTAAATTTGCCGTCCATGGCAAATTTACGCTACCAACAGCCGCAAATTCAGCAAACAGAAAAGGGAGTTTTTACAAGCGAAAAACAAAAAACGGAGCTCATGTTTTAGAGGCGTGCTTGGCAACAACACTGGTTTTGCTTTTGATCTACTTCACCTCAGCCGAGCCATTGAAGCGGTGCTGTTATCATGGGCTTTCCGTAAAAGCTGTCTGAGCCCACGTGCTTTTCGTGGGTGAGTTCTTTTTACGGCATGAGAACAGTGACGGGGCAATGGGTACCCCCTGTGCTTTCTACAGGGGGCGACCAGCGTAGTGACGGCTTTTTTTGATTACTTTTTTTAGCTGTAGAAAAAAAGTAATTCGCCGTAAAAGGCGAAACTCACGGCTAAATAAAAAGTACCCAGGCTAATCCAGAAACCTACACATCGACAAAAACCGGCGGCAACGGACAATCCAGACAACTCGCAATCGCCCGCGTCAACTCATACGCGCGCAACGACACTTCCCCATCATGCGAGATACAACTCACACAAGCCTGCAGAAAACGTTTCTTCAGCGGCGGTTTCAACAGCACCAGATCATCCATCGTCATATCAAGTATATCCGTAGTAACTTTTTCTTTAGCGACCATCCTAAGTGCCCCCGCACCTACCGAACGTTTTGCCTGTTCAAAAGAAATGGCTGCCTCGGTTTCATCATCATGTTCAATATAAGCAAGCATGGATAACATGATCTCGATCGACTGCCTGGCCGAGCCAAGTATGAAGTATTTTGCTATCGACTTTTTGCTATGCTGATAATGCTCATCAAGATGCTGCAGCACCACACGCCGGATGATCCATTCACGCAGGTCCAGTCGTCCGTCTGCTGATACCAGTTTGTTTACAGCGGACTTAAACCGTCGATACTGGTCAGGCGTCATCTCCCGCAGTGTCGGCATGGCCAGATCGATCAACGGCAACGCCTGTGTGTCGATGAGATCAGCCAGCAGCGCTTTCACCTGCACGACATTACTGGTGTGCAGCTCTCCGATGATCTCGTTAAGCACAAAGAGCTGCTGCTTCTCCATCGTCGTCTCATTGCTCAACAGCAGGGCCAGGATCAACGCCTGTGCACCGTATGGATTTTCAGCATGCTCCCGTACAGCATCCGGCAGTTGCTGGTGCCAGAGCTTTGCTGCATCGACCTGCTCCTCTGAAACATCACCGATGTTTTCAAGCGCATTCAATGCCTCATTCAGAGGAACACCGGCGGCTACAGCCGTGGCAATATACTTCGCCCTGTCCCGCTTTTCCTGTTCACGCCTTTTCCTATCAAGAGTCTGCGTCTCCGCTTTCTGCTCTGCATCTACATCGCGAACCGGCTTCCTCTCATCAAACAGGTACTTGCCATCCCAGTTCGGCTGGATACGAAAGATACGTTTCTTTAACGGCGGATGGGTAGAAAAGGAGAACCATTGCGCGTGCTGGTAACCCAGTGCGAAATAGGCATGACTGTATTCATCGACAGAGGCAGCCGTCAATGCAGATCCTGGTATTGCACCGCCGATCTTCTTCAGTGCATTAGCAATACCATCACTGTTACGGGTGAACTGTACCGCCGAAGCGTCCGCCAGGTATTCACGCTGGCGGCTGATCAGCGACTTGATCCAGTTACCGAAGAAGGTGCCGGTATATCCGACGACCATCAGTGTCGCACCGATACCGAAGATAACCAGCACGGCGCGACCGTCGCGGCTGTTTCGTGAACTGCGAACATGGCGCATGGAGCGCAGGACCATCCTGCCGAGCATACCGATCATCAGGATGCCATGGAGCACGGCGATAAGCCGGATATTCAGCCGCATATCACCATTAAAGATGTGACTGAACTCGTGCGCGATGACGCCCTGCAGTTCATCACGCGACAGTCTTTCGAGCGCCCCCTGTGTGATGCCGATCACCGCATTGGTCGTCTTCCATCCTGCGGCGAAAGCATTGATGCCCTGCTCGTTCAATATATAGACCTGTGGCACGGGCGTGCCTGAAGCGATCGCCATCTCCTCGACTACGTTCAATATCTTTTTATGCAGCGGATCTTCACTGCTGCGCGGCACGATGACGCCACCGAGTGACATCGCGATGGCAGGGCCACCGGAAGACAGCACGGCCAGTTTATAGAGGCTGCCCAGGGTAATAAAACCCAGGATGGCCGCCGAGATCATAATGGCCAGGTCCATATCGAAGACCATTTCGATCTCAGCTGGCGAGGCGGTAAGAAGCCCCGTCTGCATATAGTAGAGAAACTCAAAGACGATGAGATTGCTCAGCACCAGCAGGCCAGCGACAGCCAGTATGAACAGCAATACAAGCACCGTGGTGCTGCGCCGCGCTGAATCCTGTGCTTCGAAGAAATTCATGATTAATTAACGAAGGTATATCACGTGTCATCTCGACGAATGTTCTTTATGAGGAGAGATCTTTAGCCACAGACTTGTAAGATCTCTCACAAAAAAAGTTCGAGATGACAGGAAAACTAGAATGAAACTTTCGGCGGTGCCTGGATATCCGCGCTGTCTTCGAACTCCAGCAGGCTGGCGTCAGCCGCGTGGCCGAACGGCCCGGCAAAGAAGTTCTGCGGGAACGACTGCTTGTAGGTGTTGTATTCCATCACACCATCATTGAAAGCCTGGCGTGAGAACGCCACCCGGTTCTCGGTACTGCTCAACTCCTCGCTCAGCTGCATCATGTTCTGATTTGCTTTCAGGTCAGGATAATCTTCCATCACCATACTGAAGCGGCCCATGGCGCCGGCAAGTTTCCCTTCTGCCTGTGATAGCGCCGCCATCACACCGGCATCACCCGGATTATCTTTGGCTGCTTTCAGATCGGACGACGCGGCATTACGCGCACTGATGACTGCATCCAGCGTCTCACGTTCGTGCTTCATGTAACCCTTGGCCGTCTCGATCAGGTTAGGGATCAGATCGTAGCGGCGCTTCAGCTGCACCTCTATCTGCGCAAAGGCATTCTTGTAACGGTTACGCAGAGACACCAGCGTGTTGAAGATATTGACGATGTAGAAGACGAGCAGGCCGATGACGACCAGGGTAACGATGGTAGAAGTATCCATTATTTTCTCCGTTTAAATATTCGTATTATTACGCTAACTATAGTTTTTATTTCATAAATATACAGCGCTCAGAGTCAATTCTGACTCCCGATTCCGAGTGTGCTTCAGGCACAAAAAAAAGCAGCCATAAGGCTGCTTTTTTTTGTGATCTCGCAATCAAGGCCCGATCAGTTATTCTGGATAACGATGTTCGGGAACTTGGCTGAATAGTCTTTCGCTTTCAATGACAGTTTCGCTGCAGTACGGCGAGCGATATCACGATAGATCTGGGATGCCTTGCTCTCAGAATCATCGGCCACTGAAGGATGGCCATCATCAGCATTGATACGGATATCGATATCCAGCGGCAGTGCGCCGAGGAAGTCGACATTGTGCAGCTCACACATCTTCTCACCGCCGCCCTGACCGAAGATATGCTCGGCATGACCACATTCTGAACAGATATGGATGCTCATGTTTTCGACCACACCCAGTACAGGCACCTCGACCTTCTCGAACATCTTCAGACCTTTACGCGCGTCGAGCAGCGCGATGTCCTGGGGTGTTGTCACGATGACCGCGCCACTGACCGGGACTTTCTGTGCCAGTGTCAGTTGCACATCACCGGTACCTGGAGGCAGGTCGATGATCAGGTAGTCGAGTGACTTCCAGCGGGTGTCACGCAGCAGCTGTTCCAGCGCCTGTGTCACCATCGGGCCACGCCAGATCATCGGTGTTTCTTCGTCGATCATGAAACCGATAGACATCGCCTGCAGGCCATGTCCGCCCATCGGTTCAAGAGATTTACCATCGCTGGATTCCGGCTTGCCTTCAATACCCAGCATACGAGGGATACTCGGGCCATAGATGTCCGCGTCGAGGATACCGACACGTGCGCCTTCTTTCTGCAGCGCCAGCGCCAGGTTAACCGAGGTCGTCGATTTACCGACACCGCCCTTACCAGAAGCCACAGCGATAACGTTCTTGATGCCTTCCAGTGGATTCATACCGCCCTGTACAGAGTGGCTGCCGATCTCCCACGAAACATCGACTTCAGCAGAAGAAACGCCGTCGACAGCTTCGATCTTCTGCTTCAGTTCGTCAGTCAGCTGGTCGACGAAACCGTAAGCCGGGTAACCGAGAACAATCTTGACCTTGACGTCACCGCCTTCAATCTCGATATCCTTAACCACACCTGCGGTGACAGGATCTTTCTCAAGATGAGGGTCGGTATATTGTTTCAGTGCTGATTCAACTTGTTCTCTTGTAACGCTCATGGCGAACTCCGCTTTGGCTCAAAGTTCCGGCCGAGTGTGGTTTTACTCAGGCCGAAAATATCTGTCTCAAATAAAATGAAGGCGTATTCTACAGGAATAACACCTTGATTTAACCTTAACTTTTCAGGGAGAAGAAAGGCACAGCCCTGTCTGTAGTTCTGATCTCCAGACCTCACACAGAGGAGATAAATCTGGACGTAAACCAGCCTTTCTTCGAGAAGTTATCAACGCTGTATGCGGTCAAATTTTCTTATTTCAACCGCCAATCAATATTCGCCGTGAATATTCTGAAGATCCGATAGATATCCAACCTGTCATATATCATCTCGAATCATGCTTTCTTTGGTGAGACCTTTTCTTCCGGACCATACAGATCAACCACATTCGCTTGAAATAACAGTCTGATGAATTCTTACTAACCGCAGAGGCGCCAAGGCGCAGAGAAATTATTGCGCTTGTCATTTCAAACCATGTTTTTCATGGTGAGAAACCTTTAAGCTCAGCGTAAACAGCCAGGAATCGAGATCTCTCACCTCCGTTCGAGATGGCAACAATCAATAAATCTCGGCGCCTCTGCGTCTCCGCGGTAAAAAACGGACCTGTCATCTGAACATGACGAAAAATCACTCCATATATGACGCGTGCAATAACACCCTCAAAATGATAAATTGTGCGCCCCTTAAAACGCGTTCAGATTCACGATATGACAGCAAACCGCAGCATCCTGGTGACCAGTGCATTACCTTATGCCAACGGCCCGATCCACCTTGGCCACCTGGTCGAATATATCCAGACCGATATCTGGGCTCGTTTCCAGCGCCTGCGTGACAATACCTGTTACTACGTCTGTGCTGATGACGCTCACGGCACACCGATCATGCTGCGCGCACGCCAGGACGGCATCACGCCAGAAGAGCTCATCGCTGCGACACAGAAAGAACACGAAGCCGACTTCGCTGACTTCCTCATCAGTTTCGACAACTACTGCAGCACGCATTCTGATGAGAACAGAGAGTTTGCCTCCAGCATCTATCTGAAGTTGCGCGAAGACGGTCATATCCGCACCCAGACCATCAAGCAGGCCTATGACCCGGAAGCCGAGATGTTCCTGCCGGACCGCTTCATCAAGGGCACCTGCCCCAAGTGCGGTACCGAGGATCAGTACGGTGATAACTGCGAAGCCTGTGGTGCCACCTATGACCCGACCGAACTGAAGAACCCGGTGTCTGCGGTCAGCGGCGCCACACCGATCGAGAAAGATTCAGAACAGTACTTCTTCAAACTCAGCGACTTCTCTGACATGCTGCAGGACTGGCTGAAAGCCGGACACACACAACCGGAGATCGCCAACAAACTCGGTGAATGGTTCGAAGAAGGCCTGCAGGACTGGGATATATCACGTAACGCACCTTACTGGGGCTTCGAGATTCCAGACGCGCCCGGCAAATATTTCTATGTATGGATGGACGCGCCGATGGGTTACATGGCGAGTTTCAAGAACCTGTGCGACCAAGCCGGTATCAATTTCGATGACTACTGGGCCGCTGACAGCAAGAACGAGCTCTACCACTTCATCGGCAAAGACATCGCACGGTTTCATACCCTGTTCTGGCCAGCAGTACTCGACGGTTCCGGCTACCGTAAGCCAACCGCCGTTTTCTGTCACGGCTTCCTCACGGTTAATGGCCAGAAGATGTCGAAATCACGCGGCACTTTCATCAAGGCACGGACTTACCTCGATCACCTGAATCCGGAATACCTGCGCTATTACTACACCGCGAAGCTGTCTTCCGGTGTCGATGACATCGACCTCAACCTGGAAGACTTCATGCAGCGTGTGAATTCCGACCTGGTCGGTAAAGTGGTCAACATCGCCAGCCGCTGCGCGGGCTTCATCACCAGGAAGTTCGATGGACAGCTCTCGGCCGAACTGCCTGAGCAAGGTCTCTACGATGAGATCGTCGCCGCTGGCGAACACATCGCCGAGCACTACGAGAAACGAGAATACAACAAGGCGGTTCGCGAGATCATGGCACAGGCTGACAAGGCGAATGTCTACATCGACGAGAACAAACCGTGGGTACTGATCAAGCAAGAAGGCCGTGAAGATGAAGTACAGAAGATCTGTACCCAGGGCCTGAACATGTTCCGCCTGCTGATGACCTACCTGAAGCCGATCCTGCCGGCGACCGCTGAGAAATCAGAAGTTTTCCTCAATACCGAGTTCAGCTGGTCATCGATCAGCGACCCGCTGCTGTCTCACGGCATCAATAAATTCAAACCACTACTGACACGCATCGAAAAAGAACAGATCGAAGCCATGACTGAAGAATCAAAACAAAATATGGCAGCTACCCAGCAAGAAACAGCCTCGCAAGCAGAAACCGATTCGCTTACCGGCCCGCTGGCTGATGATCCCATCGCCGACGAGATCACATTCGATGATTTTGCCAGGGTCGATCTGCGTATCGCGAAGATCACCAAAGCCGAACATGTCGAAGGCGCCGATAAACTATTGCAGCTCACCCTCGATATCGGCGGGCAGACACGCAACGTCTTCGCGGGCATCAAGTCGGCCTATAAACCGGAAGACCTCGAAGGTAAGCTCACTGTCATGGTTGCCAACCTGGCACCGCGCAAGATGCGTTTCGGTATGTCGGAAGGTATGGTACTGGCTGCGGGCCCCGGCGGAAAAGACCTGTTCATCCTCAATCCGGACGAAGGCGCCATACCCGGCATGAAAGTAAAATAGTGACAGAGCTCACAGAAGTGCCAGCCACTTAAAGCTATCCGTTTACAATCTCATTACACAGAAGTACTGACTTTCTCCAGTCATCTGCAAAAACCGACATTCTGTCATATATTTAAAAGACAAAATGTCGAACTCATTTATACTGGGTGTTAATGAAAGTACTTATCCTAGAAAGCGGACGTTTATTTCAAAAAATCCTTCAAGAGCTTCTCGTCGATCTCGACTGCACGGTGAGTTGTGTCAGAACGGGTGAAGAAGGCCTCGAGCTGCTGAAAAACACCGACGATGACACACGTTACGACCTGATCATCGCCTCACAGCACATCTTCGACAAATCAGGTTCCGATTTCATCGAACACTGCAAGAGCCGTGATACCCCGATCATCCTGCTTACCTCCGAGCCCAATGAAACCCTGATGCGAAATGCGCGTGCTGCCGGCATCAAGGACATCTTTCCAAAAACCAACATCACCTACCTGAAATCGAGTATCCGCTATTACATCCAGGGTGAGAAAACGTTTAACATCCAGGGCGGTAGAGTACTGTATGTGGAAGACAGCCCATCGGTCGCACACATCGTGACCGGCTACCTGAAGAAACTTAATCTCGAAATCACGCATTTCCCAAGCGCCGAAGAAGCTTTCCATGAGTTCACCGACAATGATTACGACCTGGTCATCACCGACGTCATGCTCAAGGGAACGATGGATGGCCTGTCACTGGTACGCATGATCCGCGCGACGAACTCACATACAGCGAAGACCCCTATCCTGGCGATGACTGGACACGACGATACCCAGTTGCGTATCGACCTGCTGCATGCCGGCATCAACGATTACGTCACCAAACCACCCGTGGAAGAAGAGCTGGCCGCACGCGTCAACAACCTGATCACCAATAAACGTCTGGCTGACCAGGTACGAGAACAGCAGCGCTCACTCTACAATATCGCGATGACCGACCAGCTAACCACCTGTCACAATCGTCATAGCCTGCAAGAGTACGCACCCAAATATATCAAGGACTCCATCCGTTACAAGCATCCGCTCAGCGTGTTAATCCTCGACCTCGATAACTTTAAACATATTAACGACGAATTCGGTCACGATACAGGGGACACCGTTCTGTCCGGCATCGGTAAACTGCTGATGACGACCTGCCGCCAGGGGGATGTCGTCGCCCGTATCGGCGGTGAAGAATTCATGATCCTGCTGCCACACTGCGCCATCATGGACGCACTCAGAAAAGCAGAGACGCTACGTGCGATGATCGAGATGTCTAAACCGGCCGATCTGACTGTCACCGCGAGTATCGGTGTTGCCCAACTACTCGAAGAACACGACAAAAGTTTCGAGGCTCTCTACAAGGCAGCAGACACAGCCGTCTACCATTCGAAAGAGAATGGCCGCAATCAGGTTACCGCTGACAAAAGAGCCATCGAACTGCTCGAACTCGATCGAGCCGGTAATGCATGATACATGCGTGATAAAATCAATAAACGAAATCTTCGATCATAATCACCTTGAATCCAACCATAAAACCTGCCTTTAGACCGACCATAAAAACCTACTTTCCCTGTTGATTCTATTCGGTTTTTTTATAATCTATTTATAACCTAAATCAAAAATCGACAAGCGCAATCTGATACAATGCGCGCATGACTGAAATCGCGCTTATCCTGCTCGGAACCATCCTGGTCAACAACTTCGTCCTGGTGAAGTTTCTTGGTCTGTGCCCGTTCATGGGCGTGTCGCGAAAACTGGAAACGGCCATCGGCATGGCACTGGCAACCACCTTCGTGCTTACCCTGTCATCGGTAAGCAGTTACCTGGTCAACGAATACATCCTCGCACCACTCGACCTCGAATACATGCGCACCATCATGTTCATCCTGGTAATCGCTGTCGTGGTTCAGTTCACCGAGATGGTGGTGCACAAAACCAGCCCGCTACTGTACAACGTACTCGGCATCTTCCTGCCGTTGATTACCACCAACTGCGCAGTGCTCGGTGTCGCCCTGCTCAACATCCAGCAGCAGCACAGTTTCATCCAGTCACTGTTCTATGGTTTCGGTGCAGCCGTCGGTTTCTCACTGGTACTGATCCTGTTCTCTGCGCTACGCGAACGTATCACTGTCGCTGATGTACCTGAAGCGTTTCAGGGAACATCCATCGCCCTGATCACTGCCGGCATCATGTCGCTGGCATTCATGGGCTTCGCTGGTCTCATCAAAGTCTAGGCAATCGATCCATCCATGCTGACCGTCATCATCACACTAGCAGTCATCGGTACTATCTTCGGCCTGATACTGGCTTACTCTGCGGTGCGTTTCAAAGTCGAAGGCGATCCCGTGGTCGACCAGATCGATGCAATACTGCCGCAGACCCAATGCGGACAATGTACCTACGCCGGCTGTCGCCCCTATGCCGAAGCGATCGCCAAAGGCGAAGCCGATATCAACCAGTGCCCTCCCGGTGGTGAAGCGACCATCATCGCGCTCGCCGATCTGCTCGATGTCGAAGTCAAACCGCTGAATGCAGAACACGGTGAAGTGAAAGATCTCCCGACTATCGTACGCATCGATGAGCAGGTATGCATCGGCTGTACGCTATGCATACAGGCATGCCCGGTCGATGCGATACTAGGTGCGGCCAAGCATATGCACACCGTAATCGAATCTGAATGTACCGGCTGCAACCTGTGCATCCCGCCATGCCCGGTCGATTGCATACATATCTTCGAAGTAAAACCGACGGTTCGCACCTGGACGGCCGACCTTCCTGACGCCGGTACGGCCGCGCCACAGATGACCTGATCGATATGAACAGCCTGGAAATGCACAACTCTGATATACACAAACGGCAGACAAGCGCTCACCCGATAGAGAAGAACAAGGCTGCGTTCGACGGCGGCCTGACGTTGGTCGCGCATAAGCACCTGTCTACCGCTTCGGCTATCTCACCGCTGCCAGCCGTCAAAGAATATGTTATCCCGCTGCAGCAGCACATCGGTGCAATGAGCCAGGTACTGGTTCATCCCGGTGATCGTGTACTGAAAGGCCAGATGATCGCACGTCCGAGCGCACCGGTCAGTGCCGCCGTCCATTCTCCCGTATCCGGCACTGTGAGAGACATCATGGAGCACGAAGTCCCTCATGTCTCAGGCCTGTCGGACCAGTGCGTCATCATCGAAAACGATTTCAGGGACGAGTGGGTAGAACGCAGACCTTTAGCTGATGACTACTATAACAGCACGACGTCGCAGGTTCGCAAGGTCGTCAGTGACGCCGGTATCGTCGGACTCGGTGGCGCAACCTTTCCGGCTGCCGTCAAGCAGACCGAGGTACACATCAAGACGCTGATCCTCAACGGTGTCGAGTGCGAACCCTACATCACCTGCGACGATGTGCTCATGCGTGAACATGCCAGGGAGGTCATCTCCGGTGCCGACATCATCGGCCACATCATCAAGGCGCATGAATGCATCATCGCTATCGAAGACAATAAACCCGATGCCATCAAGGCCATGCAGGAAGTAATCGAAGAAGACGGTACCGGCTTCTTCCGCATACAGGTGATACCGACGATCTATCCCAGCGGCGGCGAGAAACAGCTGATCAAGATCATCACCGGCGAAGAAGTACCGAAAGGCCGCTTTCCTGCAGAGCTCCATGTACTCTGTCACAACGTGGCAACGGCTTATGCTGTCCATAAAGCAGTCTACGAAGACGAGCCGCTTATCTCCCGTATCGTAACCGTCACCGGCCACGGCGTCGAGCAACCACAGAATATCGAAGCCCTCATCGGCACGCCGATGAAAGCCTGCATCGAACACTGCGGTGGTTACAAGGACAATCATGACGAGCTCATCATGGGCGGACCGATGATGGGCTTCTCACTCGACACCGATGACCTGCCCGTAGTCAAGGCAACCAATTGCCTGCTGGTCACCGCAAAAGAAGAAGCACCGAAAAGCAAGCAGCATCACATGCCATGCATCCGTTGTGGGCGCTGCGTCGAAGTCTGCCCGGCACGCCTGCTGCCGCAGCAGCTGTACTGGTATGCCAGCACTAAGAATATCGACCGGCTGGTCGAGCACAACATCTTCGACTGTATCGAGTGCGGCTGTTGCGCCTACGTCTGCCCGAGCGAGATTCCACTGGTGCAGTACTACCGCTATGCCAAGACCTCTATCTGGCAACAGGAACGTGAACGTAAACACTCTGATATTGCACGTGAACGCCATGAAGCACACCAGGCGCGTCTCGAAAAACAGAAACAGGAACGTGAAGAGAAGCTGCGCAAGAAACGTGAGATGCTGGCAAAGAAAGCCAAAGATAAACCGGGCGATAACAAACAGGATGCCATAGCCGAAGCGCTGGCACGTGCCCAGGCAAAGAAAGCAGCACGAGCCAGTCAGGGCGAAGCGACGAAGAAGGATGGTAACGATCAAGACGACAACAGCAAAGGCAAAGAAGCCCGGTAAGAAAGACCATTAAGCATGTTATTTAAACGCTCACCATCACCGCACATAAAACAGGCCATCAGTGTTCAGGACATGATGTATAAGGTCGTGTACGCCATGATCCCGGGCACACTGGCTGCCATGTACTTCTTTGGCTGGGGTGTTCTGTTCAACCTGCTCATCGCCATCACCACCTGCCTGGCAACCGAAGCCATGGTACTGAAGATGCGCAACCGTGAAGTCCTTGCATCATTGCAGGACGGCAGCGCCTTCGTTACCGCCTGCCTGCTGGCACTGGCACTGCCATCACTGGCACCGTGGTGGATTACAGTCATCGCTTCACTGTTTGCTATCGCTGTCGCCAAGCATCTCTATGGCGGTCTCGGCTTCAATCCATTCAATCCGGCGATGGTCGGTTATATCGTGGTGATGATCTCGTTCCCGCTGGAGATGACGATGTGGTCTGCACCCATGGGCGTCAATGGCGGCTGGCCCGATTTCATCACCACCTTCAACTGGGTATTCCTCGGTGCTCTGCCTGTCGCTGAAACCATCGACAGTATCTCCATGGCGACACCTATCGACCTGCTGAAGACACAGCTCAGCCAGTACCATGACATCCACGAGACGCGCAACAGCGAACAGTACAGCGCCCTGTTCTCAACCATCAGCGGCACCGGCTGGCAATGGGTCAACATCGCTTTCCTCGCTGGCGGCATCTGGCTGGTTAGAAAAGGCGTCGCTGACTGGCGCATACCGACTGCCTTCCTCATCAGCCTGGTACTGATCTCCAACCTGTTCGCCGTCATCGACTACTCCAGCAACAGCTCGGCACTGTTCCATGTGTTCAGTGGCGGCACCATGTTGTGTGCCTTCTTCATCGCCACCGACCCGGTCACTGCCAGCACCACACCGCGAGGCCGCTGGATCTACGGTGCCTGCATCGGCGTACTGGTCTACGTGATACGCAGCTGGGGCGGATACCCGGACGGTATCGCATTCGCCGTGGTACTGATGAACATCGCTGCACCGCTGATCGATTACTACACACAACCAAAAGTATTTGGCGACCCGAACAAGTAATAGTTTTAAGTGATAGTTTGCAGATAGACAGATGAACGACTCGAACACACAGACCAGTAATATACAGATCAGGAACATACTGATCACAGCATCACTGCTGATGGTTTTTGCGGTGATCGGGGCTGTGCTTGTCGGCATCACTTTCATGCAGACCAAAGACGACATCGAGTACAATGAGAAACTGACCCTGCTCAAGCAGCTCAACACGATCATCCCCTCAGAGGCTTATGATAATGATCTGCTGCTCGACACCATCGTGGTGGAAGCAAACGCGCAGCTCGGTACCAGTGAAGACACGCTCGCATACCGGGCGCGGAAGGGCGATAAAGATGTCGCCGTGGTTCTCTCGAGTGTGGCGCCGAATGGTTACAACGGCTCGATATACATGCTGGTCGGCATCAATGTAGACGGTACGCTCGCAGGCGTGCGCGTAGTAAAACACCGCGAGACACCCGGTCTCGGTGATGCCGTCAGCCTAACGCATTCTGACTGGATACTCAGTTTCGATAATAAATCCCTCAGCGATCCGGACGAGAAAGGCTGGAAGGTGAAACGAGACGGCGGTGTCTTCGACCAGTTCACCGGCGCGACCATCACCCCGCGTGCCGTTGTGAAAGCCGTGCACAATACACTATTATACTTTAATGCATACAAGACGACGCTTTTCAGCAAGCAGGGCACAGAAGGCAAATCGAATAGTAAAGGCCGGAATAGTAAACAGCCGGATAACAAACAGCCCGAATAGCGTGCATAAGAGACCATCATGAACGAAGACAAGTTACTAATCTCGAAAAACGGCCTGTGGACCAATAACGTCGCACTGGTTCAGCTGCTCGGCCTGTGCCCGCTGCTCGCGGTTACCGGTACCGTTGTCAACGGACTGGGACTCGGTATCGCCACATTGATGACACTGGTATTGTCGAACAGCATCGTCTCATTGATACGGCCCTGGCTGAAATCCGAGATCCGTATCCCGGTATTCGTTCTCATCATCGCATCCATCGTCACCACCATCGAACTGGCGATGAATGCATGGTTCCATGATCTCTACCTGGTACTCGGCATCTTCATCCCGCTGATCGTCACCAACTGCTCCATCATCGCACGCGCAGAAGCCTTCGCCTCCAAGAACAAGCTGCTCGACTCGGCGCTCGACGGGTTCATGATGGGACTGGGCTTTACCCTCGTGCTCGTCGTACTCGGCGGCATGCGTGAGCTGATCGGCTTCGGCACATTGTTCGCCAATGCACAGCTGATGTTCGGTGCAGCCGGTGAATCGATGACGCTCAAGTTTGGTGAGAACTATGACGGCTTCCTGCTCGCCGTACTGCCACCCGGCGCCTTCATCGGCCTCGGGCTGCTCATCGCCATAAAGAATATCATCGACAAGAAGCAGAGTGCCAAGCAGACTGTTGTGGTGCAGGATGCCGAGCCGGCGGCAAGTTAAAGATAATGATAACCGCAGAGGCACAGAGGCACAGAGGAAATTTATACGGGTAGTTATCAAACAATATTGTCATCTCGAACGGATGCGAGAGATCTTTAGTACTGTTTAATTACTCTGGCATTTAAGATTTCTCACCATAAACAGCATAGTTCGTAATAACAGTTCCTTTTTTCTCTCTGCGCCTCCGCGTCTCTGCGGTAAAAAATAAACATCACATAACACACCATGAACAAAGACAAACGTTACCAGATATTCTCTCGCCTGCGTGATGACAACCCGCACCCGACCACCGAACTCAACTTCGACTCCACCTTCGAATTGCTTATCGCCGTCATCCTCTCTGCCCAGGCAACCGACAAAGGGGTCAACATCGCTACGGCCAAATTATTCCCCGTTGCCAAAACTCCCGAAGCCATCTACGCACTCGGTGAAGACGGGCTGAAGGAATACATCAAGACCATCGGCCTGTTCAACAGCAAGGCGAAGAACATCATCCAGACCTGCAAGATGCTGATGGATGAACATGGCAGCGAAGTACCGGATGACCAGAAGAAACTGGAAGCCCTGCCAGGCGTCGGCAGAAAGACGGCCAATGTGGTTCGCAACACCGCCTTCGGTCACCCTACCATGGCGGTCGATACACACATCTACCGCGTAGCGAATCGTACCAGGATAGCACCCGGCAAGACCGTACTGGAAGTCGAGAAGAAACTACTCAAGTTCGTACCGAAAGAATTCATGGTAGACGCTCATCACTGGTTAATATTACTGGGCAGATACACATGTATCGCACGCAAACCTCGCTGCGGCTCATGCCTCATCGAAGACCTCTGCGAATATAAAGATAAAACCGTCGACTAACGATCTCACCCCGCTACCTGCTGTACGTACGCTTCAAATACCCTATAAAAAGCCCGCCTATTTCAGTATATATTGAAATTCTTCTTTTAGACTCCATATAAATTAGTAACCCACTAAGAAGAGGAGGCAAAACTATGTTTCATCCAATTACTATCCCCTATGGGGCAGTCATGTTATTCAACGTGGTAAAACTCAAACCGGGCGTAACACTAGATGATATAGAGATGGAGCTCGGTGAAATGTGCAACGTGGTGAAAGAAACCTATGGAAATGACCAGGGTGGATTTATCGGTGGACAGGTCTATAAATTCAGCGGCTTTATCTCGGATGAAGGTTCAGTAGCACCTAAAGAGCGCACCACTGACGACCATGTGGCTATCGCAACTTACTGGAAATCATTTGATCAGCATGAAAAATCGCATGCCGATAAACAATTCAAGGAAAAGTTCAGTGCCATTCTCGATAAGTGCGAAGAGACTTACGAGGTCGGTTACGAGATGCTATGGCAAGGTGTTCCTGAGACGGCTAATCTCGATAAAACTGCCTGATTTTAACCAGACAAACCAGCGGCCAGATCCTGAATGGATCTGGCTTTTTTGTGCCTGCCCTCAATCCTGGTGCTGGAAACCAGTTATCGTGGAACACGACGGATAAGCCACTTTTTCTACCAATCACTCATCAACGGGGATCGACATAGACGCAAGGGCGAAACGTTATCGAACAGCTAGACATGTAAATATTTCTTAACAATCTATCATCAGCAGGCCAGCAGTAATATAATAAGCCGCGCCTTGATCGGCACGCTTCTAGTATTCTTACCATAGTTTTCTTATCCGACCGCACGCTACGATGGTGCCTGACCTTTCGATGTCTGAACCCTACCTCGCCGCTTTTTTTATCCTTCTATGTGCCTACTTCATCAGGGGGATCACAGGATTTGGTTCTGGCCTGATCGCCATCCCCCTGCTGGCACATTTTCTGCCTCTGTCGTTTGTGGTACCGATGGTACTGGTCACCGACTTCGTCGCATCAGTCTTGCTCAGTCGGCACTCCAAATTACAGGTACGCTGGGATGAAATCCGCCGCCTGATACCGCCCAGTATCGCCGGCATGCTTATCGGTGCGCTATTACTGGTGAACCTGCCCCGTGAACCACTGTTGATCGGACTCGGCTCGTTCGTGATATTTTTCGGCTTACGCTACCTGCTCAATATTCACGGTGAACAGGATGTAAGCCGCTGGTGGTCAGTACCGACGGGGTTGAGTGGTGGCCTCATCGGCGCGATGTTCGGTACCGGTGGCCCGCCGTACGTGGTGTATCTTTCACATCGGCTGCATGACAAGACGCAACTGCGCGGCACCCTGTCGGGACTATTCATGATCGAAGGCGCTCTACGCATCATCACATTCCTTATCATGGGACTGTTCTGGCAGCCTCAGATGTTTACAGCGATCCTGCTAGCCTTGCCACTGATGGCACTCGGTCTGGCACTGGGACACAGAGTCCACCTGGGTATCACGCACCGACAGCAATTAGCCGTTATCGGCGTACTGCTGCTGGTTAGCGGTACATCTTTATTCTGGAAAGTCATCGCTGGACAAGCTTGATACAACACAGGTTTACCGTCTGGATACTATGCCTTCATACTCTCATGCAGGAGCAAGGATCCTTCTTCGTACATCAGACCAATGAATGTTTTCGCGGCAACAGACAGACGTTTACCGCGAGGGTGTCCGACATACCATTGCCATGAGATAGGAAACCCTTCGACATCGAGTATTGTCAGTTCTGTAAGGTCGCCCCTGGTAAGCGTATGTTGAGAAATTACCGCGATACCCAGACCGCCAGTTATCCCCTGCTTGATGGATTCATTGCTGCCGAGTTCCATTCTTATATTCAGCGCATACCCGTGCTCAGCGAAGAGCCGCTCGACAGCGATACGTGTACCCGAACCTGGCTCACGGATGATGAATGGCTGTTCTGCGATTGCCTTGAGTGGAATCTTCTTTCTGCCAGCCATCGGATGGTCTACCGGCGCTACCACGACCATCGGGTTGGCCAGGTAAGGCTGAAAATCCAGATCGCTAGATTCGGGGGGCTTACCGATGAGATAGAGGTCGTCCATGTTCTGGCTCATGCGCTCAAGGATGTGCTCGCGATTACCCACATCCAACGACACCGTTATCCCTGGGTATTTCCGGGTAAACCTGCCGATGAGCCGGGGCGCAAAATAATTTGCAGTTGTCACCACCGAAATCCGTAACTGCCCGGTCTGCAGGCCTTTTTGGTCATCGATTTCCATCTCGAAACGGTTGAGCGCACCCAATACCTCTTTCGAGGTCTGGTACAAGGCCTGGCCAGCATCTGTTAACGAAACTTTTTTACCAACCTGCTCGGTTAATGCTAATCCTATATCCGATTCTAACTTCTTGATCTGTAAGGATACTGTCGGTTGTGACAGGTACAACTCCTCAGAGGCGCGTGTATAACTCAACAGGCGTGCAACAGCTTCAAAAACCTGTAACTGGCGTATGCTAATCCGCCTGACGAGTTTTCCGGCTTGCATATTCTCCATAGAGTCACATAAATGAATATCATTAACAATATTAATTATTATATATCATCTAAATCACTATACTATAAATCCTGAGTAAATTACTCGGGTATTAGCCGAAGTTGCTGAAGCACAGGCAGAAGCAACATATACCTTTAACTGATCAACCAGCGAGGAGAGAAAATGCTTTACGACGATACTTCCATGAGTCACGCGAAAAATTCACCATCTACCTCGTACGCCGGGTTAACAAACCAGCGCACGCTGCAAGATGATGTTTTCTATGAAAATGTCCGTGTGCGTTTTCTGAAGCAGTCAGCAAATTATCTCGGCGTAGATATGGACGACCGTGAGACTGCACTAATGCGCTCGACAGCTGTCAACAGTGCAGTCGTCAAATAAGTTCAGAAACCAGGTATTACCTGGCTGGATAGTGGCTACCGTTCATGACGAGGCAACTACTATCACTACGAAGCAGCGTATTACATCGACCAGAAAACTTTATTTGAGAAGTTAGAAACATTCGCCACTAGCAAAAGTGATGAGCCACTGGCAGTAGCAGATGAGGAGGTACCAAAGTGTTACTAAAAATGATAGATGGATTAAGCAGACGAGCATTCAACAAGGTCAAGTGGTTGTTAACAGCCGTCTCTGGCTTATTAACAAGCAGCTTGATCATAATACTTGAAAGTTAAACATCGAGTATGTGACTGCGATGATATTTATTCATTCGCAGTTGCATACCGAAAGATTGAGTTTGTGAGCAAGTAATAACCCGTCTCAAAAATCGAGGCACCTTCTTTCATACATAACGAGAGGCATACGATGAATAATATCGAAGAAAATATTTCATACTCACCGACTGGCAATAACGACAGTAGTAACAGGGCGCGGGAAATAGATAACTGGAATATCGAACAGGCAATTCTGGAAGCCGGCCAGCATGGACTGGAAATAGGAAACGAACATATCGAGGTAATGAACTTCTTACGAGAATATTACGTAGAACACGGCTGGCCCAAGCGTCCCCATCAACTATCCAGGTTATTGGATAGAACATTCAAGCACACCGGCGGTAAAAGACATCTTCACCAGCTTTTTCCGCAGGGACCATTATCACAGGGAGCCCGTCTAGCCGGTCTGCCTTCGCTGCAAAACGTGGTTGATCGTTCATTTGGCACAGCTCACTGATATTACCTGCAGTAGACTCCGCCCAGCAAGCCTTAGCCAAGGCCTTCAACAGGCGGAGGGCGTCACCGATATCAAGCGATAGGTTGTGACACCCTGCCCTCCGCCGTTTTTTTAACTAAGCCCCGCCAAGACGAGGATATACAGCACCACATAACTCAGAATTAAGGACTACATTTCGCTGACGACATGAGCAAAGTCTTCGACCTGCTTCCAGTCAGTAAACTCGATAGTCTCAGCAGGGTCAGTCGGGCCTTTCGTCATCCACATGATAAAACGTATGATATTGCGGTCCAGAAAGCTATAACGTGGATAATCGATCTTACCCGCAAACACAGCTAATTGATTCGGCTGCCACGTTATCTCTTTTAGAAACTTCTTCAGATAGGGATTAGTATCAGGTTGATTCTTCTCGGGCTTACGTGCCACCACGTTCACCGAGAAGAAGGCATTCGGTTTACTATCAAGCATCTCATGGTTCACTCGTATAAAGTCATACACTTTTTTATGGTGTACACCATAACGGATGCTGGCACCAATAACGATCTTGTCGAAAGATGTAACATCGACAGAACCGACATCGTCGATAGAAACAACCTTTACATCATCACCCGCATCTTTTATAACCTGTTCTATCCGGGAGCATATCCGTTTCGTATGCCCGTCAGTCGTCGAATAGATAATGATTACCTTGCTCATCGTTACCCTGACATTATTCAATTGAAAGTTCGAACAAAATGAAAATACATGAACTTCTGTTCCTTGTTTGCCGGCGTGATATGCAGCTCGACTTCCTCTTCGATCAGCTCGAAGTCATCACCCAGCTCAGCCTGTATCTTTTCTGCATCATACTGAACGATATCAAGCCCACTGCACTTTTTTGGACCGCCGATACCAAATGCTGCAATGATCACATGCCCGCCAGCTATCAACGACTGCTTTAGCACATCGACATATTTTTTTCTGTCAGATGCATCAAGCAGGAAGTGAAACACGGCCCTGTCATGCCAGAGCGTATATGGTTGAGGCGGACGGAAATCCGTTATATCTGTTTCGATCCAGCGTATGTCCTTCGCCTGTGCTGCCAATCTCTGCTTCGCACTACTCAACGCATTCCCGGAGATATCCAGTACTGTGAGACGGGTGAAGCCCGCTTGAGTAAGAAAGTCGACGAGCACGGACGCACCACCTCCGACATCGATGATGGCATCATCTTGATAAATACCACAACGCTGGATAAGTGCCATCGATAGCCTGGGCTCTTTCTGGTACCAGCTCACATCTGTAGCAGATTTATCTTGATAGATATTTTGCCAATGCTCTTTTCTACCTGGCACTATAAAACACTCCCCTAACAGTTAACAGTATTTTTATGATGCACTCTCAGGATACGAGAATTCTTGATTTTAATCAGTTCAGCACAAGAAACTGACTTTATCTATTTGAGTACGTTGAGTGATGCAGGTTTAAACGAGAGAGCCTCACCAGGCAGTCAGACAAGGTGCCCGACCTTGACCAGAATCAACGTTTCCTCTTCTACATACGGAAAATGCACGCTCATGTGAGGGCTTCGAATCCAGCTGCCCTGAGGGTACTCACCATGTTCGTCGATGAAACGGCCTTTGAGAACGACGATCTCTTCACCGCCGAAATGTGTGTGCTTCTGGAACACTTCATTCTCCGGCCAGTACACCAGCGCCGTACTCTCGGTAGCATGCTGATGCAGCGAGCAAACCTTGAGATTGCCTATTCCCTGCCCCCACTGCTGGTCTTCCGGCCTGATCACAACCTGCTTGATATCGTCCGGCTGAAACTGTTCCAGTTTAACGAACAGCGTACAGCCCTGTTCGGTAAACGGGCGATGTTTTGAACCGGGGGGATTGCGGATATAGCTACCAGCCGGATAGTCGCCATTCTCATCTGAGAATACACCATCGAGCACCAGAATCTCTTCGCCCTGCGGATGCGTATGCGGTGAAAAATGCGAACCGGGTGAAAATCGTACGAAGCTGGTGGTATGGCCTGACTCCTCTGCCTCACGCTCAAGGTGAATTCGGGACACGCCGTCTGAAGGACTCCTCACCCAGATCTGCTGCTCAGGCAGGCTCAGTGCGACATGGTAGAAATTCATATTAAGCAGAAAGTCGTTGCTTTTGTTCATTGTTCTGTTTATTTACCAGGGGATTACTCTAGGTTCTTATAGATCTAGCAGGCCAATCAGGCAAAAGAGAAAACTAAAAACCCGATGACGATCAATAACGAGATATAGAAAAACAGTTTACCGATATTTGCGGTATTCTTATGCGCACTCCTTTTACGTGTAAGCATCTCTTCCACCTCCCTATCAGACAGGCCTTTACAATGAACACATTCACCGGCTCTTCTGGGATATCGCAGGCCGCAGCGTTTACATTTATTTGAAAATCTTATCGGAGGAGGAGCAAACATAATAAATTCACTTGCTAAATCACTTATAAACTATTCACCTGACCAGTCTACACAATTATAATAAGTGATAGTAACCAGATATATTTACGGGGTGTAGCGCAGTCTGGTAGCGTACTTCGTTCGGGGTCCTGACCGGGAACATAGGTCACTCTCTTTCCAGGGCGTCTGGTTTCTCCCAAATGCCTGATTATGTAACCTGTTTCTCCGGTATAAAGTGTTTACTATGTCTCAGGAAGGACAGATTGCTTAATACTTCTTATATTAAAATAAAGAGCGTAGACTGTGGATAATGGCTGATAAACATTGCCATGCTCGAACATAAATAAGAGGCCATCATGAAAGAACTCACGCTTGACGAAACACTCACTCTCGGCATCGAAGAGATCGATGGCGATCACAGCAAGCTGATAGGGCTATACAACATCCTCAATCATTCCGTTTCAGAAGGCGCCTCGAAAGAATACGTGGAAGCTGTACTGGAGGAGATGATCAATTGCACCGTCTGGCACTTTAGCCATGAAGAACGTTTGATGCTGAAATATGGTTTTAACGGATACGAAGAACATAAGAGCGACCATCAGGACCTGATCGAAGGCGCCAGAAAGCTGAAACAGAAATTTCTTCAGGCTGGCAAACTTGAAGAAGAAGATCTTGTTTACCTGGAACGCTGGCTAACCGAACATATCCTGGTTTCCGATTCGCGGCTGGCCGCTTTTCTCATCGAAGCAATGTAGGCACTATACAGATCCATTGTAGGCTAAATATACACATGACGCCGACAACATGAGGAAATACAGCAGCCTTATCCACAGGGAATCTATCCGCAGATATACTGCCCACAGATCATCTTAGATACTCGTATGCCTGCCGGATATTGATAAAGGTATCCACATCGCCGCCCTTGTCAGGGTGATGCTGCGATATCAGTTCGCGGTAGCTGCGAGTGATCTCATTACGGCTGGCATCGGCCTCGAGCTTCAGCGTACGCAATGCATGGGTCTGTTCATCTTCACTGGCAAATCGCTGCCAGAAGGTATCGAATATTTTTTTCACATTTGCCTCGTTATTTTGTTTTTATTCTAGTTAAGGCGGTATGCACTCGGCATACTGTTACCAAGCATAGTAAAACTTACGATAAAAGTAAAAGAGAATTCATCATACGCTGGAGTGAGAAGTCGAGCATGACGATAACCACTCCCCCGTTATTAAATAAAAGCCTTGATATGGCTACTCACGATTGACATCGTCTTCTGGTCGCCCAAATTTATTCGCTGTAAATGTTAGAGCGAAAAGCGCACCACTGAGCAGCACGATAGCACCTGAGATACTTAACAATAGATACAGATGGAAGCTATCTGACACATGCTGAACATCGATCACCAGGTGCCTCGATAGGGCGGTAATCGCGATGAAGATAAGAAACTGCACCGGCAACCTGTGCGTCTTGAAATAGATACCGATCATGGCGCCGAGCTCAAGATAGATGAAGAGCAACAGGATATCCTTAAGCTCTGCATACCCCTTTTCCATCATATGCAGATATTCATACACTGCCGACCATACGACAGTCGCGCCGATAACGAAAAGCGCCAGGTAATGGAACAAATCGACTAGTGTATTACCGAAGCTCTGAACCTTATCAGTCTGGTTTTTCATAGTTATTACCCTCTTTAGCCGTGATAGATAGCATGACCTTCAACATAGTACTTGATCCGCCTGTGGATCAGACAGTTCCAACAGATGTCACAGCGAATCATTCTATTAGATCGACTATATCTAAATTCACTATGCCTGTTAAGTCATATTAACCAGCAGAAGCAGCAGGCAGATAAATAAGCCCCCCTCCCTTCTTGTAGACCTTCTTCGATTATCTGTTCTGCCTTAGCCAGCTTGATAGCATTTTGTCACGTAGATTTATCAAAACAGGTAGTTTCCCGATTGTGACATTAAACACCTCCCATCATTCTCAGGCATCAGCAATTATTTCGATCGTCAT
>Ga0180435_10001627_pt1 | contig 23186 bp, 19 predicted proteins | sample SS_ome_3_FD_132467 | JGI IMG/M metagenome (GOLD analysis project Ga0180435, IMG submission 132467) | Hypersaline lake sediment archaeal communities from the Salton Sea, California, USA - SS_3_S_1 metaG | ecosystem: Environmental > Aquatic > Non-marine Saline and Alkaline > Hypersaline >... | reverse complement strand
CTGCGGGCGCAGCGCGGCTCCAACTTGGACCTATCAGATGACATCGGGCCGCCCACCGCAACCAATTGAGAAAATGTACCGATTCTCAGGATTGATCCTGTGATTCGGATTATTCGGCATCTGCCCAAAGCGGCATGGCGTGGGGAGACGCAAGTCGTTTTACTGATAGAGCTTGCGGAGTCGCTCGCTCATGGGGATAGGGGAGGCAGGGTGGGGGTTCGTCGTCGGCCGTGTGGCCATGCGAACGAAGTCGACAGGTGAGACTGGATCCAAACCAGGATGGTTGACTTGTGGGTCTTCCGGCAGTTCCGGCTCGTCAACGTATGGCGTGATGGGGGGGAATCGCCATGGGCTGTGGTAGTCGGTCATCAACTGGTGGGAGTAGAGACCGATCCAATGATAGGTCGAAAGCGGCGGAACTGGGAACTTGTAACTACCGTTGCATCCGCAATTATACGACGCGCCGGCCGAGTAGCGGCTGCCACGTCCACAGCACCCATGTCCGCAACCGCCGCAGCCGCCGCGGTGCCCACATCCGCCGCGAACGCCACACCTACCGCAGCCCGTTCCACAACCGTCACTCATGTACTTGTTGTCTATGCTCTGGAAGCTGGTCGCTGGCGGTTCTTCCTCAACAACTGGTGCAACGACTTCATCAGCGTAACACAGCGAAACGCTGGCGGAGAAGATGGACGCGGCAGTTAGAAGCGAGGCGGAAACGATACAAAGGCGGCGGAAAACTTTGCGCATTTTTCCATTTCCAAACAGGTGGGCGTTTGTTGGTAGGGCGGTGTGCGGGGGCGCAAGCAAGGTCGCAGTACACCGTTACTCAGATCATCGGCCGTCGGCCCCGCCTCAGCACAATAAGAAATGGCGGGAAATCCGTTAAATACGGAAATTAGGCGATTTGCGTTGTGGGCCCCGCGATGAATCTTCAGGCTTTTCGAGGAAACAGACCCGATGTACAGAAAAGCTCGTTGTTTGGAGAGCGGATACGCGATCTACAGATGACTGTCAAGCAACATGCGGATCTTGCGCATTTCTACGTCATGATCGATGTCGGGATCTTCGGTTACGTGCACCGACAGAGCGCGACCGTACTTCAACTTCTGCAGCTGCATAATCAACCGGCCGTAGTCGACTTCGCCCTGGCCGACCCGAACTTGCAGGGCGTCTTTGGTGGTGTCTCGCAGGTTGACGTTGTAGACGTATTTCAGAACCGATTCGACTTCAACCGGCGAATCCTGACCGTAGATGAAATGGCTGGGATCGAGTGTGATTCCCAAACCCTTGACGTTGTCACACAACACCTCGATGGTGCCGAGATCCTGTGATAATCGGCCCGACTCCGTCTTCATCGCGACGAGTACGCCCTCGCGGGTGGCAATACCGACCAACTCTCTTAGGCGTTCCACTTCCTCGTTGAAGGGAGTGCCGAACTCACTGGAGGGAACGGTCAAACAGTAGACCTTCGTTGCCTTGGCAAGCTCGCAGCAGGCGGTGAATTGTCGCAGGAATTCGTCGCCAGTTGCGGCGATTCGCAGGTCGTACGCTACCACATTCAACCGGTGGGTATCACAACAGAGGGCGGCGGCCTTCTCGACGTTTTCGGCAACCTCGGACGGTTTCAATTGCAGATCGAGGTCTTCGCAGATGGCGACTTCGACATTGGCATACTGCAAATCACCAAGCTTCTCGATCGCTTCTTGAAGGGGCAGATTCCCAAAACACTCGGTTGAGGCGGCGACAAACACTGACAGACTCCTTCACGCATCATAACTAAAAACCGACTCAAAACACGGAAGTTGGCCGGTCTTACGATCCCAAAGCGTCACCGTGGGAGTTGGCGACAGCTCGATATACGCTCTCATTGCGCTAATCTGCGCTTTGGCGTTGCCATAGCTTACCGATTGATGCCGGTAGGGGGCAACACCAGCAATTGACTTGCCACCGAGACTAAGGGCCGCGATGACCGGGAAAACCTGACGGCAGTGGTGCTTTTCACATTCGGCCAGCAAGTTGTCTCTTTGCGGCTCGCAATTACAATAGAAGAGATCCCCGCATCCGGCTGGGGCGACGGTTGCTGTTCATTGCGATCGGTCTACTTCTGAATCCTTCTCGATTGGGAGCGTTTTGATGTCTTCGGATACGAATAATGGTGATTCTGCCTCGTCCGCAGAAAATGGGCCGCAACAACCCGTCGAGCCGATCGCGGCGGTGGCGGCGCCTCAGACCGTTGTGATGGCTCCGCGTCGCAGTGCACTGGGCATTATCGCCTGGTTCGGCCTGTTTTTTTGCATCTCCGTAATCATGGTACAGGCGGTCATCATACTAGCCCAATGGTTCGCGTATCAGGACTACTTCGATACGTCGGGCGGATTGCAGGAAAAGCACTACATGTTGTCGGAGCACGGGCGGCACAAGATCGCCGTGATCAATGTCAGCGGCATCATTATGAATGGCGAGGGGTTCGTGAAGCGTCAGATCGATCGCGTGCGCGACGACAAAAACGTGAAAGCGGTCGTTCTTCGCATCGATTCGCCTGGCGGCACAGTGACTGGGTCTGACTACATTCTGCATCATTTGCGCAAGCTGCGGAAACACAAGGAAGAAGCAAATGGTGACCCGTTTCCACTGGTGGTAAGCATGGGCGGCATGGCGGCCAGCGGAGGTTACTACATTGCCATGGCGGTTGACGACCAGACCGACTCGATTTTTGCCGAACCGACGACCACGACCGGTTCGATCGGCGTGATCATTCCACACTATGATATCAGCGGACTGCTAGCAAAGTTCGACATCAAAAACGATTCGGTCGTCAATGATGCGGGGCAGTACAAGCAGCTTCTGAGCATGACGCGCTCGATGGACCCCGACGAGGAGGGGATCGACAAGCAAGAGGCCGAGGCTCGACGGAAACGTCGTGAAATCTTGCAGGTGTATGTCAACGAGTCCTTCGATCGGTTCCTTGATATCGTTGAATCAGGACGTCCAAACATGTCGGAAAAGGAAGTCACGGACGCGGCGACGGGGCAGATCTTCACCGCCCAACAGGCGCAGGAGCGCGGCTTGGTCGACAAAATCGGGTTCATCGAAGAAGCCGTCGACCGCGCGATTGAATTGGCGGATCTTGAAGACGACAAAGAAAATGTTCGCGTGGTACGGTACCAGCGACCGCCGACGATCATGGATTTGGCAGGCATGGAAAGCCAGCCGCCTGGCGGTATGGATCTCTCGGCACTGCTCGACATGACCACCCCCAAGGCGTACTACCTGGCGACCTGGCTGCCCGGAGTGGTCGAAAACGATTAGCAGCCGGGAGCAGGGGGGCAGAGGCCAGAGATGAGAACGTCCGCAACGTAGCTGTGGTCGCCAGACCGCGGGCGATGGTAGGGTGTACTCCGTCGCTACTGCCGTCTGGTGACGGCAGCTACAACGTCATTTCGCGGGTGGCTGCCGGATGAAAAACGCTGCGCCAATCACGAGCAAACCGAACACAGCGACCGCGCACGCCCATTTGAGCTTTTTTAGTTGGTCTTGTGATCGCCAGGTCGCCCAGGCGTGATACTCGACAAGCCGAGCCGTCTCTTTGTCGAGAAATGTTCTGTCTCCCCAGGCCAAGGGGTATTCTTCCAGGTTCGAGAGTTCGTTCCAGGCCTGCCAAGTCATGTCGACATCCCAATCGTCCGCCGAAACCTGAAACGAGCCTTTGATATCGGGTTTTTCCGTATCCAGCGTATACCAATTGAAGAAAAATACGCAGGCGAGGCCGATCGATATCGCCGAGATCAACCCGCCGACGGTGAACACAACTGCCTGCGGTTTGTTCCACTCGCGATCCGGTGAGACGGTCTCTCGCGGTTCTAGCTCGCGAAGATCGCGCAGGCGGGGTACATCGAGTTCCTTGCCGCACAGGCAGCGCACGGTTTCGCCCGCGTCGCCGACTGAGACGATCACCCGTTTGCCACAGTCACAGGGTAAATAGTATTCGCTCGCCATGATTTTGGGGGTATCCGCACGGTGAAATGCTGTCAACCAATGTATCGTATCGGGCTAGGTGAATGGCAGCAACCAAGGACGTAAGGCGCGAATTAAGGCGACCGCAATCCACTCGCTTTTACGAACGGCGCAGCGATTTGGTGCGGCGAAACCCGTTTTGCGGTCGGCAGTTCGGACGATTCGGTGTTCGGCTCAAGCCGAATCAGCAAGTTTGCGGCGATCATCGCCTGTCGAGAATTGCCCCTTCGCGAGCAGATTAGCGCCTTCGATCTCCCCTTGCGCATAAAACTGGCGATTTCCGAAAATTTTGACACTGGACCGACGGTTTTGGGCGACTAAAATTAGATCGAGGCAGACGACCGGGCCGCAGCCCGATCGCCGCCACCTCGTCCGACATGAGTAGTGTCGGTGCGAGTTGAGCTCCATGGGGAAACCGTGCAAGAGATGCCCGATTTCGCGCACGGCAGGTGAGATTGCCAAAAGGGTGAGAAGATCGGTCTGGCGACTTGAAAGCGGCCATTCCGGCTTGTATGATCCACAGCAGTAAACTGTTGTGGTTAGGCAGAGCGTGTGATGGGTGGTTTTCTACCCCAGGCGCTTTATCTTACCAATTTCCCAAGTTGGGGTTTCGGCCACTTGAATGGTGGTAGAATTACTTGACTCAACTTGTTTGCTATCCGGGGGATGGCGGCGGCATCATCCGCAAGAGTGCGCTGTTCAATCATCGTGGGTCTAGCGAGAGGCCATTGGCACCTGAGCCTTCGCGACACGGATTCGACACGCCTGTAGCGCACGTGGTTCCTGCTTTTGCAGTCCGTGTAGAAACCGTTTTTGTGTAGGAGTCCGGCTTTGTACGACGCGCTGTTGGAAGATTATGGGGAAGTATCCGCTCAAACGACGACAGATCAGGAAGAATTCGAAACAACTCCGGTCGATTTGATTGACGACGATGCTGAGGAGACGGCAGTTGCTCCGGCCGATGCCCAGGCAACGGACGAAGATGCCGATGAACTAGCGGCCGCGTTGTTGGCAGCTCAGGAGGACGCAGATTCGTGGTCTGACGATCCCGTGCGGATGTACCTCACGCAGATGGGCGAGATCCCACTGCTTACTCGTAAACAAGAGATCCAGCTTGCCAAGCGGATCGAGACCACCCGCGCCAAGTTTCGACGTTGGCTGCTGGAGTGTGACTACGTGATCCAAACTGCCGCCAAGGTGTTGCGGCGTGTGCACGACGGCGAACTGCCCTTCGACCGCACCGTGCAGGTTTCGGTCACCGATCGACTGGAGAAGGATCAGATTCTCGGTCGGTTGCCGCACAACCTCTCGACGTTGCAGTCGCTCCTGGATCGCAACTACCGCGATTATCGGGTCGCCGTTAGCAAGAGCCAAACCAAGGGTCGCCGCCGTCAGGCATGGCGACGACTCGGTCATCAGCGTCGCCGCGCTGTCAAGCTGGTCGAGGAACTCGGCCTGCGAACGCAGCGGATCGAGCCGATGATCAAAACGCTTTCTGATTTCAGCCGCCGAGTCGACGAGTTGAAGGCGAAGATCGAACGGCACAAGAAACAGAAGTTGCCGGCCGCCGAGCGCAAAGCTTGGCAGGCCGAGTACCGCAGCATTCTGCTGGCGACGCAAGAGACGCCCCGTAGCCTGCGGAGTCGTGTCCGACGTCTACGTCGAATCTACGCTGAGTACCAGCAAGCGAAACGCGAGTTGTCGGAAGGCAACCTGCGGCTAGTCGTTTCGATCGCCAAAAAGTACCGCAACCGCGGCTTGAGCTTCCTCGATCTGATCCAGGAAGGCAACGCCGGTTTGATGCGGGCGGTCGACAAGTTCGAGTACCGCCGAGGCTTTAAGTTTTGCACCTACGCTACTTGGTGGATTCGGCAGGCGATCACCCGAGCCGTTGCCGACCAAAGCCGCACGATTCGCATCCCGGTCCATATGGTCGAGACGATGTCGCGCGTTCGCAACGTTTCTCGGCAATTGCTGCAGGAGAAGGGGCGTGAGCCGACGATCGAAGAGACCGCCCGCCGCGCTCGCACGTCGGTCGACGAAGCTCGTCGCGTGTTGGCGATGAGTCGTTACCCGATCAGTCTCGATCGTCCGGTCGGCAACAGCGAAGACAGCCACTTTGGCGATTTGCTGCCGGATGGCGGCGCGGAGAGCCCGGCCGTGGGCGCCGCTCAGGAGATGCTCCGAGGCCGTATCAGCAAAGTGCTGAAGACGCTCAGTTATCGTGAGCGAGAGATCATCAAGCTCCGCTACGGATTGGGCGACGGTTACAGCTACACGCTCGAAGAGGTTGGCCACATTTTCAAGGTCACGCGTGAGCGTATTCGACAGATCGAAGCCAAAGCCGTTCGCAAGTTGCAACAACCGAGCCGGTCTCAAGAGCTGGTTGGTTTCCTCGACTAGCCGAACCTTTCCAACTAAAATTGCTCCCTTTCACCGCCGAGTGTTTGCTCGGCGGTGTTTCTGTTAAGAGACCGGTTTTTCGCCCACGTTTGCCATGTTCCCACTGATAGTTGACATCGATCTGGAACTCTCCCCGATCGAACTCCACGACGCCGAGGCCCTTTTTGAGCGAATCGACGGGAGTCGCAGTTCCTTGCGCGTTTGGCTGCCGTGGGTCGATCGGACGCTGTCGGTGGACAACGTCATGAAGTTTGTCAAAGACGCTGTCGAACAGCACGCCCGCAATGACGGGTTTCAGTGTGCCATCCGTCGTGAGGGACAACCCATAGGTGTGATTGGACTGCACAGCATCGACTGGCCACACCGTGCGACCAGCATTGGCTACTGGCTCGATCATTCGCACCAGGGCAGGGGGATCATGTCTCGATCGTGTCGGGCGTTGGTCGACGCTCTTTTCAGCGAGTTGGAGCTGCATCGCGTGATGATACGGGCGGGCGTTGAAAACGCCAAAAGCCGCAGTGTGCCCGAGCGGTTGGGCTTCAAGCAGGAAGGCGTGATGCGTGAGGCTGAGTGGGTCAATAACCGTTTCATCGACCTCGCTGTTTATGCGATGCTGCGGCACGAGTGGGAGACGTAGCCGCCTTTCGACGGCGGTACTGTCACCTCCGTCGCTCACGCGAGCGATACGCGCGGATGATCATGGGATCGTTCAGCAGTACGAGCGCCCAGATGCCGGCCGGCAGGCCAATGATGCAACAGACACCGCACGGCAACATGGCCAAAATTGCCGCCGTTACCCCCAAACTTCGGCTTTTTAGGTTCAGCATCTGAATGCCACCTGCCAGAATGATGCAGTTGAATACAGCACCGAGCCCGATGCCGAAAAAGAGGATCATGGCGGCTTCGGCGTCCCCTGCATTGTTCACTCCACCCAGTGAAACGAGATTCGCGAGTACGCCAAGTAGACCGAGCGCTGCGATGATGATCAGCATTACCGCTGGCGGGGTCAGCTTCGACTTCGCCATCGACTCGACGTAGGCGTCGTTTGAATAGTCGTACGCCTGGTTGCCTGTGTCTACCGGAGTTGGCGACTGATACGGGTTTTCCTCCTGCTCGAAGTGCGAAGCCGGTTCGCTCATCGTATCGCGAAACGGATTGGACTCCTGCTGAGATTGATCGAACGGCGCAAACGCATTGGCGACAGAACTTGCGCTTGGCGACTCGGTGGCGAGCGGCGCGTTCATGACGTTCGAGCACTGCGGACACCGCACGCGACGACCACCTGCCGTTTCCGGCACACGTAGGCGATGACCACAAACCTGACAGTCGAACTCAATGGGCATGGATGGTTCCCTTCTTCTGCTGAGCGCGTTGGAGGAACGCGCTCGTCACCACGGGGTTGCGCAAAACGATGATCGCCAAACACCGATCGGCAGCGTGAACACGCAACAGCCACCCGTTAGCGGTAAAATGCAGCAGATGGATGCGGCGTAAGACCACGCCTTGTTCCCCAGTCGCAGCATCTGAAATGCGCCGAACGCGATGATGGGGCATGGGGCTCCCATGATGGCCAAAAAGACCCACATGAACTGCTTGAAATGGGGATCTTCGAATTGTTGTTTTTGTTGCTCGTTCAGCTCTGCGCCCAGGTTCTCAAAACCCACCCCATAAAAGACGACATTTATGGCGACCGACATGAAGATCAGACCGGCGAAGAGCAGCATGAGAATGGCCGGGGCCATCACCTTCGACTTGGCTTCGAGCACGGTGCGCGATTCGACGTTTGCACTGCTGGCCGCGACATGCTCGGTCGCCTCGTAGGGATTGACCGAATCGGCTGTCTCGCGAAACGGATTGGCTGGTCGGTCCGTCGATGTTGCAGCGATCACGCTGCCGCAATTCGGGCAGTTGATCTGCTTTGCCGGCGCGTCATCCGGTAACTGCATACGGAGTCGGCACGATCGGCATTCGAGATCGATTGGCATGTTCCATTCCCCTCGGTTAGGATAGTGACGTAACATATCATGCGGTCTGGCGCTGTGCCACCCGCGCCGCGCAAAGGCATTTCCCGCGTCTTTCGCCAGGGGAAACAACATGCAAACAGAGTTTAGCCCCGCAACCTTGCTTCGCCTTTCGTTGCCCGCCCTCGTCTTGTGCGGCGCGATTGCGGCTTGCGCGCGGGCGAATGACCCCAAGCCGAATATTCTCTTCGTCTACATCGACGACATGGGTTGGCGGGATGTCGGTTTCATGGGGTCGGACTATTACGAAACGCCGAACCTCGATCGACTGGCCAGCCAGGGGATGATTTTCACCAACGCCTACTCCTGTGCGGCCAATTGTGCGCCGGCTCGGGCTTGCTTGCTCTCTGGACAGTACACACCACGACATGAGGTCTACAACGTCGGTACGGGGGCACGCGGAAGTGCGAAGCATCGCCGCCTGCTGCACATCCCGGGAACATCTACGCTCGACCCTAAGATCAAAACCTGGGCGCATTGTCTTCAACAGGCCGGTTACGCCACGGCAACGATGGGCAAGTGGCATTTGAGTGACGATCCGCTGCCGTATGGATTCGATATCAATATCGGTGGCACGCATAGTGGCGGTCCGCCGCGCGGCTACTACCCTCCGCACGGCAGCGTGCCGGGCCTGAAGGGCGCGCCGGCAGGCGAGTACGTGACCGATCGTCTCAGCGAAGAGGCGTGCAAGTTCATTACCGCCAATAAGGACGGCCCTTGGATGGTCTACCTGACCCACTTCGCCGTGCATACGCCGCTCAATGCAAAGAAGGAACTCGTACCGAAGTATGAGGCGAAAAAGCCCGGCAAGCTCCACAGTCATGTTGCGATGGCGACGATGATCCAGGCGGTCGACGACGGTGTGGGGCGGATCCAGGCGACGCTTGACGATCTTGGTTTGGCTGACAACACGATCATCATGTTCTATTCCGATAACGGCGGCTACGGACCGGCGACCGACATGGACCCGCTCAAGGGATACAAAGGCACCTATTACGAGGGCGGTATTCGCGAGCCCTTCTTCGTGAAATGGCCTGGCGTCGTCAAACCGGGATCCAAGTGTGCTACGCCAATTATCGGTGTCGATCTCTTTCCCACGATGTGTGAAATGGCCGGTGCGGAATTACCGGCGAAACAGCCGCTCGACGGCGAGAGCATTGTGCCGCTGCTCAAAGGGGAAGGCGAAGAGCTTGCCGAGCGGCCGATCTATTGGCACTTCCCGGCCTACTTGCAGTCGTACTCAGTTTGGAGGGAGCAACGCGACCCGCTGTTCCGCAGTCGGCCCTGCGGCATCATACGTGTCGGCGATTTCAAGTTGCATCAGTACTTCGAGGACGGTGGTTTGGAACTCTACAACCTCAAAGACGACATCGGCGAAACCCAGAATCTAGCCCAGACGTCACCCGAAAAGACGCAGGAGTTGCTCAAGCAGATGGAGGCGTGGCGGGAGAAGATCGGCGCGCAGGTGCCGGATGAGCCGAATCCCGAGTTCGACGCCGACGCGGAAGCCGCTGCCATCGTCGCCAGGATCAAGGGTGAGGGGCGAGGAACGAGGGGCGAGAGACGAGCGGAGGGAAAGAAGCGGAAGAAGAAGTAATGCCGAATTGCTTTACGTACGGCACGTTGATGTGCCAAGACATCATGGCTGAGGTCACCGGTTGTCAACTCCTTGGAGAGCCCGCCACGCTGAGCGATCACCGGCGGTTGAGTGTCGCCGGGCAGGAGTACCCTGGCCTCGTTGTCGCTGAGGGATACGCTGTTGAGGGGATCGTCTACCGCGATGTGCCCCTGTCGATTTGGGAGCGACTGGATCGCTTCGAAGGAGCGATGTACGAGCGCATCGCGGTCTCGTTGCGACTCGCCGACGGAAAGACGATGCCCGCCGAAACCTATCTCGTTCGCCCCGAGTTTGAGAAACGCTTGGAACCGATCGATTGGGATTTCGACCAGTTTCTGCGGCAAGGCAAGTCGCGATTCACGGCCGGTTATTTGGGGTACGAGCAACTGTAGCCATTCGTTTATCATACGAGAATGCCGCCAAAGGACGAAACAATCGACGAACACAAAAACGAGAAGGCCACAATTGCGCCTCCTTCACCCTGGTCGCGGTATACGTTGGGGCTGTTGGTTTTCGTGGCGGGCGGTGTGCTGATGTCGTTGGAGATCGCCGGCAGTCGCGTGCTCGCGCCCCACTTCGGCAGTTCTGTTTTCGTCTGGGGTAGTTTGATCTCCGTTTTTCTGATCGCGCTCAGCGTTGGATACTATCTGGGCGGCATGCTCGCCGACCGGTACAGTTCGCGAGGGCTGCTCAACTCGGTTTGTGGGGTTGTAGCGTTTTTGATTTTTGGCGTCGCTCTGTTTTCGCATTTTGTTTGTGAGTGGCTGGTGGGACTTGGAGCCCGCGAGCAGTCGGGGCCGTTGCTGGCTTCGCTGTTGTTGTTCCTGCCGCCCAGTGTGGGACTGGGGATCGTTTCGCCGTTCGCGATTCGATTGGCGACCGAGTCGATCGAGTCGGTCGGTGCGGTCGCCGGACGTATGTACGCACTTTCCACGGTCGGTAGCATTGTCGGCACGCTGGCGACTACGTTCGTGCTTGTGCCGATGATCGGTCTGAGCGCCATTCTCAGAGGCTTGGCGTTGGTCCTGCTGGTGACCGCGCTTGTTACATTGCCCGCCATACGTCGAGGTCGTCTGGCGGTCGTTCTCCTGGTTGCCGTTCTGTTGGGGATAGTTGGTGTGCTGTTTCCGCCGCCGTCCCAAACCCGATTGGCGTTGAGCGACACGCTCGTGCTTGAGGTCGAGTCGCCGTATCACCACATCGCGGTTGTCGACCGCCCTCCAATTCGTGAGGGCGAAGGCAAACTCCGCGAGATGCGGTTCAACAACTTCGTCGAGTCAGCGATTGAAGTGAAGCCGCCCTATTGGACTAAAAGCGGTTACACGCTCTATTTCCATTTGCCGTTTCTGGCGAAACCGGAAATCAACAATGCACTGTTCATTGGGGCGGGCGGCGGCGTTGGGCCGCGGGCGTTTCACATGCACGATGCTGAGATGCGAATCGATGTGGTCGATATCGATCCCAAAGTCATCGAGATTGCGTACTCCCACTTTTTTCTTGAGGATAGCCCAAACATCCACACGTTTGCCAAAGACGGGCGGATGTTTGTCCGCCAGGCGAAGCGGCACTACGATTGTATTGTGCTCGACGCCTTCACGATTGGCGGTCGCATTCCTTTCCATCTGGTAACGCGCGAGTACCTACAGCAATGTGCCGACAAGATGACCGACGGCGCGGTATTCGTGATGAATGTCCACGGTTCGCTTGAGGGGGAGTGCAGCCAGTTGTTCAAGTCGATGTATCGTACCGTCGACGATGTTTTTGAAAACACGTATGCCTTCCCACTCGACCTGCACGAGCGACATCCTGCAAAGTCGGGGAATATCGTTTTGCTGGCAACGAAAGGGGGCGAGCGATTGTCGCCCGATGAGTGGTTTCGGCGGGCGTCGCTATTCACGACCGACGCTTACGTGACGCAGCCGCAAATGGAGTACATGGCGACCGATGTGATGGCGACAGCGCCGGACGTCTCCCAGGCCGTCCTCTTCACGGACGACTATGCGCCGATCGAGACGATGCCTTATTTCGAGCCGAGTCTGAAATGATGAATACGTCTATAGCTGCATTCGTCGGAGCCCGGTCAGCCAACATGGTGCTCGGCATTTCACTCTGTATGTGTTTGCATGCTGCGGCCGCGCACGCCGAGAAAGCTGCCGCCGTCGACGAGCACAAGGTCGTCGAAAAGCTCGTGCACAGCTACTTTGAACTCTGGTCGGCGGGCAAAATCGACGAATACGGCGACCTGTTCGCCGAGACGGCGGCGATACAATACCTCGATGAAGACAATGAACTGGTAACGCTCCGTCTCATTCCGTTTCTGCACGAACAGCGGCAGTTGCAAGTCGATCCCCGCAGCCGATCGAAGGAGGAGCCGGTGAGGATTGCCATTACGATTGGCCCGCGCCTCGCCCACACCATAGTTTTCTACAAACTGACGTTCGCCGACGAAGTCAGTTATGGCTACGATCACTTCACCTTCGCCAAATTCGAAGACGACTGGCGAATCGTGCATTTGCTCTATTACGACGCTCCGCCGCCGAAGGACTAAACGAAAGTCCCCTGTAGCTGCCGTCGCCAGACGGCGCTGCGAAGGGTAGGCTGTCTCTTGGATTTACTGCGGTTTGGCAACCGCAGCTACCGTTTGTCGCCGAATGACTAATACTCCCTGTCGGTGATGATGCCGGGCGTTGGCCAGGGGTATTTGCCATTGGCAAACGTGACCGGCGCGGGGCCGTCTTCCGTGAGTTTGTCGGCATCGGGTGCGAACTCGTGGTCGCAGTTGAGGATCTCGTCGTAGGTGATGTGGCGTCCAGTGTGGGCCGCCATTCGCCCCATCGAAGTGACCAAGCTGGCGATCGCTCCCCGTTCGGCCTCGTTGTACGGCGTGTCGTTGCGAATCGAATCGATCAGGTCGTTCCACTCGAGTTGATACGGATTGGGTTGCCGTTCCGTTTGCCACAACAGGTTTTCCTTGGTCATGTTGTGGCCCTTGTACGTTCGCGTTCTGCCGGGCACGTGACCGGCTGTCGAAACTACGGCGGATCCCTTTGTGCCGTGCACAAAACTCGAGAATTCGTTGTGGCAACCGGTCATCGCGCGGCCGTCGTAGAACAGCTTTGTGCCGTCGGGATAGGTGTATTCGACCGAGTAGGTGTCAAAATTCTGATCGACAAAGTTCTCGCGGTAATGACGTCCACCGACCGCATGTGCGCTGATCGGCCAATCGCCCTTCATCCACGAAAGTTCATCGATCTGATGGATGTAGAAGTCGCTGTACATGCCGCCGCTGGCCCAAAGGAACTTGTGAAAATTGCGGACCTGGAACATGACTTCGCTCTGGCCAGCCGGGGGCGGGCCGCAGGTGCACGACCTGCCCGACATGCGGTAGCCGCGCATGGCGATGATGTCGCCAATCTCACCATCTTCGATGCGCTGTAGAAGGGCTTTGCGTTCGAGGCAATGACGCACCATCAAACCAACGCCGACCTTGAGACTCTTCTCGTCCGCCTTTTTGGCGAGGTCGATCATTCTGCGGGTCGAGGGGCCGTCGACTGTGACTGGCTTTTCCATGAAGACATGGAGTCCTTTTTCGATCGCGTACGTGATTTGCACCCAGCGAAACGCGGGCGGGGTGGTGAGAATCACGACGGCGCCGGGACGCAGGCAATCCATCGCTTTTTTGTATGCGTCGAAACCAGGGAATTTGCGGTCCTCCGGCACATCGACCTTCTCCGCATGCCGACCGGTGAGTCCACCGTAGCTGCGTGTGAGTTTGCCTTCGAAAATGTCGGCCATCGCGACCAGCTTGGTTTGTCCGTTGGGTACGGAAAGGGCGTTCGAGGCAGCACCGGTACCGCGCCCGCCACATCCGACCAGCGCCACCTGAATGGTATTGTTTTCCGCGGCATGGACGTTTTGCGCGGTAGAGCCGGCAACGGTTGCCGCGGCTGCCGCCGTGCCGGTCGTTTTCAAAAAGGTTCGCCGCGATGAACTGGCCGAAGTGAGGTCGCTGTGGATCGGTTCTCTCCAGGTTGATGCGAGGGGGTTTGGCGGGTGCGTACTGTCACCTTACCGGTCGAGCAAGCGAGAAGCAACATTTTGCCGGACCTGACTGCAATTACTCGCGAACCGCTGTTTTTCCCGCTATACTCTGCTCAGCAGCTTGTCGTCTTGTGAATTGCGAGGGAGAACCGACATGGATCGCCGCGGATTTCTGAAAACCGGTACTGCCGGATTGGCTTTGTCGTCTATTGGTCATCACGTTGCGGCTGCCGAGCAATCTCAGCCCAACAAGGTAGCGCTGATCGGCTGTGGCTGGTACGGCAAGAGCGTGTTGTTTCGGCACGTACAAGTGGCGCCGATTGAAATCGTGGCGTTATGCGACGTCGACAAGAACATGCTCAATGAGGCGGCGGATATGGCCGCTCAGCGGCAGGCCTCGAAGAAGCGGCCGCGTACCTACTGCGACTTCCGAGAACTGCTGGCGAAAGAAGATATCGACATCGTGCAGGTCTCGACGCCCGACCACTGGCACGCTGTGCCAGCCATCGAAGCAATCAAGGCCGGCCGCCATGTTTACACGGAAAAGCCGACGGGTGTCGACGTGGTCGAAAGCCAAGCAATGTTGGCCGCTGCGCGGAAGTACGATCGCGTGGTGCAAGTGAACACGCAGCGGCGCAGCACCCCGCACTTGATCGAAGCACGCGACAAGTTCATCAAGTCTGGCCGATTGGGGAAGATCGGCATGGTCGAGGTCTGCTGTTACTACCACATGCGTGCTCGGCAGAATCCGCCGGACGCCGCCCCGCCCGACTACCTTGACTGGGAAATGTGGACGGGTCCCGCGCCGCTGTTGCCATACAACACACTGGCCCATCCTCGTAGGTGGCGGGCGTATATGGAGTACAGCAACGGCATCGTCGGTGATATGTGCGTGCATATGCTCGATATGGTGCGGTGGATGCTTGACATCGGTTGGCCAACGCGAGTTAGTTCCTCCGCCGGCATCTTCACGGACAAAGAAAGTCGGGCCAATATCTCCGACACGCAGACCGCCATGTTCGAGTATCCCGACGATGAATTGAACATCGTTTGGAATCACCGCAGTTGGGGGCACGCACCCGACAAGGACTATCCCTGGGCCGCGATCTTCTACGGCGACAAGGGGACTCTCAGAGTGAGCGTCCAGCGATACGACTTTATTCCACGCGGCGGCGAACCGGAGCGCGGCGAGGTTTGTTACGAATTGGAGAAGTACCCCGAGGACAAGACCGAGAAGGGTCTGGAAAAACACGTTGCCCCGGCGATTCGGGCGCACCTGCTCGACTTCCGCAAGGCGATCGCCACCCGCGAGCGGCCAGTCGCCGACATCGAGCAGGCCCACATATCCAGCACGGCCTGTATATTGGCGAATATGTCGGCCCAGTTGGGACGAACGTTACAGTGGGACGCCGACAAGGGGCGTGTCGTTGGCGACGACGAAGCCAACCGCCTGCTGGCTCGACCTTACCGCGAACCATGGGTGCATCCCGACCCCAAGACGGTGTGAGAGGAGTCGGAGAGCCTTGGGCTCAGGCCGCGTACCATGCTCACACTCGCCGTGAGCATGTTCTATGCAGCACAATTCATGGCTACGCAAGCGTGGACCACGGCACGCGTTAGGCTGCCAAGACCTTCCTAGTTCTCAATCCTCGTCATCACCAGTTTGGCGGATGCGGGATCGATCTTGAAGTTGAAGTGCTTGAGGAAGCTTTGACCCAGCAGCGGTTCAGCGTGGGTCAAGTGGGCCGGCAATACCGCACACTCGACGTTCTCGACCGTGAACTTGCCGACGCGCACCGTTTTGGCAGTAACCGACTTTGCCTCAACGGGCCGTCCGTCCGCCAGTACGAGGTGCAGGGTGGGCGCCTCGGAGTCAGGCCGGATGCCCAAGTCGTTGGCGGTCTCCCAAGGCAGCAGAATGATCGAAGAACCGGTGTCCAGGGCCATTTCTGCTGCTCGGTCACCGTCGAATACCACGGAAACATACCAGAGGTCGCCCGCTCCTTCACGAAGGCTGATTTCTTCCGAGAGGATCGTCTCCTCCAGCTTCTTCAGTTTGCGGTCGAGGGGCAGCATCGAAGACGACGGACCCAGCTTGAATTCCTTCGATTCCTGTTCGCCGTACTTATCAATCGCTGCTTGCACTGTTTGGTCGACCGCGAGATCCTTGTACTTTTCTTCCAGTTGCGAGTACTTCTCGCGAATCGCGATCAGCGCTTCGACATACTTTTCGGTTTCGTTGTTTGCTACCGCCCTCGCCTTTTTAGCGGCATCTTCCACCTCGGTCGAGTCTTCCAGCAGTGCAATTCGATCAGCCAGCTCGTTAATTGCGGAGATGATCTGGTTATGCTTGCTGATTGACGTGGCGTTGGCAAGTTGGGCCCGCAGTTGGCGGCGCTGTTGCAGGTAAGTGCGGACCAGTTGGCGTTTCTGTTCAACTTTGGCCTCAGCCTCGTTGCTCAGCTTGTGAGAACGCAGCGCCAGCATGCGGAGCTTGTCGGCCTCCTTCATTTGGCTGGTCAGTTCGGTCTCGTCTTCCAGGGCGATGTAGTTGCTGCGAGGCCGCAGTTTGCGTTCATCGAAGATCGCCTACGGGTCGGAAACATCGATGTCGATTTTGGCGACTTCGTCACCGGGGTCGGTTGGCGGGTCGACAGGGTCGGTTGGCGGGTCGACAGGGTCGGTCGGTTGCGCGCCGTCGGTGTCACCGGGCTCGGTTGTGTCGGTCGGATCCATTGGCTCGGTCGTCGAACCATCATCCAGTCCGCCCGATTCATCGTAGCCAAACTCGCCGTCGTCATCCGTCTTCGCCAAGGCATCGATCTGGCGTTGCAGATCGACTTGTCGTTTGTCGAATTGGGCGGCGTACAGCTTCGAAATGCCACTCACTTCGGCGAGTTGTCGGGCCTCATTGAGTGCTTCCATCGCGTCGCGCGGGTCGGATCGCTGCTTGATTTGGCCGATCGCTTCGATGAGCCGTTGTCTGTTTTCCAGCATGTCGTTGAATCGCGACATCCAGACATCTGCGTCACCCCCTGAGTTGCCATTGACGATGGCATAGGCGCTGCCGCGGGCGTCGGTCAGCACGATCGACGGCACTCTGGTTACCTGGAACTGTTTCTTCATCTGACGGGCGTTGCTGCCGTATTCGGCATCGCTGCAATCGGCGTAGACTGCCGTGTATTCTTCAAAGATGTCCCGGAGTAGCGGTGGCTCTGCAAAGACCTGGTCAATGGCAGTGCGTTGGTTCTCTGGCAGTGACGTGTCGTCAATAATGATTAGGATGTTTCGACCTCGTTCCGCCGCGTCGGACTTCGCTGCTTGGAGGTCTCTCTCCCAAAAGGTGAATGCCGACAGGTCGAACGTAGGAGCATCCGTCTCATCATCCGGTCCACCGGGTACGATGATGGGGAAATCCTCCGGTTCATCGGTATCGGTCGGTCCCGTGTCAGCAACGCCCGTCGCCCAGTTGGGGGCCAGTTTTTCAAGTTGTCCGGCAGCAAGGTCGAGATTGTAAGTAATGGGAACAGCGCCCTCGCGCATCAACTCGATTCTGTACTTCCCAGGCGCTAAACGAAACTCGACGGGTATGCCTGGGCGAATATCGATTGGCCTCGAGGCGTCGTTGAGCCGCATCTGCGCACCGTTGCGTTGGCTGTCCGGCCAGTTGATGTGTACGACAGCCGTCGTCTCGGTCGGCTGCATGCCGGTCGGTTGGTCTTTCTTCTCTTCTTTTTTGTCGGTGTCTTTAGCAGTCTCTTTGGCGTCGTCGGAGTCGCCGCCGAGGTAGATTGCTGCACCCACACCGACACCCAACAGCGCGATGCCCGCCACCACCGCGCCGATGATCAGTGGCATCGAGTTGCCAGCTTTGGCGGGCGCGTGTTCATCTTCGTCGCGTTGGTGCGATCGTGATCGCGACCTGCTCTTCTGCGGGGATCGGCTACTCGGTTTGTGTGAGGTGGACGACTTCTCGCCGCCACCACCAACCACGATGCCGGGGAACGGGCTATCGCTCGATTCCGGTTTTTCTTCGGTGACCTCGGTAGCCTCAGCGGCCTCGGAGATTTCAATCGAAGGCTTCTCCTCGGGCGCCACTTCTTCTGCGACCGGTGTGGGTTCGTCCAACACCTCTGGCTCTTCGAGTACCTCTGGTTCGTCGAGCGAATCTGGTTCGGCGGGAGCAGTCGGTTTCAGGAACGAATCGGGGTCGAAGGAAAGCTCCGGTTTGTTCGTCGCGTCGTCATCAACGGAAATCTCCGGTTCGATGGTTACGCCGGCGCCAATCGAATCATCGGATTCGACAGGGACAACTGGGGATGCCTCTTCTTTCGCTGCGCCTGGGACGGGGGGAGGGCCGCTCTTCGCTTGGCCGACTTGCGCCGAGCCCGGATTCGATTTGATCTTTTTCTTTGAACCGCATGTGGGGCAGTTGACGAACTCCTGTCCCTGTTGTCTCATCGCTTCAACGTGTTGGTCACACTGCGAACAGAAGAACCGAACCTTCATCGACCACCCCCGCTTTCGGAATCGCGCTGTTGCGGAAAACTGGATGCTTGCCGGCCGGCGCGTGGCCCAAGTGGAAAAATGCCCCTGACGGCTCCCAGGAAAAAGTAGACGCCGTGCATCGATTCTAAGGCGGTAAAATGAGGGGGTCAAGTCAGTCGAACGGAAGGGGCGTAGGCAGCTAGCCGACGCGGCGCATGAAAAACGGCGAGCGGTTACCGTCGGGCGACCGCTCGCCGCGATTTCGTAACGTCTTCACTGAGTTGGGTTTTACGCGACTTCCCAGCCTGGTCGGTACTCCTTGCTGATGTACTTGTCAGCTTCGGGGCAGTTGGTCGCTTTCAGGTTTTTGGCGTCCCATTCGAGTTTTTGCCCGGTACGGTAGGCCACGTTGCCCAGCAGCACGGTCTCGGTCAGAGCGCCGGAGTAGTCGAAGTTGCAGGTGGTCGGCGAACCGTCCTTGCAGGCCTTGATCCACTCGGCATGGTGGCCGATCGACTTCGGAATCGTTTGCGGCGGTGGGGTGAAATCGGCGAATTGTTCTTCGGGGAAGAGCCGATACTTCGTGTAGCTTGAGAACAGTTTGCCTTTCGTGCCGACGAACATCACGCCGCTGCCGGGGACTCTTTCGCCAGCCACTTCGCGCGGAATCAGCTTGCCGTCGTACCAGGTGAACTTGAGCGGGGCCTTTCCTTCGCCCTTGGGGAATTCGTAGCGAACGATCAAACCGAGCGGGCAGGTCTCGGGATGGACCTCGGGGCCTTCCGCCTCGCAGGTGATTGGGTGTCGCAAGTTGAGCGCCCAGAATGGCAGGTCCATGTAGTGGCATGCCATGTCGCCGAGCGTTCCCTGGCCAAAGTCCCACCAGCGTCGCCACTGTGCCGGGTGGTAGCGGCCGGGGACGTAGGGACGATGCGGCGCGGGGCCGAGCCAGAGATCCCAACTGAGGTGTTCCGGTGGTTCGACACCACCCTCGGGACGTTCGCCGCCGCCCCAACCTTTGCCCACCCAAACGTGGACCTCGGTGACATCACCAATCACACCAGCCTGGATGATTTCGACCACGCGCCGGTAATTGTCGCCAGCGTGAATCTGCGTGCCCATCTGCGTGGCCAAGCCCTCTTCTTTGGCGGCCTCGGCCACGATACGCGACTCTTGCACGGTGTGGGCCAGCGGCTTTTCACAGTAGACGTGCATGCCGGCCCGAATGCCGCGAATGGTCGCGGGGGCGTGGTTGTGATCGGCCGTGGCGACGATCAACGCGTCGGCCTTGCCGGCTTCCTTCTCGATCATCTCGCGATAGTCGGCGTACTTGCGTGCATTCGGGTTTGCGGCGGCGACGCGATCAAGATAATTCTTGTCGACATCGCAAAGTGCGACGATGTTCTCGCCGCCCACAGCGCCCACGCTGGCCGCCGCGCGATTGGCGACGCCGACACAGGCGACATTCAGTTTTTCATTCGGCGAAGTCGAGTCGGCTTTGGCCGTTTGCGACCAAACGCCGGTCGAAAGCACGGCGGCCGAACCACCAGCGACCTTCAGGAAGTCACGTCTTTTGAGGTTGGTGTTGTGTTGCATGTTGAGGGAGTCCAAATGGAGTTTTGTTTTGTGGTAGTATCGGTGTCTTACAAGCTCCAGCCCTGTCGGTAGGCAGGATTGATGAAGGCATTGGCTTCGTCGGAGTTGGTGAATCGGGCCTTTTCGGCGTCGTATTCCAACTTTGTGCCGGCCATGCGGATGGCGATCATGCCGAGCAGGCCGATTTCAGTCAGTGCCCCGCCATATTCAAAGTTCGAGCCGGCTTCGCGGCCTTCGCGCATCGCATTGATCCAGTCCTGGTGATGTCCTGGCACGCGTTCGATGGTTGGTTCGGGCGCCTCGTATTCCTGCATCGCCTTCTCGGGAATCAACCGTACGCCGCCGCCACCGTGCGAGCCGTGCATCAAGGCACCCTTGTCGCCGATGATCACGGCACCGGTTCCCGGCGGGTTGCGATCGTCTTCGAGTTGCGGCGGTTTGGGGATCGTCGCATTGCCGTCGTACCAAACCAGCTTGATCGGGCCGCGTTTGTCGTTGGCTGCGAACTCGTACGTCACTTTCGCCGAAGGCGGATAGCATTCGAAATGGGCCTTCGGGTCGTACCCTTCGACCTCGGCCTGAACGGTCTTCGGCAAACCAAGGTTAAGCGCCCAGAAGGCGGGATCGACCACGTGGCAAATCCAGTCGCCGATCGCGCCGGTGCCGAATGCCGTCCAGCCGCGCCAGTTCCAGGGTACATACAACGGTGAGTAAGGACGATCGAGCGCCGGACCAAGCCATAGATCCCAATTCAGTGTGTCGGGAACCTTGTGTTCGACTTTCAATTCCGGCAGCTTGTTGATCTGGCAGTAGACGTTCTTGAAAGCGTTGCAGGCCGCGTGGACTTCGGTGACGTTGCCCAGGGCGCCGTCCCAAATCCATTCGCAGCAGGTGCGAATGGAACTCGAAGAGTGCCCTTGGTTGCCCACCTGTGTGATGATCTTGTTTTCGATCGCCGCTTTGCGAAGCACACGCGCCTCATGTACGCTATGGGTCAGCGGTTTTTCGCAGTAGACGTGTTTCTTACGGCGCATGGCGTCCATGCAAATCACGGCGTGCGTGTGGTCGGGCGTACCACAGACGATGGCGTCGATGCCTTTGTCCATTTCGTCGAGCATCTTGCGGTAATCGACGTACTTCTTGGCGTCGGGGAAGCGCTTGTACATGCCCGCCGCCTTCGCGTCGTCGACATCGCACAGAGCGACGATGTTCTCGCCTGAGCAGCTACGCACGTCACCACCGCCTCGACCGCCGATACCGATGCCTGCGATGCTGATCTTGTCGTTGGCCGCGGTCTCGTCAGGCCCGCCGAGCACATGCCGAGGCACGATGGTAAACACAGCAGCGCCTGCGCCTAACGTTCCTACAAATTGCCGTCTCGATAGTCCTGTTTTGCCTCGTGTCATCTTTGGTGGTCTCCAGCGGTGGGTCTACTGTAAAACTGCACTGTAGCGATCTTCGTGTCGTTGTGCAAGTTTTTACAATGTAGTCAAGGTTTGAGGGGCGGGGCTTGAGGAAGCTCGGGCTGATGTTGTGTTGCGATGTCGATAGCGGAACTGGTTTGGTGCTCGTCACTTCGAACGAGACCGATCTGCCAGCCCTCACGCCTCGCAATCGAGCAAGGCCAACGACGTATTTCGCAGGCCTCCCACGGTATACGCAGAAGATTGACCTTCGCACCGTCAATCAGATATCATGGTTAAAAGGGCATCGTATATCAAGGCGATCTATCAAAACCGTTTTTCTGAGGTTTGACCATGCGTTTGGCAAACGTGTTTGCTCCGGTTTGTGCTTTGTTTGCGGTTTCCGGTATGGTTCCCGCACAAGGGGCCGTGAAGACCGTGCTGGTCAAGGTGACGGTCGACAGCCAGCACGGCGGATACGAAGGCTATCGAGCCCTCGACGGCAACCCGCAAACCATGTGGCACACCCGTTTCAACGAGGGCGAAACTAGACACCCGCATCACATTACCCTCGATCTCGGGGCGAATTACCAAATCGCCGGTTTCGGCTACCTGCCGCGTTCCGGTGCGGCCAACGGCACGATCAAAGATTACGAGTTCTACGTTGGCGACGATCCCAAGGAACTTGGCAAGCCAGTTGTGACGGGCAGTTTTGTTGCGGAAGCCCGCGAGCAGGTCGTTCAACTCGCCAAAAAGGCGAACGGTCGATATGTGCGGCTGCAAGCGAGATCGGAGGTGCGGGGGCTGGCATGGACGTCCGTTGCGGAACTGCGGTTGCTGGTTGATGGCGTCGTCTTTCGAGCGGCCGAAGCAAAGGAGTTGAACATCGGCGTCGCCACTACGGCCGGCGAGTGGCAAACTCTGAGCGAGATCGAACGCCAGTACCGAATTTTGCAGATTGATATTCAGCGGCGGACCCGAATCGTTCGGCACGAAGCCACCACCTATCGGGCGGAGTCTTTGATCCTGGATGCGGATCGCGATCCGGTCGACGTTGTATTGCGACGGACTGCCGCACTTCTGGCCGATCTGCAAAGCAACCTAACGGTCCCGATCTGACGGACGAGGCCAAACAACTGTTTGCCGTCAAGAACACAGCCGAGCAGACAGATACAGCAGACATCGACGCCCGCAAGGAGTTGTTTGCCGAGATTTGCAAGCTTCGCCGCCAGATCGCCTTTCAGAACCCGCTGTTGGATTTCGACGAACTGTTGCTGATGAAGCGGCATCGGTCGACGTTCAATCACATGTGCGATCAATACTATGGTGTGAACGCATTGCCGGGTGGCGGGTTGTTCATCCTCCGCAATCCGTTTGGTGATGAGCCGGAGATCCGCGATGTGTTGGCCGAATCGGTGGTGGAAAAGGGGCGACTCAAGGGATCCAAGTTGGATACCGGTTCGTTCGTCTCACCAGACCTCTCGTACGACGGTAAGACGATTGCCTTCGCGTACGTCGAGTGCGAGGGGGATCGCGGCCACGACCACCACACCGATCCCTCCCGCGGTCACTGGGCGGTCGGGCGTTGCTATCACCTCT
>Ga0180435_10001624_pt1 | contig 23214 bp, 21 predicted proteins | sample SS_ome_3_FD_132467 | JGI IMG/M metagenome (GOLD analysis project Ga0180435, IMG submission 132467) | Hypersaline lake sediment archaeal communities from the Salton Sea, California, USA - SS_3_S_1 metaG | ecosystem: Environmental > Aquatic > Non-marine Saline and Alkaline > Hypersaline >... | reverse complement strand
TTGATCCGAAGAGGAATTACGAAGAAACCAGAAAGGCAATTGGGTATGTTGACCGAAAAGAGGCAACTCAGGCTGACTATGATAGGATAGGTTTTATGTCAGGGCTGGAAGTGCACCAGCAATTAAAGACAGCCAAAAAGCTATTCTGCAATTGTCCCTCAGGCATCTACCAGGACAGTGATGATTATGATGCTGAGATTATTCGTCATATGCGACCCACCTTGAGTGAGTTAGGCGAATATGATGGAACCGCTTTAATGGAGTTCAAAACTAAAAAGAACATCATTTACAGAATCAATAATGACACAGCCTGCACCTATGAAATAGACGATACGCCTCCATTCCCGATTAACCGGGAAGCATTGGAATATGCACTTCAGATTTCCATGCTCAGCAAATTGAGTATTGTTGGCGAAGTTCATATTACACGCAAGCAATATCTGGATGGGAGTATTCCTACGGGCTTCCAGCGTACAGCAATATTAGGTGTCGAAGGTGAAATCCGGCTTAAAAAGAAAAAAGTCAGGCTCATTCAATTAAGTATTGAAGAAGATTCCTGCAGAGAAATATCTGATATTGGCCATTGGAGGACTTATAAGACGGACAGGCTTGGCATGCCTCTGATCGAAACTGTAACCTACCCTGATTTTGTAAATCCTGATGAAGTAAAAGAGGGAGCGGATTATATCAGGTTTCTCAACCGTAGTACCGGAAAAGTTGAAACAGGCAAGGGTTCCACCCGGGCCGATACAAATGTGAGCTGCAGAGGCGGAAGCCGTGTGGAAATTAAGGGTGTTCCCAGCACCAAATGGATGCCTGAGCTCACACATGTGGAAGCTTTCAGACAGTATGCCCTGCTAAACATCAAATCTCTTCTTGAAGCAAGAATTCCTGATAAGGACAGTTGGAAAATCAGTTCTCAGGAAATAGACTTGAATGAAATTAAGCTTTCTTACAAAGCAATAAAGGAAGCAAAAAAGCAGGGTAATAAATGCATAGCCGTTAACCTCAGCTCCTTTGAAGGGATACTTTCCCATTTCACACAACCAGGTCAAATGTTTGCAGATGAAATCACGAACAGGCTGAAGGTGATTGCATGTCTGGAGAAACCAAACCTCATTCATTCTGAGCAATTTGAAAGTGTTGTTCCTGAGAAGAAGTTTGAAAAAATTCAAAGCAAGCTTGGTTCCAAAGAGGGCGATGCTCAAATCATCATCTGGGGACCCGAAGAAGATATGCCAACAGCACTGGAAACCATTGAAGAAAGATGTATTATGGCCTTGGAGGGTGTTCCGGAGGAAACCCGGAAATCTTTCAAGGATGGAACCACCATTTTCGAAAGAGTGTTGCCAGGTGCCGACAGGATGTACCCTGATACCGATGCGGCTCCCATTCCCTTAACGGAAGAGTACATCACAAGCATAAGTGAAACACTCCCGGTTGATATTTGTGATCGTTTCGAGCAGTTGGCCAGCTGGGGAATTCCGGAAGATGCCAAAGAGTATATTCTAAAGAAGAACCTGGTCCCGCTGATTGAGAAGATTGAACGGGAACTTGGCATTTCTCCCAAATGGACAGGTGCTTTTCTGGCTCACAGGCTTTGTAATGTGGAGAACAAGTCCAGGTACTCAAAAGAATTTGAGTACCCCATGGTGTTTGCCATGCTCCGCTATTTAAAAAAGCATCATCTGGATATTGAATTAGCTAAAAAGATGCTCTGGGAAGTTTACAAGCACCCAAAAATGGATTTTGATTCCGTATTGACAACACTCAATTTCAAAAAGATTCCCAAAGAAGATATTAAGAGCAGAATTCCATTTCTGAGAGAGAAATATAAGGAAATAGCTACCTCAAGCGATCCGCGTGCAGAAGGCAGGTGGATGATGGGTGAATTGCGTAAAACAGCTGCCGGGAATATCAATTTAGCTGAATTAAATACTGAATGCTGCAATTAAGAACAGGACTATGTCAGACGATATTTTTCAAGGGTATAAGGGCAAAGCACTGGAAGTGCTTAAGAAATATAAAGTGCGTGTCTGGGGTAAATGTGAAGTTGAAACCACGCGGGGAAAATTTGAGGGAACGGTTCTTCCAAGATCGGAAAACGATGATGATCTTCATATTGTACTGAAAATCATTACGGGTTATAACATCGGTGTGGATGTGGACACTATTTCAAGTATGAAAGAAGTGGACTACAAAAAAGCCAACTATAAAATTCCTGAAAAAGAATTCCCATATACGGATGGTTTACCCAAGGTTAAACTTTTTGGAACAGGAGGTACCATTGCATCCCGTCTTGATTACAGAACCGGAGCTGTAATTCCTGCTTTCTCACCGGGTGAACTGTATGGAGCTGTTCCTGAACTGGCCGACATTTGTAACCTGGAGACTGAGAAAGTTTTTGCTGTTTTTAGCGAGAACATGGGACCTAAGCAATACATTGCTCTGGCTAAAGCCATTGAAAAAGAAATAAAAAATGGAGTGGACGGAATCGTAATTGGCCATGGTACCGATACGCTCCAGCATACAGCTGCCGCCCTATCATTCATGGTTCAGAACTCACCGGTACCCATTGTACTGGTTGGTTCACAACGTTCATCCGACCGCCCCAGTTCCGATGCAGCATTGAACTTAATGCATGCCATGTACACAGCAGGGCATTCCGATATTGCCGAAGTGATGGTTTGTATGTTTGGCCCCACATCTGACGAATATGGTTTTTTACACCAGGGAACTCGTGTACGAAAAATGCACTCCTCCTACCGCTCCACATTCAGAACCATTGGGGATACACCCATAGCCAGTGTAACCCGCGACGCATTTACCCCCATTAAAAAGGGATATAATCATCGCAGAAAAGATAAAGAGGTAGACATCAAACCCTATTTCAGCGATACCGTTACCATGCTTTATTATTATACAGGTATGAAGCCCGATTTAATGATGTCGATGGTTGATCTGGGGTATAAAGGAATTATTATTGTTGGAACCGGTTTGGGGCATGTTAACAAAGAGCTTTATCCTGCCCTTGAATATGCCAAAGAAAAGGGCGTATCTGTATTTATGACTCTTCAGACCATCTGGGGTTACGTACATATGTTTGTCTACGATACGGGACGTGATATGATGGCAAAGGGCGTGATTCCATTGAAAAATATGCTGCCCGAAACAGCTTATGTAAAACTAGGATGGGTGCTGGGTCAGACGCAGGATCCTGAAAAGGTTAAAGCTTTGATGCTAACTCCAATTTCCTCCGATATGACCGAACGGGAGCCTTATAACGGATACCTCGTTTACCAGGGTGGTTCACCTGAGATTGAGGCTTTCGTGAAGAAGGTTCATAAATAGGCTACAGGTTCATTAATATGAGCTTTTTCTTCTTTAAGGATCTTAATTATTCGTTCATACAATAAGGCCGCTATTGACCAAGTGATTCCGCCACTGGTGTTTACAAATTGAATCACTACCGTATCAATATCCTTATGATAGCGTGCGATACTCTGGTACCCCGGCAATAATCCTGTATGTTCATATTCATAAACGCCGGAGTATATAGCCTGCTCCTCCTCACTTAGCAGTGATTCATTATTCAATGCTCTCAGGAATATTCCAACCTCCTCTGCCGTTGAGACCATGGATCCCCCCGGACTTATGTAATTCAGTTCCTTCAGATCACCGTCATAACTAATGTCGTATCCACTGATCAACTCTCCCGGATCAACCTCGCTTTGTAAACTGAATGTTTGTGTCAGTCCCAGTGGAGCCAGAATCTCATCCTGAATATATTGGTGGTGGCTATATCCCAGCGTCTTGTCAAGGATATTCCCAATTAAAAGGTAGTTGGTATTGGAATAACTGTAACTGGTACCAGGGTTAAAATCAGCGGGTTTGTCCAGTGCAAATTCTAAATAATCATGAAGCTTCGATGGGGGGTCAAACCATGGGAATTGAGGATCGTCGGTGAAGTTAGGGATGCCACTTCGATGCTGCAGCATCATTCTCAGGGTGATCTGATCAGCATTAGCAATGCGCCCATTCAGTTCTGGCAGGTAATCCGCGAGTGTCTTATCCAGAGATAAAGTCTGGTCATTGACCATCTTTACGGATGCAACAGCAATATACAACTTGCTAATACTGGCAATCTTGTATAAGGCGTGCGGATCGGCTGGTACCTGGTTTTCTCTGTTGTTCCAGCCAGCACTGTAAAATGCCGGTTCCTTGCCTGCCTGGTCCACATATACAATGATACCGTCCAGTCCATATCCGGATGCTTCGTTGACCTGTTTCTGAATCGTATCAGGCACTGGTGTAATCCCTGCTCCCAGGAGTACCCGTGAAGTAATTAATATGGTACAGGCCAGAGCCATTAGCGGCAGAACTATCTTAGGTATTCGCTTTGTATGTTTCATCATGTTGTTATTCTTGTATTAATTCATCTTTTCAGACACACTTCGGAGCACGTCCGGGTTATAATGTTCCAGTGAATTTCCACAGTGAACAATAATGAGTTCCTCTTTGGGCAGGATATAGATATCCTGACCCAGGTTCCCCGATGCAAAGAAGCGGTAGCTGGAATCACAGTCCGTATGTCCCCACCATTGATATTTATAGTAAGTTCTCTGGCAACCGCTACCCATCCATTCTGGGTAGAATTCCCTGGATACAGTGGTGTCTTCGGTGGTTGATTCCCTGACCCAGTTGCCGGAAACAATCTGCCTTCCATTCCAATTCCCTTCATGCAGAAAGAGCCGGCCAAATCTGGCATAATCTATGGCCCTGGCCATCAGGCGGCTGGGCATGTATTCAAATCCGGATCTTCTGCTGTCGATGGAGAAGAGTGCATCATATTCCATGATCCGGGACCATAGCTTTTCCTCCAGGTAAGCAGAGACGGTCTTGCCTGTGGCTCTTTCAATTATCAGCCCTAAGAAGCTGGTATTGTAATTGTTATATTGAAAGTACCTGCCGGGCTCTCCATCAAGCTCCATCCTTTTAAGTAAAAGCTTTCGCACATTGCCATGGTAGTATCCCACGGCCTCATCGTGCCAGGGTGCGTGTATGCCGATTCCCGGAAGAAAAGCTTCATTATATTTCAGGCCGCTGCGCATCATCAGCAGGTCTCTGATAGTGATCCGGCTAAATAGCGTATCCCGCTCCAGCAACTCGGGTACATAGTTGGTCATAGGGTCCTCTATGCTCTGGATGAATCCATCTTCCACTGCAAAGCCGATGAGCAGGGAAATGAAAGATTTCGCGACACTCTGTGAGTGAAAATAGGAATCCCGGGAGAAGCCGTTAAAGTATTTTTCATAGCGGATGGTATCCCTGCGGATCACAATGAGTGCGGTGGTCTGGGACTTTGTTGCCCATTCATTAAAGCTGCTGAATCCCGAAGCCACCACCTGGTCCTGAAACAGGGATTCCACGTCGTCCTCATCCAGGCTGACCGGGAAGCTGAATGCCCCGGCCGATGCTTTGATCTCCCGGTTCTCGAAGTGGGTGTAATCATAGACATCCGCCACATGATAACGTGCGAGCCTGTAAACGTAGCGGGGAGAGTACTTGATAGACAGGATGGTCAGTATCAGGAGGATCAGTGCCAGAAAGGAAAGGAGCACTATCGAAATAAATCTGATCGGCTTTTTCATGATTCGGAACATATCTAAAGTTAAGCTTTTCTGGTATTAGAATTGAACAGCAATGACCACATTCCCTTTCTTATGCCCCATGTCAACATAGCTGTGGGCCTCGGCCAGATCTTCCAGGGAATAGGTCTTATCTATCACCGCTTTCAATTTCCCTTCCTCTATTTCCTGCCTGAAGAATTTCATGTCTTCGGTGGTTTCCTTGATCACTCCGGATACGATCTTCTTACTCATGAAAAGAGATGCAAGAGATCCTCCCAGCATGGTGCCTAATCCGGCGCTGGCCAGCAGGAGTTGTCCTTTCTTATTCAGGGACCTGATGGCTTTCCATACGGAGATCTTGTCCACTGTATCAAAAATGACATCATAGCGCTTGCCGTTCTTGCTGAAATCTTCCCGGGTATAGTCGATAACATGATCGGCACCAAGCGACTTTACAAGTTCAGCATTGGAGCTGCTGCAAACAGCAGTCACCTCGGCACCAAAATTCCTGGCCAGCTGAACGGCCATGGTACCCAGAGCGCCGGAAGCTCCATTGATCAGAACTTTCTGTCCATTCTGGATGTTGGCCAGCCGGAGGAAATGCATGGATGCTGTTGCTCCGAATGGAATGGCAGCTGCTTCCTCATAGCTCATGTTGCCTGGTTTCAAAGCCAGTACAGCATCTTCTGCCACGCAAACGTATTCGGCATGGGCCCCGAAATTCATCCCCGTGGATCCGAATACCTGGTCCCCGGTTTTAAAGGTGGATACGGTGTTTCCAATGGCCTCAATTTCGCCTGCGACAACCACTCCAAGAACGGGCTTTCTCGGCCTTTTAAATCCGAATATAAGCCTGATGACAAAGGGATCGGCCCTTCTCATCCGGGCATCCCCGGAAGTAACCGTTGTGGCATGAATCTTAATCAGTACTTCATTGTCTTTTGGAGTCGGCTTCTCAAACTCTTTCATCTGAAGATTTTCAGGTGCTCCGTACTTGCTTAGTTCAATTGCTTTCATGATATCTGTTTTTTCGTTTGATTTTCTAAGACAAAGGTGGAGCATTACTACCGTTCAGCCGTTCCGAATTCCATGAAGGAAGTGCGGAATTATAATTTCGAACAAAGCTGTACATGATAAGGCTATGAAATATTATTCCTGCTGACTCAGAAACTGCCTGGGAGTCAGTCCAGTTGCCCGCTTAAAATAAGTATTGAACACGGTTTTAGAGTTAAAGCCACTTTCATAGGCCAGGCCCTCAATGGTTAAATTCCTGTTTTCCCGGGTACCGGCAATGGACTTGAAGGCTTCGATCCGGTAATGATTAATAAACTCATTGAAGTTTTTGCCAATGCTGTTGTTAAGGATCCAGGAGAGATGGTTGGGGTGCATGTCAATCTGAGCTGCCAGTTCACGCAGGGACAACTCCGGATTCAGGTAGGCTTTGTGCTCTGAAATAAAAGCAAGCAGACGGCTTGAATATTCAGCCACGGTCTCCGCATCAAGCAGGGCTGTTTTCTGTGAGACTGGTTCTTCCGGGGATTCGGTCCGGTAGATCTCACCCATATATCTTTCGTACCTGGGATCCTGTTTTATGGGATCCGCCAGCGGATCTGTATATCTCAGAAGCAACAGGGAAGACTTGTTTTCAAGTGCTCCATCCACCCAGTCAAAGGCTTTATCCTTATCCCCGTTCACCGCATGCATCATAAACAGGAAGGAATCTGCCGTAAACCCGTTTAGCTCTTTAGCCTGCCTGGTGAGTTTGTCATAATAGATGGAAGCATTTTCCTTGTCCTGCTTCAATGAGTAGGCCATCCCAATGGCCCCTGTTTTCTCTCCTTCGATAACCACTTCGGGAGGAATATGGTCAAAATAGGAGATCACTTCATCGTATCTGCCAAGCTTGAGCAGACATAAAGGTTTTATGGATTGTGCGGGGATGTTCTTGTCATTGTGGGATAAGCACAGGTCGAGCAGTTCCAGGGCCCTGGGAAAGTCTTCGATCATGTAATGATAATAGGCTCTGAAAAAATGGGTCTCATCAGAAAGGGGATTTAAACAATGCGCAATTTCAATATGATCCAGGGCCTTATCCCTTTTCCCGGCAATAATGTAGAGGAAGGACAGGAATTGATGTGCTTCCGCATTGTTTGGATTGAGTTTGACCGCCTTTTTCATTTCCCGGAGCGATTTTCCATAATCACATTCAACAAAAAAAGCCTGGTTGGATAACTGGTAATGAGCTCCGGAGGACTGCCGGTTCTGATTGAGTGCCTGCCGGGTATATTTAATGGTCAGTCCCCATGCCTCTTCAAAGGGCATGAAGCCGGTTGTCCCCAGAAAGCCGTAACAATCGGCAAGCCCCACATAAGACTCGTGGTGCATCGGATCCAGCGCCAGTGCTTTCTTGTACAGGGAGAGGGCGGTTTGCACATCTTCAGAATTCCATTTATTCCTCAGAAATTTAGCTTTCAGGGAATACTCATAGGCGGTCATATTATCTGTCTGCTTCTCTACCAGGTGATCCTGGATGTCAAAGTGACCAAAATGCTCCCTGAGCTTATCCGCGATAATCAGGCTTATCTCATCCTGGACCTCAAAAATATTTTGCAGCTCCCGGTCCCAGGTTTCCGACCAGAAATGAAAGTCATCTGCCGCATCCACCAGCTGAGCGGTGATCCGCATCTCGCTTTTAGCCAGTCGAACGCTGCCTTCCAGTATGGTCGAAACATTGAGTTCTTTCCCAATATCCGGTATGGGTATGTTCCTGCCCTTGAAGAAGAAAGAAGAGGTGCGGGAGGTTACTTTTAAATGATCGATCTTAGCCAGGGCATTGATGATCTCCTCCGTGATGCCATCGCTGAAATATTCATTTTCTTCACTGGCACTCATATTTACAAAAGGGAGTACCGCTATACTGAAGTCCTGTTGCCCTGTTTCCACTTTTTGACTTTTACCCGGGAATTAAAGACATACAACAACAATTCCAGGCTAAATGTTTAAGGATCTAGCATTTGTCATTGACATCCTTAATATAATCGTAGCCTCAGGATATTCCAATTTGGAAAACTTCCCGGGCTGATTCCCCATTCATCGCGGCATCTTAGGCGGTAGTTTCAGTTTAAACATTATATTTGGGGTTTTTCATCAATTTCTAAGCAGACACGACTAATATTATTCGATTTATAAGCTAACCCAAAAACTGAAAGAATGGCAAATATCAAATTTCATTTAGGTGAAGAACTTCCATTGGAGATGCATAAGGTAAGGATGGTTCAACGCCTTGATTTGGTTCCGATTGAAAGAAGGCTCAAGGCCATCGAAGAAGCTGGAAACAATACTTTTCTCCTTTATAACAAGGATATCTACCTGGATATGCTTACCGATAGTGGTGTGAATGCAATGAGCGACCAACAAACAGCATCCATGCTTGTTGTTGATGACAGCTATGCAGGATCTGCCACATTTACCCGGCTCGAGGACAAGTTGAAGGAGATTTTCGGAAAGGAGTACTTCTTGCCTGTACACCAGGGACGGGGTTGCGAAAACTTGCTTTCAATGGCTTATGTGAAGGAAGGCACCTATGTTCCCATGAATTACCACTTTACTACCACCAAGGCACATATTATGGTTAATGGAGGTGAAGTTTTGGAATTTCATAAGCCTGAAGCATTGGATTCGGTTAGTTCAGAACCATTTAAGGGAGATATGGATCTGGATGAATTGAAGAAGCTGATAGAAAGGGAAGGTGCCGGGAAGATTGCATTTATTCGGATTGAGGCAGGAACAAATCTCATAGGAGGGCAACCCGTTTCCCTGAAAAATTATATTGAAACTGGTGAGATCGCGAAGAAATACAAGATTCCCTTTATTATTGATGCCAGTTTACTGGCAGATAACCTGTATTTCATAAAGACCCGGGAGGATGAATATAAGAATCATTCAATCCGTGAGATCACAAAAATTCTATCGGATACTGCTGACATCATATATTTCTCTGCTCGCAAACTAGGGCATGTCAGGGGTGGGGGCATTATTACCAATGATGAATCCACTTACAAACAACTTCTGGAAATGCTGCCACTTTATGAAGGTTTCTCTACTTATGGGGGTATGTCTACCCGCGAAATGGAGGCAATGACAGTTGGATTGGAAGAAACCATGGATGAGGAAATGATTAACCAGGGCCCCATATTTATAAAGTATATGGTAGAAGAACTGGTTAAACTTGGAATTCCGGTTATAACACCTCCGGGAGGCCTGGGAGCTCATATCGATGCAATGGCATTCCTTTCCCATGTACCAGTAGAACAATACAGGGCAGGTTCACTGGCAGCAGCATTTTATATTGCCAGTGGAGTCAGGGGAATGGAAAGAGGAACAGTATCAGAAGAAAGGGAAGCTGATGGAAGTGATCATTTTGCTGCCGTAGAGTTGTTAAGGCTGGCCCTCCCACGCAGGGTATTCACTTTGTCACAGGTTAAATATACAATTGACAGGTTGGCCTGGTTGTATGAAAACCGGGAGCTCATTGGCGGACTGGAGTTTTATGAGGAACCCAAAGTACTTCGATTCTTCTTTGGAAAATTAAGGCCTACCTCAAACTGGCAGGAAAAGCTGGTGGAAAAGTTTAAAGCAGATTTTGGAGATAGCCTGTAACCAGAAGATTTTTTTCTAATGAAAAAAGCCCGATGCACTTTTTGCTCCGGGCTTTTTTTTGGACTAGTCAAGTCCAATCAATAAGAAATCATTTAGTTCACTGACGGTGTAATCTCAAATTTACGGAAATCAATTGGTCCATGATCTCCCTGGATGATGATGGGGCCGGGCTCACCTTCGTTGCTGTCAAGCGATCCGCCTGTTATGCCCGGGATGGGACGGTTCGAAACCACTTCAATTCCATTATGTACCACCGTGACATGGCGTCCAACCAGTGTGATTTCGTAAGTCTGCCATTCTCCAGGACCTGTAGCCGCATTCACCGCAGGTGCGATAAATCCGTAAATGCCACCTATACTTACCTGATCGGCTCTTCCTTTCGAATCTTCAATCTGGAGTTCATAACGGCCACGAAGATAAATTCCGCTATTACTTCCTTCCGGATACCTGAATTCTATGCTGAGCTTAAAGTCATCAAATTTTTGATTGGTTTTCAGGTTGCCGCCTTTTTCAGGATTCACCAGGACACCATCGACCATTTTAAACTTATTGTTCTCCGGGATAATCCAGCGATCCATATTGTCGGTAAGCAGATTAATGGGACTCCCCCAAACCGGTGGAACTTCCCTTGTTAAACTCGGAGCACGAACGCCGGTAAATTTCAGCTTATTTCCATCGAGAACTTTATAGCCCGAAAGCTTGTCATCCTTCAAGGTGAATTCAAAATAGATATCATCAATATCCATCCACTGGGGAGGAATTGTAAAGTGGTACTTATCCTTTTTGGCGTCATAATGAACTTCGGCGATGGGTCTTGCACTACCCTCGTAGCCCACATAATATCCAACCAGCGTTGAAAAACCGGATAATTTAACCTGTAACCATCCCGGGAAACCATCAGATGCCATTAATCCATGCCTGAACATTCCGAGATTTTCCAGTTGATCCTCCTCCATGGTTATGGTCAGGTCCCATTTGCCAATCAGTGGTGAGTCACTTTCAACGCGTTGTGCCTGTGCAGTAGAAATGCCAACCAGGGTGAAAACAATCAGAAACAAGATATTTTTTAAATTCTTCATAATAATATGTCTTAGTTAATCAATATTTATGTCGTGGTGATGTACAAATCTACCAAAAAACAGAATTCGGAAAAACCACATACCTGGAATTCTTTTTTCTTTTTCGTACTGGGGATTACATTAAGCTCTGTCACCCAATCCAAACTTCTTCAGCAGATCATTCCTCTTCATCCTTATCAACTCTGCTTTAATCTGCCCCCTGTACTCCTTTTTCCACCAGAAGAAAAACATGACTTGTTTCGATTTTTCGGCGACCGATTTGGCTGTGATAACCCTGCGCATTGTGTAGGGATCGTAACCGCTGTAATACATTACCGTGGCCAGGGTCATGGGAGTCGGAGTGAAATCCTGAACCTGCTCCAGGTTAAAGCCCTGGTTTTTTGTAGCCAGCGCCAGTTCAGCCATATTTTCAGCAGAGCAGTCAGGATGTGATGAAATGAAATAGGGGATCAGCTGTTGGTTTAGCCCTTCCTGTTTATTTATGCGTTTAAAGTCTTTGTAGAGGCGGTCAAACAGGCTGTAATCGGGTTTACGCATAATGTTCAGAACCTCTGCGTCCGTGTGCTCAGGGGCCACTTTCAAACGACCGGAAACATGGTTCTTTACAAGGTTAATAAAATACTCCCTGAAATGATTCTTACCATTATCCTGGTCAAGGAAGTCGTAGCGAATACCGCTTCCAATGGTCACCTTTTTCACTCCCTTGACCCTTGCCGCTTTTTCATACAGAGTCGTTAAAGGAGTATGATCGGTATCCAGATTTCGACATATGGAAGGGTGAAGGCAGGAAGGACGCTGACATGCCTTACACACCTTCTCATTCATTCCTTTCATGCGGTACATATTCGCAGAAGGCCCTCCCAGGTCACTTATATATCCTTTAAAGTCAGGCATTTCAGTAAGCTTCTTTACTTCCTTAATTACAGATTCCTCACTTCTGCTAGCAACAAATTTTCCCTGATGGGCTGAAATTGTACAGAAGCTGCATCCCCCAAAGCATCCCCGGTGCGTATTTACCGAATGCCTTATCATCTCATAGGCCGGGATGGGCTTTTTTTTGAAATATTTTGGATGAGGTAAACGGGTATAAGGCAGATCATAAATAGCATCGATTCTCTTCTCACTTGCCAATGGATAGGGAGGATTAACAATGATTACCTGATTTTTATACGCCTGGGTAATGATATCAGGATGCATCATATTCGAGGCCGTCTCAATGGTGGCGAAATTCTCTGCGAATTTCTTTTTATCCTTCAGACACCTTTCATGTGAACTGAGAACAAGCTTAGTATCCTTTGCAAGAATCTGATCTGCTTCAGTCCTGCTTCTGAGAATAACGCTTTGTTTTAAATCATTTATCTGACTGATAGGGATGCCTTTTTCAAGCAGGGCAGCCACATCCAGCACTGCTTCTTCGCCCATCCCGTATAGGATCATATCAGCACCTGATTCAACAAGTATACTGGGTTTGAGCCTGTTTTTCCAGTAATCGTAATGTGTTAAACGACGTAAGGATGCTTCTACACCGCCCAAAATAACCGGGGTGTCGGGGAAATGCTGTTTTAAAGCCCTGGTATATACTATGGAAGGATAATCAGGCCTGAATCCTGCCACATTGCCCGGGGTATATGCATCATTGGATCTAAGTCTTTTGTGTGCGGTATAATGATTTACCATAGAATCCATGGCCCCGGCCGAAACGCCAAAGAATAGTTTCGGTTTCCCCAGCTTCTTGAAATCCCGCAAATCATCCTGCCAGTTAGGCTGGGGGACGATGGCAACCCGGTATCCTGCATTTTCAAGTAACCTGCCAATAACCGGGACCCCAAAGGCCGGGTGGTCAACATAAGCATCTCCTGAGAATAGGATGACATCCAGTACATCCCATCCCCTGGCTTTGACCTCCTTGGCTGTGGTAGGGAGGTGACTATGGTTTGTGGTTTTTGGCAAATGCTTCGTCATCTTCGATACAAATATCGATATTATATACTTCTCCACAAGGATCTGATAGATCCCGGTTGAATCGACATAGTGAACAGATGGCTGATTTGGAAGCCATTATTTCTAAAGCCATTATATAGTTTTGTACATATTGATATTTAGTCCGGTAGTTGTATTTTCGCATCCTTAAATATGAGGCTATGGCAAAACGAGAAAAAAGAAATAGAAGCCGGGGATCGGCGGGAAACAACCGCAAAATGGGAGAGGACTTTCTGGAAAAGAACCGCAGAAAGGAGGGGGTAAAAGAAACTGAATCGGGCTTACAGTACCTGGTTCTTGAAGAAGGCGAAGGCGATTGCCCCGATGCCAATGCCCAAATAACAATACACCAGCGCTGTCAGCTTATCAATGGAACTATAATTATAGATACCTACCGCGAAAACGAAACTTCGGAAGTGAAAGTGAAAGAATTAATTGAAGGGTATCAGGAAGGAATTCTCTTAATGAAAAAGGGCGCGCGTTACAGGTTCTTTATTCCCTGGGAGCTGGCCTGGGGGAAAAACGGATCCGGAAGTAAAATCCCGCCTTACTCGATGCTTATTTTCGATGTCCGCCTGATTGATTTTTGGTAGTTAATGCTTATTTGCCAAATGCCAGTCACGGAAAATATGCAGATATGGTACGGAAATAGAGATTCTGTTACGACTTTGTCCGGTCATTTCCTTTACCAACTCTATTCAGCATAAATTCTTTCATACCGATCTTCAAGCAATGTTATATAAGATTCTTTCATTTCAGGAGTCAAAAATGAGTTATTAATCCATAGAATGGCTTTTGCTTTATTTTTGTGGAAGCGATTAAACACACCTCTTAATTGTTTTTGTGTCAATCCTAATCCTTCACCTAATCTTTCAAAATTTTCGCGTTTGATTTTCTTCTTCTTTCCCTCCATGGTCAAAGCAAGTTCCTCGTCATCTTCAGGATTAATTATGCTGACATTTAATAAATCATACGCAGGAGACAGGATCCAGCCTGATACAGATTCTATCATTGAAAAATTCTTTAGATGCATATCATTGTTGCCTGTAAGAAAACTAAACAAAGCCAACTCAAAGAAAAATATCATATCCAACAGGGGGTTGTCAGAGTAATTGTTTAATGCCTTCCCAATTCTCTCCATAGAACTCTTATATTTATCAAAAGCTTCAGTGATCTGGAACATATCAATCATATGAATCTTTTGACCCTTTCTTTTTCTGTCAATTCTCCTGGTTATATACGATAATTCCCCGGAAGCCAATCGAATTAAGCTCGAAGGAACTACCCGTATTCCAAAAGCTTCAGCAATTCTCATTGTCAGATGCTCATTTTGGGGCATCTCAGGATAATTTTCAGATGGAGGTTTAAAGATATAGCCCCCTCCCAGGGCACCAACAACTGTTAATCTATTGTTGGATGTTTCTTGAGTTTCTTTTATTAGCGACATCGATAGTTTAGCCTGGACACCAGGAACAGCGATGCTTCTTTCAACAATGTTCCTGGCCAACTCAACCATCTGATCTATCGAGTAGGGCAGTTCAGGTGCATTTTTCGATCCAAAAAAATCCAAACTGCATTTCTCGTGATAATCAGTTTCTCTTTCTAGAGGTTTATAACAATAAAGACACTTATTCATCCTCTTCTGGTATTGGTATTACACTTACAGCTCCAATGCAATTCTTACAACATGCCATTAATAGCCCCATTCGATCATTTGGATTAATCTTCCATCCTTTGGCAGCGATATCCAATAACCAGCCTTCAGGTATAAGTCCTTCAAAGAAGGGAAACAATCTTTTTTCTATATATGGTCCTTTGGCTACTGGCATTGAAAAGGTAATAAACTCAGTGGGATGATTCTCAATATATTGGTCATCATATTGAAAAATATACTCACCTTCGTATGTTTCCACCAATCTTCCTGCCAATGATTCCTTGTAATAAATCTTCGCACTTCTCATTCTGATAATTGTTTGGTGTTTACTGGTGCTAATTCATGTCCAAACATTCTAAGAACCAAATTAACCTTATCAAGATTCATATTGGTTTTTCCCTGTTCAATTTTCCTGACTACCGTAAGCGCCACTCCGGCTCGCTCAGCAAATTCTTCCTGGGTAAGATTTGCTTCTTTCCGGCGTTCTTTTACAAATTCCGACAAAGTTTTCATTATATGCATTTAGATATAATACGAATCAAATATACGTAATTATACGCAATTACATATAATATAAGGAAATTATTTGATATTATATGCATTAGCATATATTTATTGATTGATTATATGAAAGGTGGGAATGATGTTATCTCTTGTATTGACCGCTATAAACCGTCCTAACTAAATTTTTAAAAACTGTCCAAGGTATTAGGGAGCTAGAACACAGTTCTGTGCGCTTACACTTAAAACGAGTGCTGATAATACGAGCGTAAAGATACTTTTCATAAGCCTGTTTTTCTATCCTTTCCTATTGCCGGTAAGCACTCACCAAGAGCTGACAGTTTTTCACCTCAGACATTCCCGTGGACTCATCCTGGATAACCATGGTTACTCTTCCACTGCTTATGCCAAGTCTTGCGTCCTGCCTGAGGAAATAATGCTCATTTGCTTTCACATCCACTTCCACGACCGCTGAACTTTCTGAAGTGGAAGATGAAAATGAATAGGTTCCGGGTGTAAGTTCCCATCTGAAGAAGGTTCCCGGTCCGGTTCCACCGGCATCAATTCCATTGATCTTGACCTGTATGGAGCCGGCTGCTCCCACCGCCCTTCCGGTTCGGTAGAGGTATAGGATCCCTTTATCGACAGATTTCTTAAATTCTTTAGCCTGAGCGCTCTGGTCTTCGCCGGCTTTTGAAGTAGACGCACATGAATTTGCAAATAAAATGGCTGTTATGGCCATTAATTAGCAAACAGCTGAGATAGCTTTATGTTCATATAAATTGTAGGTCTATGAATACATATATCTGAATAGTAGATACAAGTATGGTTGGGAACCGAGGACGAAGGACGAGCTCGCTGAAAGCAACCGAGCTTGCGAGCTCACCGAAGGTAATTAATTCATTGATGCGTTTTCAATATACTCTTTCGGACTTATACCAACTTTCTTCTTAAACAATCGGGAGAAGTACTGTGGGTATTCAAAGCCCAGTTGGTATGCTGTCTCTGAGATTGAAGCGTTTGGGGCAAGCAATAGATTCTTTGCTTCTTCCACCAGATACAAATTGATCTGGTCAACGGCTGTTTTCCCAGTTTCAGTTTTAATGGTATCCCGCATATATCTATGACTGACACCTAACTCACTTGCAAGCCATTCAACAGATGGAATCCCTTTTTCTTCCAACTGGTGCGACTCAAAATACTCATCCAGTATATCCTTGAAACGAGTAAAGAGAGCCTTATTGATTTCTTTACGGTTCAGGAACTGTCGCTTGTAAAAACGGTCGGAATACTTTAATAAGGCTTCTAAATGAGTCAGAATAATATCCTTACTAAACTCATCCTGATTATTCTGATACTCTGCTTCAATATTTCGGAAAAGAGTTTTTATGGTTTGCTCTTCCTTGGGCGAAAGGTGCAATGCCTCGTTCACATTATAATTGAAGAAATTGTATTTCTTAATCCGCTTCTGAATATCCTCTCCCCGAATGAAATCTTCGTGAAAAGCGATATGCCACGCTTCTGAACTGATCACTATGTCTTTTACGGTATAGGTCTGATCAGGTGCAGAAAACAACAAAGTTCCTGTATCGGAATCATACTTTGTTCTGCCATAAATTATTTCACCCGAAACTATATTTTTAAGACTGATGACATAAAATTGATTGGTGTAGCTTACTTCTTCGTCTGAAGAGACACAGTCCTCAATTTCATCAGCATTAAATTTTTTATGTCCAATACTAAAAAGGGGATTCTCAGGCTCAGGTAAATTCTGAGCCTTATTGAATTCCGTAATATTTTTGAAGTTTATATTATTCATGATTTCAAATTTAATATACAGAAACTAAGAAATTTATTCATTTCCTTGTTTTTCTACTAGTGTTAATTGCTCTTTATTGACTTCTAATCTGACATTGGCATTACTATTCACTAAATAGATTACATCAAAATCCCTTTTTTGGCTTCAACTTTTGGTGGTAATTCTGTTTCGCCCAACATCTCCCTTAAATCTATTTCAATGGCTCTACAAAGGGACATCATTGGTATGTCATTTGGCAGGCCTTGAAAAGGATTCTCTGTAATATCACCGATAGTTTCCATCATGACATACACCCATCCTATCAGCGCTGAAACAGGAACAGAAAGCCATAAGCCCCAATCTGCCATTTTCATAAGTTCAGGAATCATGCTGAATGGAAACAATAAAATGAAGATGGCGACAAAAAACCTACTCATGTAGGCATACTGTCTGGGAAGAGGAAATTTTTTGATCCGTTCATTTTTACCCTGTAAGGTATAGAAAGACCTAAGCACCTCCTCCATTTGAGTCTGACGGAAGTCCTCAATTATTTTTCGTTCTCGCAGATTTGCCAAGTCTCTCGATTGCTCGTTTATTATCTGAGTAGCTGTATTTTCATGGGCAATTAGCCTGTCATGCTCATCCTCTGGGAGATACATTTTAAGTTCCGTTCTGGTAATTTCATCACCTACCAATCCAACACCTAATCTCTTTTGGGTGTTTCTAAAAACTTTTGAAGTCGAACCACCCTGCCTGACATGTTCCCACGTAGTTGGCACCAGGAGCTGACTTCTATGGGCATATAGCCATGCAATATGGCGGTATATTAATCTTTGCTTAATCTGTTGAATTTCAGTAGCTGTCTCTGGGATTTCAGTAAATAAATTGCTTATATAACCGTCTACCATCATTCCCCATGTACGGCTATCATTTACAATTCCTCCCCATATTTTGCGAGCTTCCCACATTCTGTCATAAGCTTGATTATTTTTAAATCCAACATAAAAAGCAACAGCTGTACCAATAATAGAAACAGCTACCCAGGGAAGGCTGAATTGTATTAATCCATAATTATAAAGAGCGGCAATTGAGGCCATGAAAATAAGCAACCAAACAAAATGGAAACCTGTCCATTTCACAAGATTAGTAATACTGATACCCTTGGTTACTATCATATAGCTACTTATTCTCTTGTTTTTCTACTAATACCAATTGCTTGTTATAGGCTTCAATTCTGGCATGGGCTGTACCGTCAATTAATAAAATAACGATAAGCATAGCAATGGCTGTAATCATACTTGCCCGCCAAATAGGTGTGTTCACGAGTATAATGACCAGGGCACAGGCAGCAATAATTAAGGGAATGGCAGTAAAAACAACGTTTTTGTATTCTTTTAAGGTGCTTTCAGCTCGTTCAATTTCTGACTGCACAAAGGCCGGGGCATCACTATTGTAAGCCTTTTCAAATTGTGTAATTCTTGCTTTATTGGTAAAAAGTAATCCAAAACCGATAATCAATAATAAAGCTCCGGCAACCAGGGTGGGGACTATGTAAGCTTTTGCCAGATCTGTTTTTCCCAATTGCCAGAAGCCTATGCTTGCCGCCACAAAACCGATTCCGAAAAGAATAAAGAATGTGTTTGAAAAAACTTCCGCTTTCGCCCAATCTGTTGCTGTTTTTAATATGTCCATGTTACTCTGTATTAAATATTATAGTAAGCCTTATAGGCTTTTTCAAGATCTCGAAAAGCAGATTTATGTACTGATCGAAATACATATTTAAAAATCCAGCCGGCACCAAAATTTTTTGGATCTTCTTCAATGATCATACGGCCGGAATCCACTGCCCGAACTGCTCCTAATCCCAGAGGATGGTCTTTGCCGGGTTTTATAATGGATACTTTACCGGGCATGAATTCCGATTCAGTCCAGGCCTCGTGATTGACAAATAAATCAAAGAATTTTTGACGATCAAAGCCCGGATAGAACTGCTCAAGTTCGTAGTTTATTTTATTAGTATTTTCCATATTCCTAAAACTGAAACAGTAATAAATGGGAAGGAGTAGACATGAGACTACTCCTTATCCCGAAAGTCAGTCAATATTTATTGAGCCATTTGACTGGCAAGCCATCTTGAATCATATTTCTGATCACCATCAAAGTGTGGAACATATCGTTCAAACACTTTTATAGCTTCTTCCGATTCTTCGCTTAAATAATCTTTGCCCCAGGGGTGAGATACGATATAAAATTCACCGTTTTCAATTTGCGGCCAAATGGTATCTATGAAATCCTTGCCAGAAACTCCCGCTTGTGTCATTTCCTTAGTCCCCCCAAGTTCTGATTGAACAAGTCCCGGGAAAACACAACTAACCTGAACATGCTCCGGCATTTCCAACCTTAAGCTTAAACTGATGGATTTGGCTGCAAATTTTGAAGACATATAAGTACTCATATATGGACCTACGGTATATAAACCGGTTTCAGAGTTCATGTTTATTATCATTGCTTGTGTTCCCTGTTCTGCCATTCGCTTACCAAAAGCCCAAATACCGTTGAGTATGCCAAATACATTTATGCTGTAAACTTGCTTGTAATCCTCTTCGGATAAGTCCACAACAGGTCCGGGAGTCCCTGTAATTCCTGCATTATTTAAAAGAACATCTACCTGGCCAAATTCATTCCAGGCATAATCCGCTACAGCTTTAACTTCTTCAAGCTTTGACACATCACACACCTTGTAACGTGCATCAATCCCTTTACTTGTAAGGTCATCTACAGCCTCTTGAAGTCTGTTTTCTCTTCTGGATGTAATAAGAACTTTTGCGCCTTCTGCGCCAAATTTGTCGGCCATTGCCTTACCAATTCCGGTAGCTCCACCGGTTATAACCACTACTTTATCTTTAAAATTTTTCATTTTGGTATTTTCTTGTTGATCTACTGATTAAATATTCCACTTTACACCTGTTTCTTTTTCCGAAAGATCCCATAATCTTTTAGCCACTGCTTTATCCTTTGCATGTGGCTCCAGATGATGCGCCCCAACCGGGCCTACCCAATTGCTACGTCCTGTAGGTCCATAAAAAGCTTCCTGGTCTAAATCCTCCTCTGTAGCACACATCAATTCAGGATAGGCTCCATTTTCAGCAGGTTGTGTCATTGGTGACAATTTCATCATACCAAAGATTATCCTCATCATCAAACTACCACTTGTTTTGATCAGGGCTGTTCTGGAAGAACCAGGATGGCAGGCATAAGCTTTAACATCACTCTTGCCCGCATCTTTCAAGCGATCCTGTAACTCATAAATGGTCATAATCTGGGCCAGCTTACTTTGACTGTAAGCATCATTAGCTGTGTAATCTTTTTCCCAGTTCAGATCGTCGAACTTGATGGTTTTGAGTCCCATGTTATAGCCCATACTTCCTACTGTCACGATACGTCCTTTCGATTTTTCAATCATTGGATATAGCAAAGCTTGCAGTGTAAAATGTCCAAAGAAATTCACACCCATTTGGCTTTCCCAGCCTTCCTGGGTTGTTGCACGTTTTGGCACCTGAGCAATAGCTCCGTTACACATTAGTGCATCGATACGATCAACTGTTTCAAGAACTTCATTTGCTGCTTTTTTTACAGAAGCCTGTTCTCCCAGGTCCATACGAATGGAAGACACCTCAATATTATTACCAAGCTTTTCTTTCAATGCTGCAACAGTGTCTGCCGATTTTTTAGGGTTACGGTTTAGCATCACTACTTTTGCGCCTTTTGAAAGAAGTATTCGTGCTGCTTCAAATCCTGTACCGCTGGTGGTGCCTGTGATTACAAATGTTTTGCCTTTCTGAGAGTTCATTAACTCCGGTGTCCAGCCCTTTTTCCCAAATTGATTTGATGTACTCATGATTCTATATTTTTAAGTTTAATATTTATTATTCTTCCTTAGTGAAACTTTCATGATGCAAATAAACGACAGAAACAGTGCATGTTACTTATACTTTTTTGTCGATGATGTATACATTTTGGCAAATATTACTTTTTGCCATAATTCTTTACCATTCTCAAAAACATCTTATCAAAAGCTTTATCGCTCAACATTTTCCTGGCCAGCAGTGTCTGCTTCGCCATTTTTCCGGCTGCATATCTCGTCTTCGGGTTTTTAGAATTAATAGCTTTAGAAATGGTATTGGCTATCACGATGGGTTCGCTATACTGTCCCGGCTTGTTCGTGTTTTCAATCATCTTGAGTGCAATGTGTTCCAGATCTTTGTAAGGGCTACTGCTATCCTGGGTAAGCTTTTGATCCATTGCTTCACTAAATTCTGTCTTGATAACGCCGGGTTGAATTACGACCACATTGATGCCAAATTGACTGACTTCCAGGCGGAGCGTATCGCTCCATCCTTCCAGGCCAAATTTACTTGCGTGATACCAGGCTGCCAGGGGCCCATATACTTTGCCACCAATGGACGATACATTAACAATAGTTCCGCTTTTTTGGCTTCGCATTGCAGGTAGTACGGCTTTTGTTGCTTCGGCTAAACCAAACAAATTGACTTCCAACTGCTGTTTGGCCTGTTCATAGCTAACTTCTTCTATCGCGCCATAAACAGCATAGCCTGCATTGTTCACCAGTACATCTATTCTGCCTTCGGTTTCAATGATCTTTTGTATTTCAGTGTGGACCTGCTCATGCCTGGTAAGATCTATAGCTACGGCCTTTCCGCCTGCCGAAACAAGTTCATCCATTTTTTCCACTCTGCGGGCAGCACCATACACAGTGTGCCCTTCTTTAATTAATTGCAGGGCGGTTGCTTTACCAATTCCTGCACTTGCTCCTGTTACGATGACTACCTTTTTCATTTTTTTGAAATCTTAGTTCTAAATAAAATTTTCATGGTACAAAGATCAATCATAAAGAGTATTAACCACTTATACATTTTGGCAGAAGATGTATACTTTTTAGCAGTAAGAAAAGAAACAGCTCTCTTGCAAACAAGTTTGCAGCCGTTAAACGAAAAAAGCCCTCTGTACGCCACAGGCGAACGGAAGGCTTTCTCCAGTAGCGGGGGGGTTGGTGAAATCTCTAACTTTGAATTGGTGAAGGATCTGGCGGAAGTGATTGATTTTCTAAGCAGTTCTGAATATTTCCTTTAAACAAAAAACTCCATTTGGACATATTATCAATCAAATTGCATATTTGTCCATTTATTCTTGATAAAATTAGTTTGTTTTTGAGAAATAGCATATTTTTACCATGAAATACTAAAATACGAATTTATATATTCATGCTATATGATACCCCGTTTAGGAACAAAAGAGCTAGTAGAAAATCTTGAATATTTTCCGGTATTGGGTATAACAGGTCCCAGACAGGTAGGGAAAACTACACTTTCCAAAAAACTGGCAGGAGAGATTGAAAAAGAAGTAATTTATCTGGACATGGAAAATCCAACAGACCTTTCTAAGTTGTCTGAACCTGCATTATATTTTGAGAAAAATGAAGATGCATGCATCATTATTGATGAAGTCCAGCGCGTACCTGAGTTATTCCCCATTCTAAGATCATTAATTGATAAAAAACGAATTCCTGCACGGTTTATTCTTACTGGTTCTGCATCTCCCGAATTGATAAGGGACTCTTCAGAATCTTTAGCTGGACGTATTGCATACAAAGAGCTAACAGCATTTAACTATATAGAGATCTGCAATCATAAATTTTCAGGCTTGCACTGGTTTCGGGGCGGTTTTCCGCTTTCTTTTCTTGCTCCTTCTGACCGGACTTCAATTACTTGGATTAACAATTTCATTCAAACCTATATTGAAAGAGATCTTCCATTATTAGGCTTAAAGGCAGCTCCTACTTTTTTAAGGAACCTCTGGCTCATGCTGGCACATATTCATGGCAATGTCATGAAT
>Ga0180435_10001622_pt1 | contig 23230 bp, 20 predicted proteins | sample SS_ome_3_FD_132467 | JGI IMG/M metagenome (GOLD analysis project Ga0180435, IMG submission 132467) | Hypersaline lake sediment archaeal communities from the Salton Sea, California, USA - SS_3_S_1 metaG | ecosystem: Environmental > Aquatic > Non-marine Saline and Alkaline > Hypersaline >... | reverse complement strand
TGCAGGATCTTGCCCTCGTGCATGACACCGATCTGTGAGGCCATGGTCATGGCTTCTTCCTGATCATGGGTTACCATGACGCAGGTGACCCCCACACTTTCAATGATGTTGACCACTTCCAGCTGCATCTGTTCACGAAGTTTTTTATCCAGGGCGGCCATGGGTTCATCCAGGAGCAATAGCTTGGGCCGTTTGGCCAGGCTTCGCGCCAGTGCCACCCGCTGGCGCTGCCCGCCGGAGAGCTGATGGGGGTAGCGATTGAAAAGTTCTTTCATGTGAACCAGTTCCAGGAGCTCTTCCACCCGTGTTTTGATCTCCGCCCTGGGAACCCGGTCCTGCTTCAGGCCGAAGGCAATGTTCTTGGCCACGGTCATGTGGGGAAACAGGGCATAGGATTGAAACATCATGTTGACCGGACGGTTGTACGGCGGGATGGACTGCATGTCCTGCCCGTCGATGATAATCTGCCCCTCGGTGGGGATTTCAAAACCGGCCAGGAGCCGCAGCAGCGTGGTTTTGCCGCATCCGGAAGCCCCCAGCAGTGCAAAAACCTCGCCCTGGGGGATATTCAGGTCGACATTGTCCACGGCGGTTATGGTATCGAATTTTTTGGTGACCCCCTGGATCTGAATATAGTTCTCCACGGCTTCTTCTGAAGCGGATTCAGTCACATTCTCTGTCTGACTCATAGCAATACTCCAATGGCGGGGAGTCCCTGGCCCTGTCCCAGCACGCATCTGTTGTTTATCCGGTTGCTGAAGCTTTTATAACTACGCCTTTTGTTTCAAGCGCTTCGACCATTGACCTGTAGTGGTCATTGTCAAAGGCGTCTTCGGGCGACACAATTCCCCGCGGGAATGCATTGCCCCTTGCCATCAGCACGGCAGAAATGGATGCAGGAAAACCAGTTGCCCTGGCCATTGATGAAATATTGTGTTCCCTGTCCGAGTCCACCCACATATAGTAGTCGATCTGTGACCATGTGCCGTCTTTTTCTCCGGTCACGGTATTCCACATGATGCTGACATCCATATCACCATTTTTCGGCGCCAATTCCGGTTCCATTATACGGGCCGCAAGCTCACGGGGAACAATATTCGTGTTGTGGAAGCGAATGGGTGTTTTATGGAAAAAACCGCATGCTTTAAGAAAAGACATGCGATCCCTGTATCCCGGCCACCTGATCGTCTTCTCGTAGCAGGATTCAAGCTCGGGCCGGGTGAAGAGGAAGCTTTCCATTCCCGGCGTTATGAACGCTTCAAGCTCCAGGTCTTTTCCAAAGGCGTTAAAGGAAAACCGCTCATATTCTCCCATGGCATCCACATGCTGAAAGGTACCGTCTTTTAGAATGCGGGTTTTGTCCATGGCGCTGTCAATGGCCTGGTCCCAGCACCAGGTAACCATATATTTCATGGGGTATTTGTGGGCAGCGTCAATATCCGGAATACCCCCCACGCGCGCAATGGCCGTGCGGGCCTTATCCATCTGCGCAATGCCATGCCCAAGCGTCATATTACTTAAGCCCGGTGCAAATCCCATGCAGCATAAAATGGTAATATCCTTGTCCAGTGCCTGCTGGTGAAGCATTTCTCCATATGTTTCGCCGGTGACTCCCGCGGGGATATTGAAACCGTCCAGATAGGATTCATTGGGCCGCCGGTAGTATTCACCGTAAATGTCAACAAGATCCATTTCCGCTTCAACGGCCATCTCGATGAGCTGATTGGTCTGCCTGATCATGGGCAGGGCGCCGATCCCCACGTCATAGGATTTCATCAGTTCAGTCAACTGTTCACGGAAACGGCTGCTCAGCAGATGGGATGTCACCCGTTTATCCTGTATCCAGGCGGTTGTTTTTTCTAAACTGGGGGAAGAGTTGTCCACCAGGCCAACAGATTCCACTTCTTCATATCTGCATAAATCCCATGCAATGACAGAACCCATTTTTCCACAGCCGATAACGAGTATTTTCAAGTTTTTATCCTTATTCTAAAGCACGGACAGGGCAGGAAGGCAGGTAAGAACAGGCGCTAGGCAGAGACGCCTTCCGTTTATCACTGCCGGATGGCATGGTCTTGAAAGCATTTCCCGTCATGCATCATGGGATGCATGACGGGTATAATGGTTCAACGAATTATTGGCCGGTCTTCAATTGGGTCCAGACCCGGGTTCTCACACGCGAGACCTTGGGCGGCATATTCTTCATGGTAAACAGCCCCTTCATGGTTTCCGCTGAAGGGTAGATCGCGGGATCTTCGCGAATTTCCTTGTCGATAAAAGGAAAGGCGTCTGCATTGCCGTTGGGGTAGGATACGTAGTTGGTGATTCCGCCGATTACCTCGGGCTCCATGAGGAAATCCATAAATTTATGGGCGTTTTCCACATTGTCGGCATCCGATGGGATGGCAATCATGTCGAACCACGTGCCCGCGCCTTCCTTGGGAATCGAATACGCCACTTCCACACCAGCCCCGGCTTCATCCGCACGGTCGCGGGCCTGCAGGATGTCGCCCGACCATCCGATCACGGCACAGATGTCGCCATTGGCCAGGTCGTTGATGTATTGCGATGAATGAAAGTATTTAATATACGGGCGGATACTCATTAAAAGGGGCAGCGCCTTTTCCTTGTAGTCATTGGCATCCATGCTGTTGGGATCCAACCCCAGATAGTGCAGCGTCAGTGAAAGAATTTCGCTGGGATCATCCAGCATCACCAGGCCGCACTCTTTTAGCTTGTCAGCATTTTCAGGCTTGAAAATCATATCCCAACTGTCCACAGGTGCGTTTCCGCCAAAGGCGGCCTGTACTTTCTTCACATTGTATCCCAATCCGGTGGTGCCCCACATGTAGGGGATGGAATATTGATTTCCCGGGTCCACGCTCTCCAGCACCCGCAGGATATTTTTATCGAGATGCTTGTAGTTCTTCAATTTGGAGCGGTCGAGTTTCTGAAACACACCGGCATTGATCTGACGGCCGATGAAGTTGGTGGATGGAAACACGACATCGTACCCGGATTTTCCGGCCAGCAGCTTGGCTTCAAGGACTTCGTTGCTGTCGAAAACGTCATAGGTGACGTCTATGCCGGTCTGTTTTTCGAAAACGGAAACCGGTCCGCCCGGTCCTTCGTCCATGTAATCAGACCAATTGTAAACGTGGAGCACCTCCTTGCCGATGACTGACGTAGCGCCAAAGAAAAAAATTGCCATGAAAGCAGCCAGAATAACACTGATTGAGCGTTTCGTGATCATCACATAACCTCCCATACGTATGCTGTTGTCGTAACACCGCCCCCAAGATGCGGAAAGCCGCTCTGGGGGAACCTTGATTTCCATGGATGCGGGTAGAATGTAAAGCGGAGCATTTTTTATGCCACAAGGTGAAAATTAAATCAACATTTTAGAGCTATTGTAATATTCTCAACATGAGATAAATCTGATTGAACCATCCTATGATCCCGAGAGTGAAGGCATTGGGCTATAAAGCCCGGCAACCGCGACAGTGTGCAATATAAAGTCTTCCCTCGGGGAGCCGAGGGGAAGTTCATTTCTTTGGGATAGCAAGGTGCTATCTGCTACGTTGCAAACTGTGACCGAATCCGTTTAACCGAGTTGATCTCTATGCCCAATAGATCCGCAACCCTGCTCTTGGCCAGGATGCCTTCCGGGCCACCTGCTTCCGGTGTGACCGTACCGATTCCCAATTCCTTGCGCAGGGGGCACATGACATCCTCATCCACCAGGTCCATGACATCCACGCTCAGCTTATCCGCCACGTATGCCTTGGCATCTGCCAGCTTCATTCTGCGGGTCATCTGCATCCAGGCAACCAGGTCTCCGGCTGTCCGAATTCCGCCCATGCCCGCAGCAACGATATGTGTCACCGGCATACCAAAGGGGTCGCCCACGCCGACCTACAACCCGTCTGCCTTGCCAATAAGGGCCAAGGCCTTGGCTGCCCTGCTGACACAGTCGATGGGTACTTGCAGGAGCATGGGAATACCGCAAACGCCCATGCCAACGTTGGGGTGCACGGGGATGCCGGCCCTGGCCACGGTCTCCTTGACCATGGTGAGCGCCTTGGCCAGGTTCCAGGGAAATGATTTGGAGGTGTCCACATTGATGGCTGGGCCGAAAATATCGGCACCTACGGATTCGGCCAGTTTGACCTGGTCATGGGGAAACAGCCCGGCCAGTTGGTGTCCCTCAAAGGCAATCTCACCGTGCATGCCCAGCACGAATTCGCTGGCCATGCCGATGATGATGGCCATATTCGGATCATATTCCTTGAGTTGGCGCGCCGCCTTCAGCGTGGCATAAAATTCGGCATCCCCTGTGGAGCCGGCTGTGTCGAAGTTGAAGCCTTCACAGCCCATGGCATTGAGTTCCCTGCCGATGAATACCATGTCTTCACAGAGCTGCGCCGCCGCCGCTTCCTGGGCCGCCTGGGCCGCTTTTATTTTTCCGGATGGCATCAGGTCCACCGGGTTGGGAAAGGGGCCGTCCGGCTGGAAATACTGCCCCATGTTGGGCTGGGATCCATAAAACAACGGGGCTGTGGTCAGCTGGGAAAGCTGGTGGTAGGTTTGGAGTTCTACCTCCAGCACGGCCTTGACCGGTTTGAAACTGTAATCCGAGTGCCCAATAGAGCTGGTATCGGCAGCCAGGGCCCTCTCGTAGGCAAGGACCGCGGCATGTCGGCCCATGGAAATGCCACTGCATCCGTCAGCCTCGGAGCCGGTAAAGCACTCTGCCATCCCATCGTCGGTCACGATCAACTCATGCCCGTGGGGGACGCTGACCACCCTTCCCGGTTCAGTGACAATCTCGAGCAGCAGCTCGATTTCATCGCTCGATAAGCCGGGAATACGCGCTAATTCCGAAGCTCTTTCCATGCCCTTTTGCATCTCATCCCTGATTTCAGATGGCGACATTTGAATTCTTTCGCCGTCACCCATGCGGGTGAATATGTAGTCCGACATCAGAAAACCTCCTTGTCATATGCGTTGATGATCTTGTCGCCTATGCATGCGCCCGTCATCAAGCGGCGGCAGACGGTGTTCAGCCAGGATCTTCTTTGCGTCTTGGTGTTTTCGCGGCTATTATCGCAATCTATAATTCCACCCCTGGTGTGCCCCAGTCATAGCGTTCCCGGATGATGCGCCTGATAAAGCTGGTTTCAATGGATTTAATCCCTTCGATGCTTTCGATCTGGGAAAGCAGCTGATGAAGATCGTCGACGGACTCCACAAAGGTTTCCAGTTCGATGGTTGGTTCGCCGGTCATCTGGGCGATATAAGAGAGGCGCTTGATTTTTTTCAGTTCCGTGATGATCGCTTCTATGTGCAGGCTTTCGGTATAAACACCGATATTGGCGGCAATGCCGAAACCCAGCTTGATGGGATTGCCCGCAGCCACGATCTGGATGAATCCGCCGTCGATTAGTTTCTTTAAGCGGTAGCGCACCGTTGCCTCGGACACGCCGGTTTTTTTAGCAATTTCAGAACTGGGCATCCTTCCGTCTTTTTGTAGCAGGCCGATGATCGTAAAATCCGTGTTGTCCAGACGTTCCCGCATGGTATCTTCCTTTCTAAAAACAGAATTTGTCTTTTTATATAGTTAATTATATTATTCGTCAAGAAAAAAGGTCATATTTTACGAAATCAGCAATATAGTTATTGACAAGCGCAAAATAGAGCTCTAAATTTGGTTTAAGATAAACCTGAAGGAGTGAATTTATCATGAAAAAGGTACTTATCATTGGTGCGGGTGCTCAGGGAAACGTCATCAGTGGAGTTTTGGCAAAGGCTGAAGATGTTGCCGAAATCACGTTGGCTGATATTGATATGGAGCGGGCAAGAGAAGTGGCGGCGTATGTTGGTTCCGATAAAATCAAACCTGCCACGGTTAATGCTTCGGATAAAGCTGATGTGGCCGGACGCATGCAGAACGGCGGTTATGACCTGGTGGTCAATGCCACCCTGATGACCTTCAACCGGCAGATTTTGGAGGGGGCTTTGGAAGCGGGCATACACTACCTGGACATGGCTTCAAACGACTTTTTTACCCAGAAGGATGGCAAAGAATATTTAGTGGAGCAGCTGGAGTATGACGAGGCATTTAAGAAAGCAAGCCTGACTGCCAACATCCTGGCCGGCGGCGATGCCGGGCTGGTCAACATCATGGCTAAGGAGGCGGCTGACGAACTGGACGAGGTGGAATATATCGGCATCAAAGATTATGGTGTGGTGGAGTGCGACGAACCAGTAGCCATGTGGTCCTTCCAAACCTACCTGGAAGACTGCGCGGATGAAGCGGTTTACTGGGAGGACGGTGAGTATAAATTCGCTCCCCTATTCAGCGGCGAAGAGGATTACTATTTTCCCCATCCCCTAAACCTCACGGGCAAGGTTTTTTACCACAATCACGAAGAACCGGTAACCCTGCCCAAGTTTCTGGGCAAGCCGGTGAAGTACGTTGACTTCAAGATGGGAGATCCGGACAGTGCCACCTGGCAATTTCTTCTCGATGGACTCAAGATGATGGATACGACTCCCCAGGATATCAACGGCTGCCAGGTCAGCCCCAGGGATATTTTCTGCCGGCAGCTTCCGCAAACCCTGACCCCTAAAAAGTGCATCGATCTGCTCAAGAAAAACCGTCTCAAGAGCCAGGCTGTGCTGGCTGTGGATGTCAAAGGCAGGAAGGATGGTAAACACCTGCACTACAAGATGTGGACTGACAGCCCTGATGTAAAAAAAGCCTGCAGCATCATTCCCGGAACCAACGACGTGTCTTGGATTACCTCCATTCCAGCGTCGGTGCTTTCACTCATGATCCTGCGCGATCAGTTGAGACGAACAGGCGTGTTTCCCTGCGAGGTTCTGAACAAGGAAGAAAGGGATATCTTTTTCAAGGGCATCAGGGAATGGGACGTTAACGTTCACAAACAGGTGACCTCCGCAATGGTCTGAAGCCACAAAGGGATGATTTATGATTACGCAGAGCCAGTTTCTATCTTCTGAAGAGCAGCAGGCCATTCACGATGACAGCTTGAAAATATTGCAAGAAATCGGTGCGCTTTTTCACAGCGATCGTGCCCTGGATGTTCTGGCCAAAAACGGGGCCCATGTCGACAGGGATAGCAAAATAGCCAAAATTCCCGAAGAAATGGTTAAAGCAGCCCTGAAAACAGCCCCTAAATCGTTTGTGCTGGGTGCACGTGTGCCGGAAAACGACTTTGCCCTGCCGTCCACCTTCAGTGGCTACGTACTGGACAACGGCGGGATTTTCACCCGTGATTTCCATACCGGTGAACGACGCAACGCCAACTTTCAGGACCATAAGAATTTTTTGCGAGTCTTCGATGAGATGAAGCTGGCTGCAGTTGTATGGGGCACCAGCGTGCACGAATTCCCCCCCCACTCAGCCGGTATACGCACAGACCTGACATCGTATATCTATTCAAGCCTGCATATCCAGGATGAGTTGGGCAAACCGGAAGAAGTGCCGTATATTATCGAAGGACTGGAAGCGATCCTGGGGAGTGCCGATGCAGTCAAAGAGCGCAAGATTTATTCAGTGGTCTACTGCACCCTGGCACCCCTGGTGCACGAGGGCCACATGTGCGACGCCTATCTGGATTTGATTCAGTATCATCAACCCATTTGCCTGTTTCCCATGCCGTGTGCGGGTTCCACCGGGCCGGCCAGCCTTTACAGCAATATTGCCCAGGGCAATGCCGAGGCGCTTTCTTCCCTGGTGCTTTTTCAGATGGCCGAGCCCGGCTGCCCCATCATTTTCGGAGATGCGTCCGGTAGTACCGATTTTGCGTCAGGCAACTTCCTTGAAGGGTCCCCGGAAATGGTCTTGCAAACCGCTGCAAGAGGTGAAATGGCCCGGTTTTACGAACTGCCCAACGAGCAGGCCGGCTGCCTGACGGATGCCAAGGCGCATGGCGCCCAGGCTATTCTGGAAAAAGTGGTTACCACTCTGCCGCTGGCCATGGGCGGGGCGGACCTCATCCAGGGCCCCGGTGCCTTGGAAACCAGCAATATGATGACCCTGGAGCAGATTGTAGTTGACGACGAGATCGCCTGTTTCTGCAAGCGCATCCGTGATGGCATAGATGTGTCTGCTGCCAAGGATTATTTCGAGGATATAAAAGAAGTGAAACCCAACGGACATTTTCTGATGCAGTCCAACACCCTTACCGCCTGCCGCAGCAGCGAGTTCATGATGTCTGCTCTGTGTGATCGCGGCACATTCGAAGAGTGGGTGTCGCTGGGTCGGCCGGACATCTATGATCGGGCCAAAGAGCGCGTGGAAGAGATTTTGGCGTTGCCCCAGAAGAACCCGCTGTCGGATGATGTCATTGGAAAATTGGAAGAAATTATGCGCAGGGCTGATGATGAATTAAAATAACCACGCTTCAGCCGAAACGGTATTTAACACCAAAGCCGCCCTTTGGGTAGGACCACTCAATGGCGTCACAGGGGCAGATGATGCGGCAGGCGCCGCACTCCAGGCAACCTTCGTAGTTGAATATCATCTCCTGCCTTTTTTCATCCCACTGATAGTTTTCAGCCGTACAGATCACCAGGCAGGGTCGGGTCGGGCACTCCTGGCACAGTTCTTTTTTAACGGTGATGTGGGCATCCTTGTGGATCTTTATTTTTACGGTCGCCATTTTGTCATCGATTGGAAGACTACTTTTTCCATTCATAATAACGCTGCCTTGATTTTCTTTTGATTTCTTCAATGTATTTTGCCGGAAGCCGGGAGAGTTTAACCAAAGCGGTAAGCGGCCAGCGCAGCAGTCCGGGCACACGAAATTGTCCTATCCGTAAATACAATTCCACAAGCAGCGAAAAGGATGATTTGGAAAGATAGGTTACATCCTTTTCCCAATACTGGTTGTAAATATCTGCGGCGGCCACCATCTCGCGCGGCCCTTCCGACCGCGCAGCACTGGCGTAATAATCGCTTTCCTTGCGGCTTTTGTGGATCATGTCGAAAAGGGCGGTGGTGTCCAGGTATATCAGGTAGTTTTTAAGCGTGCGTTTGCTGAAGTCTTTCTTTTTCAAGGCATCCCCAATGGTTTCCGCTGCCATCATCCCGGACAGCAGACAGGTGGGGATGCCCATGCCTGTTTCCGTGGCGGTGATTCCACCGGCCTCACCGCAGAGCAGTACACCGTTTCCAAAAAGATGTTCCGGCTTCACCCTGCCGCCATCAGGTAAGAGGTGGGCCTGATACTCCCGGAGTTGGGCTCCCCGGATAAGATTATCCAAATAAGGATGCTTTTTGAGGATTTCCAGCTGTTGGTGCAGCTGGATACCTTTTTCCTTCAGTTCATCGAGACGTGCGAACACCGCCAGGGAAATACTATCTTTATTGGTGTACAGCGTGGCCGAGAAAACATCCAGGTCGTTCATATGGTAGCAGTAGATACCCTGCTCGCAGGCCAAACCCTCTGCCACCTGGAAGCGCTGATTGATAACATCGGACGGCAGGTCGAGCACCTCTTTTACTGCCAGAAAGCATCTTTTCGGCTCCCAGGCTGTGACCAGGCCGGATTTTTCACCGACAATGGAGTGAAACCCATCAGCACCCACCACCACGTCGGCGTACAGCTCTTCCTCCCCCACCCTGACGCCGATTACCCGGTCGCCGTCTTTGATGAGATCGCTCACCTTCATGCCGCCCATGAGCTGGGCACCGGCCTCGACGGCTTTTTTGGAAAACCAGCCATCGAACTTTCTCCTAAAGGCCGTGAATGCCAGGGGGTCGTCAACCCAACGGTAGTTGTAGCTTGTGAGTGCTTTGGCATCATTGGGCGCCAGTTGCACCTGGTCCGTGCGCACGACAATTCTTTCAAAAGGCAGGTCTTCCCTGAAATCCGGAATCAAGCGTTTCAATTCATGGGCATACAATACGAACGACGACACGTTTTTTTCACCCGGTACCCGGCCCCTTTCGAACAGAACCGTCTCGATTCCCTTTTGAGCCAGGGCCAGGGCACATGCGGATCCGGCAGGCCCGGCTCCGACCACAATGCATGTCACCTTATCCATTGGTTATCCGTCTCCATGATGTTTAGGCTGCCTTGGGGTAAACCGGCCTGGCTGCATCCAGCCACTCCCGGTCCACTTTGATTTGGGTCCATTTCCTGGAAAAAAAGCCGGCAAACATGAACAGGGAGTGCCCCACCAGGTAGAGAGCAAAGGCGCTCCAGGCTCCGTAGATGCCAAAATCAAACACCCGCGTGAACAAAAGGGTACAGCCAATGATCCCCACCACATTGGTGATTATTTCGGATATGAGCACATATCTTCCCCACCCGTTGTGGGTGAAAATGACTTCAAAGGGAAACCCGACCGCTTCGATGAAAAAAAACAGGGCAAAAAACTGTAAAGCCCTTGATCCCACACGGGCAAGTTCGGCATCGGAGTTGAAAATACCGACAATCTGTTCTGAAAATGCCAGAATGCAGCCGAAAAGAACGAGGCCGATCAGTATGGCGATAAATTCCGATGCATAGGCGTAGCGCACCGCCTCCCGGCGTTCACCTTCCCCCAGGGAATTGCCCACCAGGATGGAGCCGCCTTCGGCAAAGCCGCCCACGATGGTGCGTTTCAAGACAAACACCGTAAAAACGATGTGGGTTGCCGCCAAAAACAGGGCGCCGATATTGGCGATGATTGATTCATAATAGAGAAAGATCGAAAGGGCGATGCTCAACTGAATGATAATCGGGCCGGCAGAACGAAGGATATCAACAACGATCTTCCTGTGGAATGATCTGAAACGCAAAAGGCAGTAAGGCCTTGTTGCCGGAGATAGCAGGATGTAAACAACGAAAAACAGGGTTCCCAGGCTTTGAGCGACAACCGTTCCCAGGGCAGCCCCCATTATTCCTAAGGCAGGAAAGCCGAATTTTCCGAAGATGAGGATATAGTTGAACAGGATGTTCAGTACATTCAATCCAATGGTGGCCACCATAATGACCTTGGTTTTGTTGATGGCAGCCAGAAAACCATAGATGGCATAGAATACACCGGCCAGGGGCATCAACCACTTCAAGGTGGCGATATAGTCAATGGCCATGGATATCAGGGCCTTGTCTTCCAGAAGCAGATCCAGAAGCTGTTCCGCAAATAGGGCCACGACAATGGCCAGACCACCAACCGCAAGCGATACCAAGATGGCATTGTCCAGGACTTCGCCGGTTTTCAACTGCAGACCTTCAAGGGCGGCCGCATCCAGGCCGGCTTCTTTTTTCTGACGCCCGAAGCGCCGCGCGGCAATGGTCTGGGTGCCCGGGGCCATGGGCCATACAATGACCCATAAAAGCTCGCCGAACATGGTGGCAATACCGATGGCCGCCAGGTAATCAGTACCCAAGCGTCCCACCATGGCCGAATCTGCCAGAACCATCAGAAACTCAGACACCAGTCCGGCTAAAAGGGGGGCTCCCAGCAAAATGACGCTTATAAAATGGTTTCTGCCCAGTCCAGTCATTATATGGCTACGCTCGCCTATGGTTGACGAAAATGGTTAATATATTGCAATTTTCGCTAAAATATGCTCAATTTGTGTCGATTGTCAAGGTTAATTAGCGAAATAGGGGTGTTTGCCGGATAAAGTTACGTGGTGAATAAATGAAATCGGGTTTCAGATTTCGGGTGTCAGGTTGCTGCAGCTGGTGGTTTATGTAAATTGACTTGCATTCCCCTGAATAGTAGGGTTGGGACTGACTGCTTCTAATGAATAGGACGTGAATAGCCATGGAAAAACGAATCGACGCGACAGACATGAAGATTATTCGCCTGCTTCAAAAAAACGGGCGCATGTCCAATACGGAAATCGCCAAAAAGACCGGTGTCTCCGAAACGACCGTCCGCTACCGGCTGCAGCGGCTCACCAGGGAGGACTTCATCCAGATCGTCGCCATGGTCAACCCCTTGCGGCTGGGATTCGGCATCGAGGGAATTATCCGCATCAAGGCGGATATCAAGGCCATCGACCAGGTGGCGGAAAACCTCAAAGCCATCGATGCCCTCTACTTTGTGGCCCGCAGCATGGGTGCATATGATTTCGATGCTGAATACTTTGTCAAGACGTCCACCGAACTTAAAGAGCTGATTGACACCATCAACGCCATGGAGGGTGTCACGGACACAGATGTTTCCACGGTCCTGGACTATGTCAAGGAAAGGTATGATTTCGGTGATTTAGATGTAAATTGAGCCTCAGGGCTGTTGCCAGGCAACCCAAGGCCATGTTGAAGCAAACCCTGCGGATCATGCTGGAGACGCACGGCTACCAAAATCTTGCCGAAAATTGTCTAAAAAATGGCTGAGAAGTGACATTTTACGGCACCCTTCCAAAGCGATAATCATCTAACCATCTGTAATAAAACTATTTATCGATTTGGAATGTTAATTGCATCCTGTCAAAGAGGGCATGCTTTGCATAGGCTGTCCAGATACCAATGCCACGGCAAAGAAAAGGAGGTAATTAATGCAACGATATTTATTATGCATAATCCTTGGTATGCTGTTGCTGCTCACCGGCTGCAGCGGAGGAGATGAGGGTTCGACTTCGTCCAGCGACACCCAAAACAATAGTTCGGTTTCGGCCAGCGAGACCCAGGACAACGGCAGCGGCAGTGTCGCGATAATGTTAACAGATGGACCAGCAGATGAATATGACCATATCTGGGTTTGGATCACTGAAATTTCATTGCTGTCGGACGATGAAAATGCCGACCCAGTGGTTGTGTATGTGTCTGACGATCCTGAGGGTTGGAAAGTCGACCTGCTTGATTTACGGGACCAGGAAGCAGTGGTTACGGTTAATAATGATATTCCTGCGGGCCACTACCCCACAATCCGGCTGCACATTGCAGATATCCAGCCCGAAGGCGACAATGCACCGTGCGGCAATATGGAACTTGAGCTGCCTGACGGCAAGATCGATATAGAACCCAAGGGCGGCATTTCTGTTGTCCAGGGCGAAACCATTGCTGTTCATATTGATATCGATTGCGACAAATCGATTGATCTGGAACCGGTTGGCAGATCAGGCACCTGTGTTTTTCGACCTAGGGTTTTTGTGGAAACCGATAAACCAGATGTTGTCAAAAAGTGCCCGCGCGTCCTTAGAGGAAAAATTGAAACCATCCAGGATGGGAACAGCGGCTTTACCCTGCGGCTAGGCCACGGCCGCGGGCTGTTAATGGTTAACCTGGCCGGCGATGTGGTTATTTTTGGGAAAAACGGGCTTCCGGCACCCCCTGAGGATCTGGGACCCGGCCAACTGGTTCATGTACGGGGTCAGCTGGACAGAGATGGCAAATTGGAGGCTTCGGCCATTGTCATTGGATATGTATTGCTGGTCAAAGGCATGGTTGAAACCCCTTATGATGCTGAGGCGGGAATGTTTTCCCTGAACCTTATGCTGTCAAAAATTCTCCCTTGTTTCCCTGATTTCATAATAGATATAGATGTCAGTGAAACCACCCTGGTGATGGCCGGCTGTGATCAGATGGTGGATCCCAGTGCGATTCAGGCCGGCATGAAAACCCGCGTGGTGGCTAAATTATCTACTGAGGATTGGTCGATCAAGGCCGTCGCCGTCCAGTTGAAAGATGTCAAAGACGCCGACCTGCCTGAAGATGACACCGATATACCCAAGAAGGACACGGACATACCCGACGATGACCCGGACATGCCTACGGATGTCATTGGCGTGCTCATGGATGTATCAGGTCCTGATGATGAAGGGGGATATGCACTTCTCGTTGAGAGCAGTGATTCGGAAACTTATGCGATTAATCTGCCGGCAAGTGTTGAGCCTTTCGTCGAGGTCATTGGTCAAGAGCCCCACCCTGTATCCATTGACGAGTTAGCGGCGTTGACTGGTTGCGCGGCGGTGAGCATCAAGATTGATTCACAAGAACCGTCTGCCATGATGGCGAGCGATGTGCTTGTGGATGGCGCAGTGGTGTCAGACTATGTTATCGTGAAAACAGTCGATATTCACGGCAACATCACCGCTTCACTGGGTAGTTTTGGCCCTCCTGAGGTGATACATTCCATCGTCGCCGTACCGGGGTCTTTAATTGATTCACCCTTTATGACCATTGAGCAGGGCGGTTACCTGGAAGTTATCGGCCTGAACACCTGTGGCGGGGATAATTATTACCAGGCAATCGAGATCATCCAAATGTATGGTCCCTGATCACGCGGCGATTTGGCTGAGTTGTTCGAATTAACTGATTGGTTAATAAAGGCAGGGTCAGAGACGGCCCTGCCTTTTTTTATCCCAAGCAGGTCGCTGAAATTTCCCCCCTTGAAAGCAACCCATTGGAAGCCTTAGAATTTTTCACTCAAGTTTTTTCACGTCAGGCCGATAAATCATATCAGGCACACAACTTTCCACCTGATTTGAGCGTTTCTAATCAGATTCCTTTATATTCCGGTGCAACATGTTTAAATCAGACAGTCAAGATAAGAGCTATTGTTCGAGCATTGAAGGCACGCTGCGCGATGGTTTGATCAACAGGGTGATGGTTGTCTGGACACTGGTGGGCGTGGTCGTTTTTATCTTTACCCAGATACGGGCGCTGGGCATTGGCTTAACACCCCGTGACACCATTCATTTCATATTCCTTTGCATTACCATCGCCATCACGGTTTACCGCGAAAAAATACCCGCAACGCACAAGGCGCTTATGCTGGTGGTGATGAGTTCGCTGGCCGGCATTGGCGGTGTGTATGCCATGGGCATGTTCTCGGGCGGCATATTCTATATTGTCATGGCCGCGATTATAACGGTCTTGTTTTTTTCACGACGTGTTGCGATTGCGGCCGGCATACTGTATACAGCAATTGTCGGCATCATCGGAGTTTCCTTTTCCACGGGCTTGATAGTCCTTGGGCCGGCCATACCGGATATGCATACCAATCTCCTGCACTGGGGCGTTTATGTCAGTTGCTTTGGCATCATGTTGATCTTTTCCTACGGCACCATCCTCGCATACCGCAGTCTCATGAATAAAGTGTTAAGGGATGAAAATGAAGAACTGTACGAACAGTTTGAGGACACCATGGGCCGGGCCAACGCTTTTCAGGTAAAAGCAGAGGTCATGCGTCTGGAATTCAACCAGGTCTTCAGTGCTATCGATGATGGTGCCTGGATTATTGATAATGATAAAAGGGTGCTGCGCATCAACGCCTCGCTTTTGGCATTTTTAGGTATAGAAAACGAAGCAGACGTCATCGGCAGACATTGCCATGAAGTGATCAACTCAGACATTTGCCTCACAGCGGAATGTCCCCTGAACCGGACAGGCAAGGGGAACGGGCGGGTTGAGCATGACCTTGATATCGCAGGGGCTGAAAATAAAAAGATTCCATTCTTATTTACCTCAACCCCCCTTCTCGGCCTGGTCAATGAACAGGTTGGAATTGTCGAACAATTCAAGGATATTGCCGAGCGGAAACATTACGAAGAAGCGTTGCAAAAAGCCAATTCAGAGCTGCAACGGATGGCAACCATCGATGGGCTGACCCAGGTGGCCAACCGACGTCATTTTGAAGAGACACTATCGCGGGAATGGTCGAGAATGCGCAGGGAAGGACAACCGCTTTCTCTCATCATGTCTGATGTTGATTTTTTTAAGCGCTACAATGATCACTATGGACATCCCACCGGAGATGAATGCCTGCAGTCTGTAGCGCAGTGCATGCAACGTTGCGTTCAAAGGACATCTGATTTTATCGCCCGTTATGGGGGGGAAGAATTTGCAGTCATTTTACCGAATACCGATTCCCATGGTGCAACTGTTGTGGCCGAGAATATCCGCCGGGAAATTGTTTCCATGAAGCGCGAACACCTGGGTTCCGAGGTGAGCCAGTATTTAACCATGAGCTTCGGGGTGGCCACGGTAATACCCACTTCAGGCGGGGAAGCTGCCCTTGAAAAATTGGTCAAGTCCGCGGACGATGCATTATATGCATCCAAGGCGGCGAACCGGAATTGCGTCACGGCGACGGACCTTGATAAATTCAGTGAAACGGATCCGGACAACCTCCTCGAACTGTTGCTGGCCGACGACAATGCCGTCCAAAACAGCTCGGTTAGTAAAGCTGCGTCTCAATGATCTGATCCACGGTGATATCCAGTCTGGCAGCCTCTTTCAGGTAAAACGCACGCTGTTTGTCGTCAAACACTTCGGGCGGAAAAAGGCCCTTCTGGTGGATCTTGTCATTGACGAGCATCTTGGTAAACAGCGCCCCGCACTGACCGGTCAAGTACGTTTCCGCGGTCAATCCCGCTTTTTCAAAAAGCGTCGAACACGCCGGGGGCGATGGCCACATCCATGTTCTCCGTCCTTTTAAAATCCTCCACAGACAAAGGCGAGGATCCGTTGTAACCGATGAACTCGATAGCGCCCTTTTTCAGGGCCATGTTGATGGTGTCCGTCCTGCCGAAACCCTTGAAAACCATCTCATCCACACCGGCGGGTTGGCCCCAGTACTTTTTATTTTTCACCATCCAGAAATATTCGCCGCCCTTGTACTTCTGGAAACCGGTGACAAGGTCGGCCTCTTCGGTTTCCGACCTTCCCTCTTCCGGCAGGTCAAAACGGATGACAACGTCATTGCGGCTACCAATTTCACGGGTACAGTCCGTTAAATATTCGGCAAGCTTTTCATTGACATCCCGTTTGTAAAAAGACGATGTGTAGTCGTAGTTTTCAAACAAAGCGGTATACGAAGGGATGTTGGCATGCACGATGAACCTGTTGTCCACGGTCATGTCATAGCGTTTTAATATGTCCTGACTTGTCATATGCGCTTGCCTTACCCTGCCGGTTGACTGGCGTCAGCTCAGTCCCAGGCCGTTCCCCAGTCATAAGTATCCTTGACAAGATCCAACATCAACGATGTTTCTGTAGACAAGACGCCGTCTATCCGGCAGATTTTGTCGAAAATTAAGGCGTGGAACTCCTTGAGCGAGCGTGCCACAAATTCAACATCAATGTCAGAACCGCCGGTTGTAAGGGCCACCCATATCAACGCATCAATTTGCTTTAATTCGGCCAAGACGTTATCCGCCTTCTTTAGCTCGATACGGATTTTGAGATTGCCTGCAATTTCGAATCCCAGATCAATGGGATTGGCCACGGCCACGACCCGGATGATACCTGCATCCAGAATTTTTTTCAGACGTGTTCTCACGGTATACTCGGAAATATCAAGGGCCTGAGCCATGGCAGTGTTGGACATGCGGCCGTCCTTCTGCAGCAGACGGATCATCTTGCAATCCAATGGATCTGGCCTGTCCTTGATCATAGTGTTTCCGTTGGCACTTTTTGTATTTTTTCGATTATTTTTCATTTAAATTTTACAAAATATAGAGTTATAATCAATATAACTTACAAATTTCGAGTATTTTGTCAATATTTTATTGACAATAATTAAAGCCCGCGTTACCCAATAGCGCAATGCCAATTCCGATTGGTAGGCAACAATAATAAAAACGGGAGAATTGGACTTCAACCATTGTGATACATGACAACCACATAGCGGATACTGTTTTTTTTAACGGTCATGTGTATACCGTGGATCCCAGGCGATCCTGGGCCGCATCTGTGGCTATAAAGAAAGGTCGATTCATCGCTGTTGGCAATGCCTCTGAAACTTCCCATTGCATCGGACCGGAAACCCAGGTTATCGACCTTGACGGAAAAATGGTGCTGCCGGGTTTTATTGACAGCCATGCGCATGCGTCATGCACCACCAATGAAGCTGCCAGCCTGGAGATGTTTCACCTCGAGTCCCTGGAAGCTTACCTCGAGGCGGTCAAGGTTTTTGCTGAAAGCCATCCCGAGCATGAAGTGATCTACGGCAGCGGCTGGCACAATGACCTGTTCCCACCCACCGGACCGCTCAAAGAAGATCTGGATGCCATTGTATCCGATCGGCCGGTGTGTTTGATGTCCGAAGACGGTCACTTTGACTGGGTCAATTCAAAGGCTATCGAGATGGCCGGGATCTCTAAAGACACGGTCGCTCCTGCAGGCGGTATCATCGAAAAGGACCCCCTTACAGGTGAACCCAGCGGAACTTTTCGGGAAACCGCCCGGGACCTCGTCCAGAACGTATTGCCACCCTTTACGGTGGATCAGATCAAGGGCAGCATCCGTAATTTTATGCAGGAGGCTGCCAGTGTGGGCATTACCACAGTGCACGACCCCCTGCTGATATTGCCCGATGCCGATGGGCAGTTGATCGGCTTTGGCGCCGGCCGCAACAACATCCAGGCCTACGCGGAAATGGCGAAGGATAGCGAGCTTACCCTGCGCGTCCGGGGATCGATCCTGACCGATTCCACCCGCGATGCAGACCAGGTCAAAAACATCAAATCCATGTGTGCACAGCACAATGCTCCCTTATTCCAGATGACCGGCATCAAGGTATTTGTGGACGGTGTGGTGGAAGGTGCCACCGCTTTTCTGCTGGAATCCTATGCCCATATGCCGGATACCTGCGGTGAGCCGCTCTGGGACCTCGACAATCTAAAGTCATTGTTTGCCGAAGCAGAAAGGGAGCAGCTGCAGATTCACATACATGCCATCGGCGATGCAGCCATCCGCATGTCCCTGGATGCCCTGGCGCATGCCAGACGCATCAATGGTGCTTCAGACGCAAGGCACCTGATTACGCACCTGCACCTCCTTGACCCGGCCGACATTCCCCGCATGGCCGCCCTTGATGTTATTGGCGTGCCCCAGCCCTTCTGGTTTGTCAAAGGGGACTATTTTCACAACCTGGAAGCGAAGTATCTGGGACTGGATCGCGCTGAAAGGGAATACCCCATGAAAAGCCTCAAAGATGCCGGCGTCCTGCTGGCCGGCGCCAGCGATTATCCCGTACAGGTTCCCAGTCCGCCGCTTATGGGAATCATGCTGGGGGTTACCCGTTGCGAACCCGGTGAAACCGACCCCGGTGAAATCCTGGGGCCGGAAGAGCGCATGGCCCTTGAAGAGATGATCGAATGCTTCACCATCAACGGTGCCCGTGCCAATTTTCTGGAAGCGGAAACCGGTTCCATCGAGGTCGGAAAAAAGGCTGACATGGTAGTGCTGGAGAAGAATCTGTTCGAGATACCGGAAACCGACATAGCCGATGCAAAGGTAGTGATGACCCTGTTTGAGGGGAATACGGTTTACAGAGATACAAGTTTCTAAAAGCTTAATCACGAAAACACGAAAAGAGTTGTCATGAAGAGCGGCTTCACCAAGAGCTGGAACCTTTTTACACATAACTCAAGGGTCGGGGGCAATAACACCGCGAGGGCTCACATAACTTAAATCGTAACACCTAAAACTATATTTTCAGGAGGACAAAATGACTGATTACAAAGACGATGTATTAAAGGAATCATCGCGGATCCTGGACTACATACTGAAAGATGAGCTGGCCGAAGATGAGAAAGACCGGATCATCACGGATTCCATCGACAACTTCAATAATCACGTCAATCCGGGCTGGCTGGAATACCGCAAATCGGTTTCTACAGATGCAGCCTTTGTGGAGTGGGAGGATTCCCAGGAAACCTTCAAAGACACCAAAGGCAATGAGTTCATCGACTGCCTGGGCGGGTTCGGGGTTTACACGGCCGGCCATCGGAATCCGGAAATCGTCAAAGCGGTACAGGCGCAGCTCAATCGCTATGCCCTGCACAGCCAGGAACTGGTGGATCCCTTGCGGGGCTACCTGGCCAAGCTGGTGGCCATGAGCACACCGGGCGACCTGCAATACGCTTTTTTCTGCAACGGTGGAGCCGAGGCCGTGGAAATGGCCCTGAAGCTGGCCCGGCTGGCATCCGGCAAGCACTACTACATATCCACGGTCAACGGTTTTCACGGCAAATCCCTGGGCGCGGTTTCCGCCACCGGCAAGGGCACCTACCGCAAACCCTACATGCCGATTATCCAGGGTGTCCAGCATGTGGAGTTCGGCAATGCAGATGCTGCCGAGGCAGCCATTAAAAACCTGATTGCCGTTGGCGAAACCGTGGCCGGCATGATCGTGGAACCGATCCAGGGAGAAGCCGGCATTGTGCTGCCGCCGGAAGGCTATTTGCAGCGCCTGCGGGAGATCTGTGACGAATACGGCGTGTTTCTGATCTTCGATGAAATCCAGACCGGCATGGGGCGCACGGGCACCCTCTGGGCGTGTGAAGGGTACAATGTGGTGCCGGATATCATGACCTTTGGCAAGGCCTTTGGCGGTGGGGTCATGCCCATCACCGGCATCATCGCCCGGCCGCACCTGTGGACCGATGAACTCAAGGAAAACCCCTGGGTTTTGGGGTCGCCTACTTTTGGCGGGAATCCCCTGGCCTGTGCTGCGGCTATTGCGGCCATGAAATTCACCATTGAAAACGACCTCCCCGGTCAGATCCAGGAAAAGGGGGACTATTTCATGGAAAAACTTCGCAACCTGCAGGAAAAGCACCCCATTCTGGTAGATGTGCGCGGCAAGGGCTTTCTAATCGGCCTCGAGTACCCGACCCCGGAAATGGGCTGGGCTGTTTCCAAGGGGCTGTTCAAACGCGGCATTATGACCGGCGGCACACTGAACAACGCCAAGGTCAACCGCATCGAACCCCCGGGAATCCTGAGCTATGAAACCATCGACACCATTATTGAAAAACTGGACGAGACCCTGGTCGAAGTGGCGGATGCGTTCAAATAGACATTAGAAACAAGCTTCAGCACGGGTGGTGTTTAAGGTTCCAGGTTTATAGGGTCAGGAATTCTGTTGATAAATGGGACTATCTGTTTCTAATGAAAGGAAGAATTATTATGGGTAAGACTGTAATTGTAATGGGAACCGGTGCCCAGGGCGGCACCATTGCCATGCGTTTGAATGAAGAAGCCAATGTGGAAAAAATCATCTGCGCCGACTATGACCTGGATGCGGCCAAGCGCTATGAAAAGATGCTGGACAAGGCCGTGGCAGCCAAGGTGGATGCCCGCAACCTGGATGAAATCGTGGCCGCCTCCAAAGGCGCTGCGCTCATCGTAAACGGGCTGCCGCCGGACTTCAATCCAACGGTCATGGAAGCTGCATTGACCAACAACATGCACTACCAGGACATGGCATCCGGTCCGGTGGCGGACATTGATTTTGTGGGTGCTGTCAAACGGCAGCTGGCCCTGGATGAAAAATTCAAATCAGCAGGCCTGAGCGCCCTGATCAACACAGGATCGGCCCCTGGTCTGGTGAACGTCATTGCCCGGAATGCAGCGGACAAACTGGATGAACTGGAATACATCGATATATATATCTATGACGGCATCTGGACCAACCGCTTTATCCCGTTCTGGTGGTCGCCGGAAACCGCATTCGGTGATATGGCTGCCGAACCGATTGTTTACGAAAACGGTGACTACAAACACGTGCCGCCTTTCAACAATCCGGAAATGATCGACTTCAAGGGCCTGGGCCCCCGCCGAATGGTGGATCATGAACATGAAGAACCGGTGACGTTCGGCCTGTTTTTCAAAGGCCTCAAACGTGCCAATTTCAAATATGGCGGACCGGCATGCAACCTGGCGGAATCCTTTTACAAGATGGGCTTGCTGGGGACCGAGGCCGTTGACGTGAAAGGTAAGCAGATCGTACCCCTTGACCTGGTGTGCCAATTGACGCCGCCGGCACCGTCCGACCCGGAAACCATAAAGGCCGCGCTGTCCGAAGGCATGGCCCTTGAAGAGGGTGCCAGCCTGGTCCGGGTCCAGGGCCAAAAAAGCGGGAAACCCGTATGTCTGGACAATTATATCAACGCGCCCGGTTTGACCGAATCTTTTGAAAAGCACGGCATTACCCACGAATCTTTTCTCACGGGACAGTCCGCGTTTTTGTTCACCAAACTGTTTGTCAATGACAAGATCAAGGCCCAGGGGGTGTTTCCACCCGAGGTGCTCGATGCGGATGCCAGGGAATACTACCTCAAAGCGGCGGCCGGTCTGGGCATCACCGTGGATGAAATCGTCGAGACCCGGCTGTACTAGAGCTACAGAGGCCAGAGGCAGGAAGCCGGAAGCCGGAAGACAGCGGACGTCGGGTTTCGGGAAATAAAAGGTAAGAAGGTGAGCAGCTATTGGTAGACGGTAGTCTGTGGATCTTGAACCGCAAAGGCCCAAAGGTCGCAAAGGAATTTTGTATTTAGGTCAGCCATCGGGGTGTTTTTAACGTCATCCCCGCGGAGGCGGGGGTCCAGATCTCTCAGCTGAATACCTTCTGGATAGCGCAAAAGCTTCAATTCGTGTCCCGCCCTCCTCCTTCGAGGGGGCAGGCACTCGGGAATGACAGGGGTTTATAGCAGAAACTCCCTGACCCGTGATTTAGGTAAATAAAAAGGATCTTCTTTGCGTACATTGCGTCTTGAGCGAAGCGGGCGGTGAAAAGCTATCTGAGAACAGAGCCTCAGAAAACGGAAACGCTTTAACTTCGAACATGGTCAAGCAATGATTGACACCGTGTCGGACCGGTGATATATTAACCGGACGTATTGTTTAGAAGTTCAATATTTTAGAGTTGTTATTACAATGTGTCCGGGTGACGACGATGAATGGCGGCAGCCTGTCGTCAACACGTCTCCGGAACAGGAGGACCGCATGTTTGGAATAGGAATGCCTGAACTGATCATAATCCTTGTCATCATTCTCATCATTTTTGGGGCCGGAAAATTGCCTGAAATCGGCGGCGGCATGGGTAAGGCCATTAAAAACTTCAAGAATGCAACCACTGAAGAAGAAAGAAAAGAGGCTGAAAAAATAGAAGAGGAAACAAAAGAAGCCTGATCTTGCAGTGCCAAAACTTTACCTAGAAGAATATACCCGAACCCTTGCAGGCAAGCCTGTTTTTATTGCCTGCAGGGAGGGTATCCTCCGAGACCACTTCCTTGACATCATTGCGGATATCAAATTCCTGAACCGGCAGGGATTGCGCACCACGTTCTTCCACAACATGTCCAACCGGTTTTCCAACCAGAAGCATTTCCGGGAGCTTGCAGCACGTCTGCCGGAGTCCAGAATTGTTAAAGTCCTGCCGGATCGCGATTTTTACCACTTTGTGCTCGATTACAGCAGCCATGTTTCCAAATTTATCTTTCTGGAAAGAAAGTTCCTCATCGACCGTC
>Ga0180435_10001621_pt1 | contig 23232 bp, 13 predicted proteins | sample SS_ome_3_FD_132467 | JGI IMG/M metagenome (GOLD analysis project Ga0180435, IMG submission 132467) | Hypersaline lake sediment archaeal communities from the Salton Sea, California, USA - SS_3_S_1 metaG | ecosystem: Environmental > Aquatic > Non-marine Saline and Alkaline > Hypersaline >... | reverse complement strand
TGCGTACGATCAGGTTGCGGTAGTTCTCCGGATGGGCCATAGCGTCCTTGAGTGTCTCCGAGGTGACCACGTTCATCTGCATCTGCATGCCGCCCAGCGAAAAGTAGGATTGGACGTAAGCGCTCATGTTGTCCACGGTTTTCTCCCTGCTCTCGCCTGCCTTGGGCACCACCTTGACGTTGAAGGCGATGTTGTTGTTCATATTGCGGGGGTCCAACTGGGCCACGTCGCGGATGTTGTCCAAAAGGTTCTTGGATGCGCCCGGCTCCGGAGTCAGGCCCGGAGTAAAGGGCTTGCCGGCCAGGCGGCCCGAAGGCAGGGCCCCGCTCAGGGTGCCGTAGATCACGTGGTTGGACATGGACCAGAAACCGCAGGTGTAGGGGCCGCCGCGGTAGTTGGTATGCGCGCCATAGGCATCGTGGGCAAATTTGGTGACGCGGTTGGCCATTTCAACCGCTTCCTCGCTGCCGGATCCGAAAAAAGGCACCTTGTTCATCAGCATGGCGTGCAGCCCTGGATCGTTTTTGAAATTGGCGTCGATGGCCTGCTTCAATTCAACAAAAGATATCTTATTTTCGTCGAATACCAGCTTCTTGATGGCCATGAGCGAGTCGGTGACATCGGCCAGACCGATGCAGGCTGCGCCGGAGCTGTTGTAGCGGGCGCCGCCGTGGGTCACATCATCGGCCGTGGTGATGCAGTCATCGATCAGGGACGACAAAAGCGGCGTGGGCCGAATGGCCTGGTGGGCTTTGCCCAGCATGTTGTTGTACGCCACGCTGTGATCGATCAAAAACTGGAACTGGCTTGTGAACGCATTGAAAAAGTCGTCAAACGTTTTAAAGTCGTCCTTTTCGACAACACCTGTTTCCGGACCCAGGTGCCAGTTCATCAAGGGGTGGCGGCCGTTGTTAAGGGCCATTTCCAAAGCTGCCACCATGTTCATCATCTGAAAATTGGTGTGGCCGATATGCTTGCCGGACAATGTCGGTTCCACGCAACCCGTGGCAGACCAGTCATGGAGGTCCGCCGGTGCATAATCAAATTCATTGAGGGAGGTGAAAACCGCTTCATCGTTGTGCAGCGAAGGCGTGGCTGCGGTGATCAGGTTGACCTCGCAAAGCCGCTTCAGGTAAGCGCTGCTGTTCCTCCGCGGATGGAAGCGGGCATTGACATTGGGATCCCGGAGGCTGAGCATCTCGGTAACCTTTAAAAAGATGTAGGTCATGTCGTTGACTGCATCTTCACCTTCCGGCGTGACGCCGCCCAGGGTGATGGCCTGATCCGAGGAACTGCCGCCGAAATACCAGTTGGCCACATCAGGCGTAAGCGGCAAATGATCGGTGCAGCGCATGAAGAAACAGGCCACCAGTTCGATGGCGTGTTGAATGTAGGCCCGGCGTTCGTCTTCATCCGAAATATGCTGCACATCCGCCTCGAAATAGGGCTGCAGCCACTGGTCCAGGCGCCCAAGAGACAGTCCGGCATTGGTGTTTTCCATGTGCAGGCCCACCCAGGTGATCCACATGGCCTGCACAGCCTCCTCCAGGGTGCGGGCCGGATGTTCGACAACCTGCTCGCAGTTTGCGGCGATCTTCGCAAGTTCGGTCCTGCGCCGGGGATCTTTTTCAGCGCCCGCCTCCTTGTGGGCCTGGATGGCAAGGTGTTTGGAATAGGCAATCAGGCCTTCCAGGCTCAGCCGCATGCCCTCGAGTGTGGCCTGCTTGCGCGCATCCTGGGGGGCGTTGTTGAGTGCTGCTTCAATTTCAGCCAGCACGCCTCTGGCCCCCAGCTGCATTATTTTGGCAAAATCAGGAATGGTGTGGGACAAGGCCGCCTGTTTCCATATAAAGTAAACGGCAAACCGCTCGTCAATGGATTGGCACAATGGGCTGTCGTAAGCGTCTCTGACCCACTCCTTGAAATTGCGGTGGATCCAAAAGGGGAATATCTCGTGGTGCAGGCAGTTGCACGTTTCTGCGGACACATCATAAGGATTGAGCGTCCGGTGGGGGACGGTCAAAAGTTCGGACCAGATCATGGTGCCGTGGCTGTCCGGATAGACCACGACGCCGGTCTCCTTGGTGGTGGTGGTGCCGGCGATCAGGTCATTCTTGCGGATGATGGGCTGCCGGTTCTCCATCAGGTGCTTGATCATACATCCCTGCCGCAGTTCAGGTATCCACGCCTTTCCCTGGCTGTCGTTTTCAAAGCCATGCAGTTTGAAAAAGTCGGTCACCAGCTTGGGGCGCTCCGGGCAAACCTCAGCTTTGACATCGAAGTGAATATCCAAAAATTCCTTGATCCGGGGAAAGTCCGCCAAACTGAAATCAGAAAGATAGGGGTCTTTAAGGTATTTGACCCCTGCATCTTTTTCTCCAGCCTGCATACGGTAGGCATAGCGCTCCACCAGTTCGTTGCTCTTTTCGGTTTGCGCATGGGGCGACGCAGCCTTCAGGGCCTTGTCATGGGTGTGCCGCTCCTTGGCCATCAGTTTTTTCTGTTTTTTATTCAACACCAGGGACAAAAAGAAAAAAAACAGGTTCATGTAAGCGGTGTTGCCCTGGGTGCGCAATTCGCTTTTCATGAGCATGAAGATCTGCTCGGTGGGAGTAGCCCCCAACAGCTTGCGCACTGCTTTGTCGTTGGTGAAAATCAGGGTGACGTCGCAATTGTCGGAAATGGGGCCGGCCAGGGAAACATGGCCGTCCTTGAACCGGACCATTGTATTGATGCTGCCGCTCTCCGTGCGAATGCCGATGAAGAAGTTAATCCACCCCTGATCGCTCTTAAGGTATTTATTCAAAGAAGGACGCAGGTTGAAACTGGCTGCCAGCACACGCAGCATGGTAGTGACCAAAAGATGGGTTGCCGAACGGCGCCTGGTGGTCATGTCGCTGTGGGGATCGGTTTGTAACAGCATGGCTGACTCCTTCCTAAGTTGAGTTGAGCGTTTCAAACGTTCAGAATATTTAGTTTGATTTAGGTCCTTATTTACTCTTACATCACGAAAGTCAGACGTGAATTCCCGCATCCAGAAAAATCTGCTGACAGGCAGCCTGGTGCTCTTGGTTCGAGAACAATTCCAGGTCACTGTTTTCGTTTTCAGGATTCGGAATGCCGAGCTTTCGGTTTTTCTCGCGCCACAGGGGATGATATTCCAGTAGTTCGGCCCGGGTCACCTCGCACGTTTTTAGAAATTCGACGATTGCCTCCAGGTTTTCCCTGGTGTCGGTTATCCCCGGTATCAAAGGGGTGCGGGGCAGGATCTCTATCCCTCCCTCTAGAAAGCGACGGTGCAGATGGCGGAAGTTATTTAATATGACCGCATTGGGTGCCCCGCAATATTGCCGATGTGCAGCCGCATCCATCAGCTTGATGTCAAAGTAGATGGTATCTGCAAACGGATAAAGGGTTTGGTCGAATGTTTCCAGGTCAAAGAGGCCGCAGGTTTCCACCAGGGTGTGAATGCCCTCGCGTTTGAGTGCTTTGAGGAGATCCCCGGCATATCCCATAGCCAGGGTCGGCTCACCGCCGGACAGGGTGACCCCGCCGCCCGAGTTATTAAAAAACAACTTGTCTTTGAGAACGGTTTGGACAATTGCTTCAATGGGTGTAGACGTTCCCACCCGGCTCAACGCCCCGGACGGGCACACATCCACACAAGCAAAGCACAGGCTGCAGCGCGCACGGTCAATGAAGTGCGGCAGCTCGCGGGACAGGGCCTCCTCCGGACAGTATGAAAGACAGGAGTCGCAGGCCACGCATTGCTCCGCGTCAAAAGCGATTTCAGCCTTAAGGGACTTGCTCTCCGGATTGTGGCACCACACGCACGAAAGCGGGCAGCCCTTGAAGAAAACCACCGACCGGATGCCGGGCCCGTCATCCAGGGAATTGCCTTTTATCTCGAGAATCAGCGGTGTTTTCATGGTTACCCGTTGATGAGCTGCAGTTTTTCCGGTTGATGGCCATTCAACTCGCGGCGCAGCGATCCCTTGATACGCTCCAGAATTATCGGCCGCAAGGACAAGGGATCCTCATGCATGTAATCCAGCAGGGTGTTGTTGTACCCGGCAATGAAGCCGTGCAGATGCGTCCACAGGCGAATCATGATAAACCGGGCGTCCCTGTCGGACAGCGGGTCTGGTCCATCGACGCAGCCTTTGATGGCCTGCACGAACAGTTCAGGGGCTCTCAGGGCTGTTTCCAATTCCAACCGGGCAGTAGGCTCCATGGGCGTACCCACATAATCATTGTACTTGGGCACGTGCCAAGTGAACATCAGGTTGTATACATTGGCCTGGTCCAAGCCGAAAGACAGGAATGCTTCCAGCATGGCATCCATGCGCCCCAACGGGCTGGGGCTGCTTTTATAAGCCCGAAAGCAGCAGTCGTAGAGGTCTGCAAAGCCTTTGGTCAGGATAGCCAGATAAAGCTCGTCCTTGTTGCGGAAGTAGTTGTAGATCGTCTTGGCCGCGATGCCCAACGGTTTGGCAAGCTTGCGCATGCTGAAATTGTGGTATCCCTCTTCAGTCATTAACCGAACGGCGTGGGTGAGAATGTTCTCCCTTACGGCTTTGATTTCCTCGGGTCTGCGCTGCGGTTTGGGCATGCTCTAACCTTTTACTGGAATCTCATCTTATGTTACGGTAACAGCGTTACCTTTAAGAATCAAGTCTTTTCTTTGTTCCTCCCAAGCTCGATAAAGATAGCATAGTTGTGAATTATTATTCGTCTAGAATATTCATCACAAAATTAGCCTTGAACAACATCCCTATTCATTTAACGCGCTCAATAGGCGGTATTTTCCATTTGCCGTTTAGAAATTCATCCTTGGGAAGGTAGAGACGCAGGGTAACGACAAAGCTGCCAACAGGTGACGGCATCCAGTTGGACACTTTCGTTTCCGGCTGGCGATGCTGAATCAGAATATCCAAAGAGCCATCCGCATTGAATTCCAAGGGGTCGCGATCACCGATGGCGTACCGCTGGATAGAATTTTCCACGAGAAATCCGTGCTCATCGTACATGGTCAACGACCAGAAGGCATTTACCGGCGGGTATTTACCGGCATCGAAATGAATCTTGTAGCGATGGCCACCGTTCAGCAATTGCCCGGTGATGTCCGTGTCCGCATTGGGATAAACAGCTTCGGCCGGTTCCAGGGCACCCAGACCGATCTGGGAAACCCCGGCACGTATGGTGTAACTGGTTCCGTAGTTGCCGAGAATTTCCGGCGCTTCGCTCCATTGATTTTCAGGAGAACGGAATGATGCAGCAATTTCTATCATTTTTTTCCGGGTTACTTCCACGGCCTTGGTCAGCATACGGCGTCGCAGAAATCCCAGGTCTTCAATCACGAAAGGTTTCCCGGGAAAGATTCCGAATTCAGCCAGCATTTCAAGTATGGGGCCGTCGGCTACGGCCGGCGGCTGCTTCCCCATCAAACGGGCCAATGTAGCAAAGAATTCCAGCGGAGGCATTTCAGCCACCATGGCCTTCGGGTTCTTGGTTTTGCTTTCCGTCCGCTTGTCTATACTGACGGCACTGTTGGGCTTATCCTTTTTCCATCGGGCAAGCGGGCTGAGGGTAATTCGGTCTTGAAACTCGTAAACAGTTATAAAATCCTCCTGACCGTTGGCCTGGATCCTGCCGATCAGCCAGGTTAGGTTGGTGGGTGACTGAATTTTCTGGACACCCTCAGGTAGATTCCCCTCCCAGTCGGGTCCAACCACCATGTAGTTTCCCGGACCGCTTCCGGTGGTGCGGGTGCCCACATAGGCAAACACATTGGTCCAGGCATCCATGAAAGGCAAGACATAATAACGATCGCCCATGTTCGGTACGCTCAGCACGATGGGTTCAACGGAAAGATCGATCCAGGCGGTGGAGTACAAGGTGTCGCAGTTGGGCCGTACCACCTGTCGATCGAGATGGCCAGGAAAGCCACGTATATGAGCGAAGTGGTTGACAGGCGCCAATCCTGCATCGGGATCTGTCATCACCTGACGGGTGGCTTCCATCAACACCAGGGGATACCCGTACAGGTAAGCTTGGGAACCGTCCCTTAACATCTGAATACTCATTCGGGCAAGTAAAACGGAAACAAGAACCAGAATGACGACAACAAGAATAGTCCATTTCAGTTTGCGCATGATTCTACCTTTCGGTCACATTCATCGCTTTAGGTGAAATCCAATATATTTGGGTCTCTGTTCGACATTGGATGGATAGAACCTTATTGAAGGAACAGGTTAGCCAACATCCTGATTCGCCCCCCTTTTAAGAAAGGGCTACGGGCATTAATGAAAACATGAGCCATTCAGCTGGGTCCTTGGATTCAATCAGTTCGGCCAGTATACATATTCGTCATCCGGAGAGTCCGGCTGGTCCAATGTTTTGTCAATGGAGACAGGCCCCTCGAAATTACAGGGCCATAAAGGCTCGGCCTGTTCCGCATTGTGGGCTGCTAAAAGCGCCTTGAGTGCTTTGACCTTGTCCGGCTGCTTGTCTGCGAGGTTTACCTGTTCTCTATAGTCTTCTACCAGGTTGAACAGCCACACCTTATCCGGACGTTGGGCAACCTGCAGTTTCCATCCATCTGACAGGACCGCCTGATAATGGCCCTGACGCCAGAACAGGTTGTCATGCGGGTTCCCCTGATTTTCGCCGCTGACATAGGGTATCAGGTTCACGCCGTCGACAACACGGTCGGAAGGCATGGCTGCCCCGGCAACTCCGGCTGCGGTTGCATAGATATCCATGTGGGAAACCGGCTTTGCATAAATGCCGCCTGGCACTATGGTTTTCGGCCATTTGATGAAACAGGGAACATGGGTGCCGCCCTCGAACATGGTCAGTTTCCACCCCCGATAGGGTCGATTGATACCGGGGATGCCGATGTACCCTGCCCCCCCGTTGTCCGAGGTAAAGACAATCATACTGTTTTCTTCCAGGTCGTTTTCTTCAAGTGCCGCCATGATCTTGCCCACACTGCGGTCAATCGCCCGGATCATGGCCGTATAAACCCTGAGCTTATGGTCTTTTATGTGGGACAGTGCGTCGTAGTCGGTTCTGTGCGCCTGCAATGGCGTGTGCACCCCCCAATGGGCCAGATAGAGGAAAAAAGAGCGCCTCTTGTTGGCTTTGATCACCTTGACGGCTTCATCGGTCCAATAGTCGGTGAGATACCCCCCGGGCTGGAACCGTTCGCTTCCGTTGAAACTGGCGGAAAATCGCCCCACTCCCCAAAGGAACCGGTCAATGGGGTCATAATCCAGCTTGGCATTAACAACATCCGGGTGACTCTCCGGAAGATATAGCATATTGTCCATGAACAGGCTTTCATCAAAACCCTGGGCTTCGGGACGCAATGGACCGATATTGCCCAGATGCCACTTGCCTATGTGGACGGTGTGATAACCGGCGGTTTTTAAAAGTTCGGCAATGGTAATTTCTTCGGGAGGAACGCCCATATCATCAAAATCCATGATATTTTCCATGGCATCTTCATGTATGATGGGATGCCGCAGGCGAGTTTTGTCCTGTCTGGCAACCCGGCATATCATTTTGCCCATGCCGTCGGGCAAGGGCATAAACTCATATCCGAACCTGGTGGGATAACGCCCCGTCATGATGGCCGCCCGGGAAGGGGCACAAGAAGGAGAGGACGCATAGGCATGGGTGAAGGAAACTCCCTGCCTGGCCAAGGTGTCGATGTGCGGCGTGTTGAGGGTTGCCGCTGATTTGTCCGCTGTATAATAGCTAATATCGTTAAAGCCCAAATCATCAGCCAGGATGAGGATGATGTTGGGTTTGCGCTGGAATGGGCTTTCCGACGAGGTCAAAGGCCCTTGCTCCCACACCACCTCTCTATTGGGGCTAATGGGTTGATCCATGTACTCTTTTATCCTGATGACCTGCAGCAGAATATCAATGCGGTTCATCCAGGCGATACCAGCAACAATGACCAAAATTCCAATAATCCAAACGATTTTTCGCTTCATTGTGCACCTTTGATAAAGTTGACAATCACATCGGCCAATACCTCACTGCAGCCATTCTGCAGGAAGTGGCGATTGCCATGGCAAAGCAATCGGGATTGGCTGTCAAAAAGACACAGTACAATCAAACCTCCCCAGACCGCTATCCATTCTTCTGTTTGTCCGCAACCTCTCTCAAATACTCGAATCCAGGTGTTATGGATTCCGTTAAGTTCGTGGCCAGCAGGCCTTTCAACGGATAACCCATGTTTTGATCTCCACCCGATTTGAAAAGATGATCACTCACCCGGGCCACATCCGCAACAGGGATGCCTACCGCCATCTCACCTACCGTCGTACCGCTGAAACCCCGATCACCCATGCCCGGAATAACCACCTGCGGCTTACCGGTGATAAAGGGCAGCAGACTACCCTTGAGGCAAGATTCACCAAAACCATCAAAGGTCGAGGAAACGGGTTCAGTATAATCATAGCACAAGGCCAGAATGATATGCGTTATATGCCCGCCATCTCCGTAAACGATCACACTATCCGGCATCACAATAGTCTCGGGCAACGGTGAGCAGATGAATCCCATGTGCTGCTTCATCTTTTTAATTCGCTTTTGTCCTTCGGGGCCAGCATACAGTGTTTTTGCTGCGAATTCGAATCGACACTGTTCGGCCGCCCTATCCTTGTGCCATCCCTGTTTGATCTGGCTTTCGAAAAGTGCCTCCACGGCTACATCGATCCAACCCATGGAGGCGGATGAAGGCACGCAAAAATTGTCTTTGTCCGTCATCGCTATGTGCAAACCCATTCGACGGGCATACGTGAACGCCTGGCAGAGGCTCCACTTCTGCCCGAGAGCCGACGGACGGATGGCCTCTTTGGGGATTTCATCTTCACTTTTGATAAACTTGATCGCCACCGGATAACTGGGTAGGTGAAGCCGGTGATACAAATCATTTCCCTTTTCGCGAAAACCATCCAAGTCCATATCTGCCTCCTTTTGTCCTAAATTAAGACCGCTAATGAATCCCCAGTTGATTCATTGTCAGATTTTCCTGCCATTGGTTAATTATTTGGGCCATCTTTTCGGCCTTGCCCGGGAATTTGTCGATTAAGTTGTAAGACTCCAGGGGGTCCTTTTCCAGGTTGAACAACAGCGGCAACGGGCCGGAAGTGTGATGGTTCAAATGCCCCAAGTTCTTGTTCACCGGCATGGGCCACGTGTAGTGGTTGATATCCTGAACATATTTCCAATTGCCCAGCCGCACACTTTCCAGTTCGCCGATGTGGTAGAAAAACAGGGGCCGGTCCGGAGCCTTCTGCGCAGGGTCAATGAAAAGCCCTTGAATGTTGTGACCGTCAATCACACGGTCTGTCGGGATGGTCAACCCTGCCACGGCCAGGCAGGTGGGCAAAAGATCAATATTCATGGCAGGCTGGTCGGCAATCCTGCCGGGGTGGATGCGGTCCGGCCACTGCACGATAAAAGGTACGCGCTGGCCGCCTTCCCAGCTTTGGCCCTTCCGGCCCCTCAAGCCCCCGGTGCTGCCCTGGTACCAGGGACCGTTGTCACTGGTGAACATCACCATGGTCTGTTTATCCAGCCCCTTTTTCTGCAGGCTCTCCATGATTTTCCCCACACTCCAGTCAATCTCTTCCACTGTGTCACCAAAGGTGCCGCCCATTGATTTTCCGGTAAAAGCCTTGGAGGCAAACAACGGTCGATGGGGAAATGTATGCGCAAAATAGAGGAAAAAGGGATCATCGCCATTCGCCTCGATAAATGCAATGGCTTCTTCCGTGTAAAGGCGGGTCAGCTTGCCCTGGTCCTCGACGTGGGCCTCCAACTCCTGCTCATTGCGATACAGGGGAAAGGGATACATGTCGTTGCTGTGTGGAACACCATAGTAAAAATCAAAACCGTGTCGCACAGGATTGTATTCAGGATTGATGGAATAGTCTCCCAGGTGCCATTTTCCCACCATACCGGTACGGTATCCGCCGGCTTTCAAAGCCTCGGCAATGGTAATCTCGAAATGATGCAAGCCGGCAGGACCCTTTTCAGTAGCAATATCCATGCTCCCCAGTAGTGTTCCTGCCTCGCCTAACTTAAACATCAGCGCCTGTTGAAGTGTCATGTCCTTCGCATAAATGGGATAGCAAAAATTCATGCGGACCGGGTAACGGCCGGTCAACAGGCCCGCACGCGAGGGTGTACACACCGAGTCGCAGGCATAGAAGTGGGTGAAGCGCACACCCTGGTGCGCCAGGCGATCGATGTGAGGTGTCTGGATGGCTTTACCGCCATAGCAGCCCAGGTCGCCATAGCCCAGATCGTCGGCATTGATGAGGATGATGTTGGGTGGATGACTGTCAGCTGTGCGTGTTACAGCGGACAAATCAACGGTTTTTTCGGGGTACGGCGGGCTGACTGGTGAACCGCCCGACCAGACATAGAACAGACACCCCAGCACAAGAAATACGATACAAGCTATAATCCAACGGATCCATTTTCGCGGCTTATGATTTGTTGTCATCCCCCCCCCCGTCTATGAGACTAAAGTGAACGAATTCTGAAATATGGTTCTGAATCTTGAATAAAGATGTCCTTCAAATCCCGGCGGCCTTGGGGACTCCTATCGGCTCTTCATGAAAACCTCCCTGGCCAGTGCCAATGCCTCGAGGGCCACCGGCATACCGCCGTACGTGGACATCTGCAGCAGCACCTCGGCAATCTCTTTTTCATAGGACCGGGCTGTCTAAGTTAACTTCAGGTCCGGCATCTCCTTGTCCCGGTCCCATGTCTGGGCGGTTACCCCCTGCAGTTTCATCTGGGTTTTCTGGACCCTCAGGGTCCCGGTTTTCTGCAGGTTTTTCACCACGTCCACATAACGCGGCACCATGAAATGGGCCATGTTTTCCGCGCAGAACGTGATCAGGCCGCTGATGTCAAGGGCGGTCCCGTTCTTGGACTGTACCCAAACCATAACCTCGTCTTCGCCGAACTCGGAAGGGACACCAAAGGCTGCCGCCTCCTCCACGTGTTCATGCTTGCGAATAATATTTTCCACCTCCCAGGAAGAGATGTTTTCACCTCTACGCCGTATGGAATCAGTTTTGCGGTCCACAAAGTAGAGGTTCTTGTCCTTGTCCGCGTAAAACAGATCTCCGCTGTGTATCCAACCTTTCTTTACCTTTCTCCTGCCGGCCTTGGGGTCTTTGTAGTACTCCACCTCACGCGTCCCACCGGGGCCGACCTTGCTGATCAGCTCGCCCACCTCGCCCTGGGGAACGGAGTTACCCGCATCGTCAATCAACTGCCACTCGATACCATCCCTGGGTTTGCCCACCGACCCGACTGGTGCGGCACCGGTGTTGATGGCATCCACAGCGCCTCCGTCCACGGCGCCATAGGCCTCCCAAATGGTCAGGTTAAAGCGTTTTTCAAAAGCTTCCCAGAGATTGGCCGGACAGGCAGACGAAACCACCAGGCGTACGGGGTTGTCGACATCATCGGGCCTTACCGGCTGTTTCATCAGGATCGGGATCATGGCGCCAATGGTGTTGAACTGGGTGGCATCATAAAACCGTATTCGGTCCCAAAAACGTGAGGCTGAAAATTTACGATCAAGTCCAAAAGGAATGCCAGCGGCCAAAGCATAGCCGCCCGTAACAAGAAGCGCGTTGGCATGAAAAAGCGGCAGGGACGTGTACAGGACATCATCGGGCGTGAAAATCAGCCCGGCCCTATCATAAAGGGACTGCGCCTCTCCTTCTATATTGCACGACACCGCCCCTTTGGGAAACCCGGTAGTTCCGGAAGTGTACATGATGTGGGATATGTCCCCGGATTGTATGGCATACTCGGGCAGATCGGCAGGGGCTTCCAGAAGGGTATCAAGGCTGTCCATTCCTTCCGGCACCCTGTTATCCCCTGTTGGGCGCACAAACACCTTCTGGATACCCCCCAGTGGAAGACCGAGCGCAGCCACCTTGGGATAGAGCCGGTCATCAACCATCAGATACTTCACATCCGAATGGGTCAGGATATATCGCAGACCATCCCCCTTCAGGGCGGTGTTGATGGGCACCGAATACCCCCCCCGCCGGGGAAGGCCATAAAAAAGATACATGTATTCAGGGCAGTTTTCCATGAGCAGGGCCACACCATCACCAGGTGAAGCGCCTTGAGCTGCCAAACCATTGACAACCTTCAGGGACATTTGGTTGAACCCCTCGAAACTGATCTGTCGATCCTCAAACATGATGTAGGTTTTGGAGCCCAATCTCCCGGCTTGAAAGGCGATCAGGTCCCCCATGAATTTGAGTTCAGTCGCTGCGGTCATTCCCCTTCCCTTCAGGCCTGGATGATATGAACAGCCATGGCAGCCTCACCGCCGCCGAGCGTCCCGCCGCCGTTTTCCGCCAGGGCAATGCGGGCGTCGCTCACCTGACGCTTGCCGGCCTCTCCCCTGAGCTGAGTAACCAATTCATAGATCTGGGCCAGGCCGCTGGCGCCGATGGGATGGCCGCGGGACATCAGGCCGCCACTGGGGTTGATGGGGATCTTCCCGCCGATTTCAGTGGCGCCGCTTTCGGCAAAGGGGCCGCCCTCACCTTCGGCACAGAATCCCAGTTGTTCGCTTTGATACAGTTCACCATAGGCGGTGGCGTCGTGCACTTCGGCAACGTGAATATCCTGCGGACTGACCCCGGCAGTCTTGTACGCCTGGGACGACGCTCTTTTGCTGATGTCGCTTATGCCCTGCCGCGATCCGGACAACAACACCGAGGATTTGATGGCCACAGCCCTTTTGCCGGGATGCTGTTTCAAAAACCGCTCACTGCAGACAATGGCCCCGGCAGCCCCGTCGCCGATGGGCGCGCACATGGCCCGCGTCAAGGGAAAAGCCACCTCACGATCGGCCATCACCTGTTCGACGGTCATGGGAAAGGTGTACTGGGCCAAAGGGTTGAGGGCCGAGTTGTTGTGGGCCTTGGCGGCAATGACGGCCAGCTGTTTCTGGGTCGTGCCATATTTTTCCATGTGCCAGCGGGCACCCATGGCGTAGAAATCCATGAAAACCGAGTGGCCGCCCTTCTTTTCCTTATCCGGCCTTCCCTTTCCGGCTGCAGCCTCGGCTGCCTTGCGTTCGGCGTTCTGTTTTTTCAGGGCATCGATAAATGCGCGGGTTTCTTCCACGTCAGTTCCGGCAATAAATCCCTCCATGACCTTTTTACGGTCCTCCGTGTAGAGCTTTTCAGCACCCATGGCCAAGACGCAGTCATACATACCTGCCTTTACAGCCATCCAGGCCGAATGAAGCGCCGTACTGCCGCTGGCGCATGCGTTTTCCACGTTCACAATGGGAATCTTGTCCAGGTTGTGGGCCGAAAGCGCCACCTGGCCGCGAATGCAGTGTTGATACGATGAAATACCCCATGAGGAGTTGGAAAACCAAGCTGCCTGGATCTGGTCCCTGGTTATGCCGCAGTCAGCCAGGGTGAGCTCCAGGGCCTCCCCGGCCAGGTCCTTGACACCCTTTTCCAGGTACTTACCAAATTTGATCATGCCCACGCCGATGATGTAAATATTGTCTGACATGCAGGTGTTCCTTTCCCGTGGTTTCGGGTTTCAGGTATCGAGTTAGTTTTTAGCAATCAGCAATACATCCATAATTTTCTTCTGAAAGCGGCAGTTCTCCCTACTGCTTACACCATACTCCCTATTGGTCGTTTTGACTTCCGCTCTCCGGCCTACAAGCCTTGGTGACTTCGTGTCTTTGTGGCTAATAAAAATCTGCTACTTTCATTGTTGTACCCGCGAATCGAGAAATGACCTGAACGCCTCTTCGGTGCCGTACTTGGGCTGCCACCCGGTGGCCTGCTTGAATTTGTCGGTATTGACCACCACGGGGTGCTGTGACAGGCTGATCCACCCCTGGGAGACATCACTCAGGCCCAGCCAGAAGGTTATGTTGGCCAGCGGTTTCAGCAACCACACCGGAAGTTCTTTGGGTTTGATGCCTGCCATTCCGTATATTGTCCGGGTTGTCGAGGTATCGTCGGCAGCAATGTTAAACGCGCCGTTGAGATCCCTGCGCACACAAATGAAAAGCGCCTCTCCCAGATCGTCCTCATGCAGGAACTGGAGCTGATTGTCCGTGCCCTTGATGACAAATTCACTCTCCTTGGTATAACTGTCGGCCAGGGTGTTACTCAAATTGGGACCTACGATAATGGGGGGCCTGAGACGCGTAACAATGATGTCCGGGTGTTCGCTGCAGAATTCGTCCAGAAATTTCTCCACTGCCACTTTGTCTGAAGAGTAGTAACTGTCCGTGTTGGGCCGTAAAGGCATGTCCTCGGTAATACGTAAGGGATTGTCCGCGTGGGAACCATAGGCGGCAATGCTGCTGGTGTAGACAATTTTCTTCACACCTGCTGCTGCAGCGGCCTGAAAAACCTGCTGCGATCCCTTGATGTTGATGTCGTGGGTTTTCTGTTTGTCCTTGATTTCATCAACGATAAAGGCCATGTGCACCAGGGTGTCGGCGCCCCTGAAAAGTTCTTCCAGTTCGGGCTCTCGGATGTCCTTCTGGTGAAAAACGACCTTGCTGCTCTGCCCCTTGAAAGGAGAGACATCAATGCCGATGATCTGCTCCACATCAGGGTCCTTTTCCAGCTTGGGCAGCAGTGTCTTGGCAAAATAGCTGTTGATTCCGGTAATGGCGACTATACGCATAATTCGCTCCTCGGTTAATGGCAGGATCTATCTTTCTCACTGAGCCCGCAGAGACGCTGAGATTTTAAACATTATTATGCTTTGTGTTCTTTGTTTGCCCAGTGAAACACATTCTTGCTCCTTTTTCACCGGGGTGTCTTGGTGGTCAAAAGATAAAAAAGCTATATTATTTCAGAATCCAAAAACTTGCCCGTGCGCGCCTGCTCCACCTTTTCTTCGTATTGGGGTCCCAAGTCCACCCCCAGCGAGTTGAGCCGACTTTTGGCCCACAAGCCAACGTTGCGGTCATCCTTATAAAAGCCATCGCCCCTCATGTCCCTGGGGTTGAAGTCCTTGACCCGCTGGGCTTCGGTCTTGTGCAGGGCAAAGCCGGATGGAATTCGTTTCAACAGCCGGCTGCGGCATTTTCCACAGCTGATCGTATGCTCCTCTTCCGGCTTGATGATCAGCCTGCTGCAAAAACTGCCGCATGCTTCACATTGGTATTCGTAAATAGGCATAGCGCTCTCCTTTATTTGACTTTGAAGTCCGGCATTTGCTTTTCGCGATCCCAGGTGCAATCGCTGACGCCCCTGGCTTTCATCTCCTTTTTCTGAATCCGCAGGGTTTCCGTGCGGGGGATGTGATCCACCATGTCTATGAAACGCGGAATCATGAAATAGGCCATATTTTGCTTGCAGTGCTTGATGATATCCTGCAGGTCCAGTTGTGTCCCTGGCCGCGGCTTTAGCCAAATCATGACCTCGTCCTCACCCAGATCCGAGGGAACCCCGAATGCAGCGCACTCCAGCACGTCTGGATGTTTCTCAACCATGGTTTCCACCTCGAATGAGGAGATGTTTTCACCGCGACGGCGTATGCAGTCGCTCTTGCGGTCAACAAAAAATAGATTGCCGGCCTCATCTGCACGGAAATAGTCACCGGAATGGACCCACCCGTCCCGGATTTTTTTCTTAGAAGCTTCGTTGTTCTTGTAGTATTCGACATTGCCGCCCCCCGAGGTGGTGGAGCGGGACACCAGTTCACCGATCTCACCGGCAGGGACGCTGTTGCCGTCGTCGTCCACCACCTTCCACTCATGCGGCGTGATTACTTTACCGATAGACCCCACGGGAGCATCGCCAAAGTTAAAGGTCAAAAGACCCCCGCCGTCCACGGCACCGTAGGCCTCCCAGATTTTAACGTTGAAACGCTTTTCAAAGGCCTCCCACAGGCTGGCCGGACAGGCCGAGGTGATCACCAGACGTACGGGGTTGTCGGCATCATCCGGTTTTTCCGGCTGCTTCATCAAAATCGGTACCATGGCGCCCAGAGCATTAAAGACCGTCCCCCTATAGCGCCGCACGGAATCCCAGAAGCCTGAAGCGGAAAAACGCTTCTCCAGGGCCATGGGCAGGCCCATGCCCATGCTGAATCCAGGGGTCAGGATCAGGGCATTGGCGTGAAACAGCGGCAGGGTTGTATATAGAATATCTCCTGGCTGATAGGTGATGCCGCCTAAAGCCAGCAATCCCTGGAGATTGGCTGATGAATTACGGTTCACCACACCCTTGGGAAAACCGGTTGTGCCGGACGTGTACATGAGGTAGGCGATGGCGTCGTTATTCATCTGGTGGTCTGGTTTGGCATCGTCAGCCTTAAAAAAGGTTTCCAGATTCATTAGACCTTTATCCGGCGACCCTCCCGACGTTTGCCTGACGATGATTTTTTCAATATGGCCGATATTAATTCCCAAACGCTCGATTTCAGGGTAATAGCCTTCATCCACCACCAGGTATCTCACCCCGGAATTTTCCAGGATGTATTTTAGTCCGTCACCCTTCAGCGCTGTATTGATGGGGACGCTGAAGAATCCGGCCCGCGGCAGACCGTAGAACAGGTATAGATATTCCAGGCAGTTGTCCATCAGGATGGCCGCGCCGTCCCCGGCTGCAGCGCCCAGCGCGACCAGCCCGTTGGCAGCCCGGCAGGTGGCCCTGTCAAAATCTGCAAAGCTGACCACCTGGTCCTCGTGATAGATATACGGCTTGTCCCCCAGGGTGACTGCCTGGTGTTCGACAAGATCCGGATAAAAGTTGAATTGTTGTTCGGAAGTCATGGTGCCTCCTATATTTTCTTTTTGCTTTGAAGGGGCCTAACTTATCTCACCACCCAGCCTTTCCCGGCCCTTTGCGGGGCTGCGCTCGGGACGCCAAGGGCAACAACTAACCAGAGTTCAGAGCGCGGAGGACGGAAGACAGAATTGCGTCTTATTCCTGATCCCCGAAAGCAGCCGGCCTCCGGCCTCTGGTTTTGGTTCTGAATCTCTGTAAAAAATAATGATGCTCCATTTATCCCCCATGTACCTTAGCGTTAAGACATGGGTCCATTCTGGTCTTCCTCTACCGGGGCGTCGGCACCTTCACGGAACCAGGTGACCGGACGGAACTCGCGGGGCACCATACCCTCCTGCTTGAATTTGGGATAACCCAGGACCAGCGCCGTGGCGATTTTGAATGGGTCCTCTAAGCCGAGCTTTGCCTTGAGGTCAGGCACATACTCGATGAACTGACTGAAACCTACCCAGGTGCAGCCCAGGCCCAGGGACATGGCAGCCATGTTCATGTTCTGGCCGCAGATGCCCGCATTGATTTCCGGTCCGCCAATGCTGCGCTCATCGCAGGCCACCAGAATCACCACCGGCGCGTCCAGGAAAACCGGGCCATTTTTTTTGGACACGCTGCCCATACCGCCCACTGCCAGTCGCGGATCAAACAGACCGGGGTTGGGGTCCTGCTCATATATGGAAACAAGGCCCTTGACCATGGCATCGTTCATATAAGCGGTGTAAGTCATGTTGATCATGCCGTAGCAGGCCTCGTTCATCTCCTCGATAAGGGCCTTGTCCGTTACCACTACAAATTTCCAGGGCTGACAGTTGCCGGCACTGGGAGCAAAGCGGCCGGCCTCCAGCACACGCCTGATCAACGCATCCGGCACCGGGTCAGGCTTGAGATTGCGCACGCTGCGGCGTTCCAGGAGAAGTTTTTCGGTTGGATTCCATTCGTCTGAACCATTCTCCGCATTCTTGGGTGACAACGGCATCACCGCCGGCAGGGGGCCTGGTTCAGATTTATAGAAGCCTTCGGTGACGTGGTAGGGCGCCTTGATGCTGATGGCATCCACCGGACAGGCCACCATGCAGTTGTAGCAGCTGAAACACTCGTGGGGATCGTTCATTTGCGGAACCTTGTCCTTGGTGGCCTTCTCCCAGGCCCTGAAGGGACAATTCTCGTAGCACAATCCGCACTGGGTGCACTTTTCGGCATCCACTTCGAGCATTCCCATCTGCACGCCCTTGGGCCGCATGATCGGCTCCATGTCCTCCCAACTTAGCCCCTGCGCATCACCATCGCCGGCCTTGGGAGCAGCCTGAGCATTGGCGTCCTGCACCATCCAGGAGCCGCGGCCCCTGGCCAGCCGGTTAGTTCCTTCGAGGGCCAGGCTCTCGTTGATGCCGTCCTCGATCATGGCCGTGCGGGCGTCCCTGAATATTTTTTCAATATGAAACTCCTTGGACAAGCCGTAGCCACCAAAAATCTGCACCGCTTCGGAGGCCACCCTAAAGGCGGTTTCCGTGGATAAAATCTTGGAGGCCATGGCATAGTGCAGGGCGGGCGGCTGCATCTTGTCGACCAGATTCTTGTTGTAAACCGCCTGCCGGCGGGCCAGGGACCGCGCTGCTTCCACGGCCGTAAACATGTCGAACAGCTTCAGTTTGATGTTCTGATGGTTGATGATGGGCACCCCTCCCTGCACCCGGTTCTTGGCATAGTCCAAGGCCTCTTCCAGGGCAGCCAGGGCGGTGCCGGCAAAGGTCAGTCCCATGCCGCCATTGGCCAGGGTTAGCTGCCCGTTGAACACCAGTTCATATGTGGTCGGGTCAGCAGCAATCATCATGCCCTTGGGGATACGCACGTTGTCAAAAAAGATTTCCCCCTGATTCAGCGCCCGCTGCCCCATCTTGTGCAGAGGGTTGCCGCGGGTTATGCCCGGCAGATCGAGCGGTATGACCGCCACACCACAGGCCCCCATGCCCTTGGAAGGATCCAGGGTCAGCCACAGGGCGGCATACTTGGCAAAGGTGCCGTTGCTGACCCAGTTGGATTTCTGGCCGTTGATGACGTAGGAGTCACCGTCCTCGATCGCCACCACCTGCGGTGCACAGGCCGGGCTTCTACCAACGGGATCTTCCAACAGGCCCCAGTCCGATCCATGATCCGGCTCGGTAATGGCCCAGCAGCCGGTTATATCTGCATTTTTAGAAGCGGTGAATATACGGGCCAGTTCCTGGACCTCTGGGTCCTGGGACAGCATGGCCCAGGTAAAGGGAACAGAGCACACCCCAAAGCTGACCGCCAGGTCGGATGCGGCCCAGCCCATGAGCTCGGCCACCAAAGCGCTGCTGAGGATATCCTGGTTGGTGCCGCCGAACTCCTCAGGGAACCCCATGGTGTGATAGCCCAGGTCAAAAGTCTTGGCCAGGGTTTCCCATAGGACCGAGTCTTTGGCGATCACCTCCTCGGGGTCGGCCAACTGGTCCAGGGTGATGGCTGCCGGTCGCCACACGTTGTTCATGAACTTCTTGGTTTCCTTCCAAAGGGCCACATGCTCTTTGTTCAGGTCGATGTTCAACTCCCTCAATCCCATAATGATCTCCTTTTTCTGTTATTTCCTTAATTGAGCGTTGTAATTTTCAAGAATGGATTGAATAGATTGTTCTGACTCAAATCAGTTTATGAAAAAGCAAAATTCATGCCGTAATATTACTAACCATAATATACTGAATTTTATTGTATTATTTTAATCATCTCCTGAATAGGATTTATTGATTTACTATATTTCGTCTTATGATGTCGATATTTCGTCTTGTAGCTTGACACAGCATGCCCCCCGGTTTATGTAGCTTTATCTCCAAGGAGGGAACGTGACGGCACTACCGGAATTCTCAACAGACCAATGGCGGTTCCTGGCCGCTGTAGCCGCTTTTGACGAGTCGGTCCCTGTGAACGTTGTTGGCGAACTTGAGCCTTTGGCACCCGGCCCGCTGTTTGACCTGCTTTCCCGGGCTGAATCACTGGGATGGCTTGAAAAAACTGACATGCATTTTTTCCAATTGAATCAGGATCTCCCGCCTGAAGTCAGCCATAAAATTGATGCCATCAACACCCCTGACCGTTTCGATACATTGATCCAGACCTTGAACCTGAAAGGCCATTTTGAAAGCCTCAGCAAGCATTGCCGGGCCCATCTGCTGCACAACGCCGGCAGATATGCGGATGCCCTGAAATTAAAGCTTGAATTGGCTATCGAGACCTTCCGCCAGAGCGGCAACGACCACAGTGCCGCATATTTTGTAGCGGCATTAGATTATTTTGAGGCATTAAGCCCTGTGCCCCAGCTTCAGGGGTGGTTTCCACCACTGTCTCTCGAATTTTCGCAAATTGTCTTTTCACTGGGCATCGGATTTGCGCAAATCGGCAACGTACTGGAACACGCCCGCAACGTTGCCCTTTCCACAGGCGACCAGCGTTCCTGGGCCTTGGTCAATCTCTATCTGGGACAGGTCTACTACCTCAATGATCACCGCGCCGAGTCTCTCGATGCCCTGCTGGCCGGGAAGCAAAAAGTGGAGGAACTGGGAGACACGGATATCCTGGAGCAGGCCGCCGAATTTCTGGGCCTATATTACGCCATGCGGGGCCTGCTGCGCGAGTCGGTCCGGCACCTGGAAAACGCGCTGAAACGCATTGAAGAGAAAGAAGCCGATTTTATCAATCCCTTGGCGCCCATTCTGCTGGGTTACTGCGAGGCCTATTTGGGGCAGTTCCACCGGGCCATCGGTCATTTGGACTGTCAGTGGCACCTGGCACGTCAGAATAAGAACTACGCACTGGCCAACACCTTGCGCGCTGCCCTGGGGACAATCCTGCTGTTGATCAAACGCAAAAACAAAGCCTTGCACCATCTGGAGTCTGCCCGTGAAGAGGCCTTGCGCGAACACAACTATTTTGCACTTTACCTGGCAAGCGGCGGTATTGCCTACTATCATTTTCTGGAAGGCGACCTGCCCAAGGTGGACAAGGTGCTGGCACCTAACTGGGAAAATGCCGCAGCCACCGGTATTGTCTACCAGTATGCATCCCCCTGGGTACTTGAAATGCTGTATGAGTTGGATTCCATAGAAAACAGCTCAGGCCACACCTTTGACGACATGTATGCTAAAGCCCTTGCAGACCCCAATATTCACCTGCGGGGTGTTGCGTTGAGGCTGAAGGCTGCTCAATTGATCAGAAGCGATAAAGATAAAAAAGAGATACTGAAGTTGCTGAACAAAAGTGAACAATATCTGCAACAAGCCGGTGACCCTGTTCAGTTGGCCAAAACACACCTTGAGATAGCCCAGGTAAAACTAAAGGATGGTAATCTGGCAGCGAGCCGCTTGCTCGCCCGCCAGGCCCGCAAAGGGCTGTCCGGTTATTGGGGCGACCTCTTTCCGGACGGTCTGCGCTTTCTCCTGGAGGACCCCCCGCAGAATACCACTCTGGACGGGCAGGATGCGAGCCATGAAGCCCTGATCCGGTTTCTAGAGAATCTCGATCTTCTCATCCCCAAGCCAAACTTCGAAGAGGTGCTCTACCAGGTTGTGTCGGTGATGAACCGCTTCTTTTTTGCCGAAAGGGGCGCCCTGTTCTGGTTTGGCGGAAAAAAAAGAAACAAGCCCGAACTTCGGGCGGCCCGGAACATTCTGCGCAGTGAAGTTGAATCCAAGGTCTTTGAACCATTCCTGGAACTGGTCATCCAGACCCGGAATCAGAAACGCCCCATGGTGATCCTTCCCAGACAGGTCAAATCCCCTTTTGACAAATCCATCTTGTGTATTCCCATCGAAATAAACCACAGGGTCCAGGGGGTGCTCTATTTTGACAACTCCTATCTTGACAATTGCTTCGACTTTGCCAACAAGCCCCTGCTGGCGCATATCACCCGTCACTTGACATCCTATATTCAGAAAGTCTGGCAATACATTCAAATGATGGACACGGCTGCACAATCAAGCCTGCGGGGCGCCATCAAGGAAGAAACCTTGAGCGAGGACACCATCCATTTTCAAAGCAGCAGCATGGACCATGTCATCACCAGTGCCGACCGGGTGGCCCGATCCGGTGCATCGATACTGATCCTGGGGGAATCCGGCGTGGGCAAGGAACTTTTAGCAAAGTGGCTTCACAAGAAAAGCCACCGCAACCACACTCCTCTGGTCATCGTGGATCCTACCACCATTCCTGAAAACCTCATTGAAAGCGAACTGTTCGGCTATGAAAAGGGTGCGTTTACGGGTGCCGACCACCAAAAGAAGGGGCGCATCGAACTGGCCCACGACAGCACCCTTTTCATCGATGAAATCGGCGAGATTCCCTTGAACATCCAAACCAAGTTCCTGCGGGTCCTGCAGGAAAAAACCTTTACCCGTGTGGGCGGCACACAAAACCTGGAGGCGAATTTCCGGCTGCTGACCGCGACCAACCGCGACCTGGCCGAGGAAGTCCGGGCCGGACGCTTTAGGGAAGATCTTTACTACCGCATCAACGTGCTGGAACTAACCATCCCTCCCCTGCGTGACCGCCGGGAAGACATTCTGCTTTTGGCGCATCAATTTCTCGGAAAATACACCAAAAAATACAACCGTATGCCCATGAAGATATCGTCTGCATCGGAAAAACTGCTACAGGACTACGCCTGGCCCGGGAATGTACGCGAACTGCAAAATGTTATCGAACGCGCCGTCCTGCTGTCGTCAAGCGAGCACCTGGAGCTGAATCTTCCCTCCCAGCCGGGGTTCGATCTGTCCAACCCTTTTGCCGATATGCCCACCTTGGAGGAGGTCCAGCGTAGGTACATCAAGTACGTGCTTTCCAGGACCGACGGAAGAGTCGGCGGCACAGACGGTGCTGCGGAACGGCTGGGCATGAAGCGCACCACCCTGCATTCGCGCATGAGCAAACTCGGCATTAAAAATGAAAGGAAAAGCCATGACTAAAAATCGAATTTGTGAGTTGTTGGGAATCCGTTATCCCATTATCCAGGCGCCCATGAACTGGGTTAGCGGTGCTGAACTTACGGCGGCCGTGTCCAATGCCGGCGGCCTGGGTACACTAGGGCCCAATGCAGGATCCAGCGACATCACCGCTGATGTGGAGGAAACCGGTGAACGTTTCCGGGCTCGGATCAGAGAAATCAAAGACCTCACCCAGGCCCCCTTTGCCGTTAACATCACCGTGGGGTTCGGTGAGGCGCAACAACAGTACAGTCGCAAAACAGTGGCCGTCGCCATTGAAGAAAAAGCGCCTGTGGCCATCGTTTCCGTGGGCAGTCCGGGTGTGTACACCCAAACCCTGAAAGCGGCGAGCATAAAAGTGCTGCATGCCGTGTCCACGGCAACCCATGCTGTTA